>Ga0209314_10000020_pt1 | contig 58093 bp, 54 predicted proteins | sample I19B2metaG_FD_184146 | JGI IMG/M metagenome (GOLD analysis project Ga0209314, IMG submission 184146) | Lake sediment bacterial and archeal communities from Gulf of Boni, Indonesia to study Microbial Dark Matter (Phase II) - ​I19B2 metaG... | ecosystem: Environmental > Aquatic > Freshwater >... | reverse complement strand
TGTACGTGCTGATAATTACAACAGTCTTCTTCCTCGCGACAACCGCATTCTTTGCCAAGCGAAAACCTAAAGTCGCCGAAGCGGGAAGGTAGACCACACACGGGTGCCTACACAGAAGATCTCTAGCCTCCCGATGTCGTGTTCTCACCCTTTAGGGTCAGCTACTGAACTAAACCCCATCAAGCTGTCTCATTTGTCCGTGGGGAAGGTAAGAACCTTCATCCAGCTCTAATGATCTAGAACTCTGATAGAGCGTGTTTGCGTTCGACGAGGACGAGGAGTGCTTGGTTCACGCCGCGATGTTGACCTAGTCTGTACTATAGTCTACTTTCCCCCGACACTCACGGGCTTCTTCCTTGCCTTCAAACACCTTAGAAACGCCTTCTCGACAGAGAGAGTTAGGCTGCTCGCATTACCTTGGTCGATAAGTATCCAGTTGATTCTCATCGGATAAGTCACTTTTTTACTGACTCTTATTCGAGGACGCCGTGGTCTTCAACACCCGGCTGGGTATACCACTGTTCAAAGAAACTCTTCAGAGAACCCGGGTAGATTGCTCGTTTAAGGTTTGACCAGGTGAGTTGGTCGCCTACGGCATAGTATATGTAAGTACCGTCCCTATATTCGACTACCTCTGGGTCTGAAGCGTTGATGCCGTCATCGATTTCCATAGGGCGTAGAACAGGGTTGGCGCTGCTGAGCTCCCAGTGCTTCAGGTCTTTTGACCGTGTAATGTAGGTCTCGAAGTAGTGACGCGGGGTTCTGTGCTCGAGGTAGAGTACGTAGTAGTAGCCGTTAACATACCGGATGCATGGGCAGGCGGCGTAGCGATTGGTTCCGAAGATGGCGTCTGGAACCTTGGACCAAGTTTCCAAGTCATCCGAAACGGCGAATTTAACGGTGAATGGAGGATAGCGAGGGTCATCGGATTCATAAGCCATTACAAAACCATCGGGTGCATCGCATACCGAAGTGTTGAAAATATGCTCCCTCTCCTGCTTAAGCACCAATTTCTGCTCCCAGTGCTTAAGGTCCGATGATTTAAATAAAGTCACATCGTTCCAAGTGTCGTTATCCCATCGGGAAGCGTAGGCGTAGAAAATATCGTCGAATACATGGGCGCAGGCGAGACCATAGCCTTGGGCGAAACGTACCCGTTCTCCGCCTTTTTCAGCATCCATCAGTTCGAGATAGTAATCCTCAGGGGTGCCGCCGCTTGGAGGTCGGACACATGCCATATGGTATAAGCGATTACGCCACATGACACCTGAAAGTTCACACATGTTCCTGCGGATAAACTCCCGCTTAGTCATATCAAATCCGCGAACCGGTGTTTGAGGTGGCATAATGGTTTGGAACACGTCAACCGGCCACTGTTGCAGTCGGTGGAAACCCTTGGGAACATCTTGTTGAAACTGCACGTATGCTTGAACTGCGCCTTTGGTTGTGTATCCAATATCTTTCTCAGAGCCTTTGTCCACGGCTACGCCGAAGACTTTATACCCCATCACCGTGGTGTCCTCTAGGTCAACGTGAAGGTATCTACCGTTCTGAACGCTCTGGATTATGCCATCGGTGGGGGTGCCGATGGGCTGCGAGAAATTCAACGTTACAAGCCGACACTGGTTCAGCCTAACCCGCGTGTATGTATGGAACCCGTAGTTACCGCCTTTAAGCGCACATTGGGGACTGACCAACACGCAATCCTCGAAGATAACATCCGGGACCTCGGGCATTGAAGGGTTTTCCACACGCACATAGCCTCCGGCGGTGTCACCCCACCAATCCAAAGCCCAGAATTTACATCGGCGGAACAAGATAGGTTCATCTGAGCGTGAGAGGCAACTGGCCACTCCGCCTCCGAAAGCCCGCCCAATCCCAACAGAGTTTTCTACGATGACCGTGAATGGTTTAACCTCATCGGTGAGGTCCCAGACCAACCCTCCGTCCCCGCCTGTAGCATACAAACCCCTGAATAACCAACGGTCCCAGACTATGCCTGAGAAGGTGGGTTCAGTATGCGCTTCCGACCAACCATGTTTGTAAGCGCGCATGATACCCCACCAGTCATAGCTCTTAAACCCCCTTCGGGGGTCGCTACAGTCGATGATAACGTGTCCCGTGGTGCCGGAACCGTAGCAATTATCCACGTCACCTAACAACGCGTTATAGGCGCCAGCTATTCCCTTGAATGCGGGGGCTAGATTGGCTTCCATGTATGTATCAGGACGTATGATAACTCGGTGACCACCGTTTTCATCAGGGATGGCGTTAAGAGCCGCTTGGATGGTTGTGAACGCTCTTGCCCACGATGAGCCATCTAAGTTATCACCGAGTTTAGAGACATAAAGCGTCACACCTCGACGTGTCTGTCTACAAATCGGCAGCTCAGCCTTGCTCGCTCCATGCGATGGACTTAACACGGGTTTGGATTGATAATTACCATGCATAGCTCCTTACCCCCTCTATCTTGAATGATCGGAGAAGTTCATATAAAGCATTCATAAGAAGATGGTTGAAGCCCACTATATAAGCAGAGCTCGATGTCTCCTCGGGGAGAGACATGCACTCATCATGGTTCCACTGCTGCGCCGTCATCCAGCTGGTTTAGAAGCCACTGAAACGAACAACACCTTTAGAACTACTGATGAACTCAACAGTAGACTTATATAAAGAGCATCTAACTTAATTTTAGTTGATGTTTCTATGGATGAGATGACTCCAAGGGAACGTTTCCTTGCCACGATAAAGTTTGATAAACCTGATAGGCTGCCATTTTTCGAGTTGTGGTTTCCCGATCAAACTATCTTAAAGTGGATCGGCGAGGGCATGCCCTTAAGTAAAGTAATCGACCACAAGGAAGTCCTGATCCATCCCTATGCGCTTTTACCTAAGCCTGTTTACTACTTAGACCTAACCAGATACTTTGGCTTGGAAAGAGTGGAGGATCTCGCGATAGATTTCGCTCCATTACCGAGATTCGTGTACAAGCTTATCGAAGAGACCGACCAGTATAGAGTCGTTATGGATCAGATAGGGATAAAGAAGCGAATATTTAAGACTGGAACCTGGGGGATGCCTCAATTTCTAGAGTGGCAGGTAAAGAATAGCGGGGATTGGGATAGGATGAAGGCGAGGTTTAACCCAGCAGACCCCCGCCGCTACCCTCCAGAATGGGGAGATGACTTCATCCAACATCTTAACGAGGTGAATTATCCACTAAGCATGTGGATGCCCGGCTTTTTCGCCATGGGCCGACAGCTCATGGGAACCGTCAAGTTATTAACCTCCTTCTATAGAACCCCAGAGTTAGTTCACGATATGATGGACTTTTGGACGGATTTTTTAATAGAGGCTTCGAGGCAGGCTGTTGAAGGGTTGAAATCTCGAATAGATTACGTGACGATACATGAGGACATGTCATACAAGGGTGGTCCTCATATCTCGCCTAAACTCTTCCGCGAGTTTATGCTTCCCGGGTATAAAAAAGTCACGAGCTTCCTGAAAAGCAATGGGATAAACGTTATTTTTGTGGACACCGACGGGGACTTCCGCCCTTTGATAGAGATACTCCTTGAGGGAGGGGTAAACGGCGTACTGCCTAACGAAGTTACGGCGGGAATAGATGTTGTGACTTTGCGGAAGAAATACGGAAAACGTCTATTATTCATAGGCAACATAGACAAGATGGCCTTGATCGAAGGTAAAGCCGCCTTAGAAAGAGAGGTTAATTCCAAAATTCCCTCCATGAAGGAAGTGGGAGGATGCATTCCAAGCCTCGACCACGAGGTGCCGCCTGAAGTGTCTTATGAAAATTATGTACACTACGTCAATTTTGTAAAAGGGCTTCTTTGAAAATTCAGCTGCTAGTCTCCTTATAGAGGCTATACCGTATATTTTTCAGTCACTTCAGCGGCTATCCGCGACCACTCCCAGAGACGCTGAGGCTGGTATCTTACGGTACTGATGTCTTTCATATGTATCTCCACGATACAGTTCTTTGCTTTTTCCAGCTTCTCTTCCATGTCCCGTCGCACCGCTTCCGGGTCCCAGACCGATGCGGCAAGGACTGCGGGATTGGGTTTCCAGGCGAATACAATCTGGTCTTGGACACTTTCAACGGCTTTATCGAAGTCCACCCAGGGACTCATGGAGATCTTCTGCAACCTGGGGACATTTTTCTTGATGACCTCAACTTTATGGTGGAGCGGTTCACAGCAACCATAAAAGTTGTACCCGAACCTTTCATACCATCGAGCTTCAGGCTTTAATGCGAACTCCTCGTGCATTGCTGGAGAAACCGCCGCGAAAATCTGAGCTGCACCTATTCCCCAAAATTTGCTGGGAGGAGCCTTCAGAAGCCTAAGCCTTTCATACTGGTCAAGTCGATGAAGCCATGCGGTAACCATCCTTTCTATGACGCTGTGTACGTAGTCGGGTCTCAGGAACATGTCTACCAGGATCTCCTTTATTCCCGTCCATCGGACAATATCGTCCCAAGGTGTAAACCAGAACGAGGTTTCGCTTTCACCGCTTTTCCACGGGTAAATCTTCTTTTCCAAGGGCATCCCACGCTTTTCCACGGGTAGTATGCCATCGAAGATGTCGCATCGCATCTGGTATTCCTCTTCGGTTCTCTCTGCATTAAACGTTACCGTGGGCATCTTGATCTTTTCAACGTCTCCTTCATCCTTAATCTGTACATGAAAATGACGGGAGTACACATCGCTTTTCACATCAGTTCTGGCGATATCCACTTTCTCGGTGATGCCGAAGCCTGTATCATGAATGCAGGGAGGCTGCGCGATCACGGACTCAACCACCATGTCACCCTGCATATGCCTCCACATGTAGAGGATACGCCTTAGATCTCTTTCAATGCCTTGGCAGAAACAGTCCTTTGTTCTCAGCTTGAGTTCATCGTTGACATCCATCTCATGCCATGGGACCTCGTAAATATGTACAGTGGGCTTAGCCTTTTCCAAGTTGTTTATTCTACTGTGCAGTTCAACACGCTGTTCGTTGATAGGCATGGCTGCAATTTCAGCAATTTTTTCACCAAGCTCCCGGAGAATACCCTTATCCCTTTTCAAGTAACCCATTACTTCTCCCCCATTTCTGAATCTGCTGCTTACTGCTTATTTCTTTATCCTTAACTAGTAGAGTAAAGGCAGCCTCAACCTCATTCTTGGCATTCACAGCTATTTCCTGAAGGAGCTTGAAAACTCCACCGAACCACTACCACTCTTAGAATGAAAGTTACGATGGGTAGCTGGGCGCACAGAGTAAAAGGGGATTCTACACATGGCCGAATCTAACCTCTCAAACATGTGATGGGAGTTACGCATAGTTCAACCCGGGCCACGGTAACGGTATTGGGAAGATTCGCCTCAAGACCTTGTTGAGCTTTCCTTCACCCTCGAGTCTCGCAGCCCCGTCGGCGAACATCAACTTAGCCAAGTCAGCTTCTCCCTGAAAAGTCAGAATTTCTCCTTTATGTTCGAAGGAGTACTCATCTTGAGATGCCCAGGTCTTCAAGGAAGACGCCTCAGTTCCTCCGAGTTGCTCCTCGAAGTATGGTCGAAGCTTTAACATTAGTTGCTGAAAGTTCAACACTTTTAACTGTATTCCAGCCATAGACTCGACTAATCCTTTAGAATAGGGGTGGCGTGGGACGGCGAGGCTGACAACCCTTGATCTCTTACATACACCCTTCAAGCCCTCGGTCATCTCAGTATCATGAGGTAATAGGCAGAACTGCATTTCTGAGAGCTGATACCTCTGAAAAACGTGGGGTATAGCGGCTAGGATCGCGCTCCTAGCTCCCGCATACTCATAAAGGTCAGCCTTCTTCTCTCCCGTCTCTTCGTATACGCGAAGGACTAAGTAGGCGGCGAACATTCCCCCCCTCCTCACAACGAGGACATCCTGGTTCAGCCCATACTGGGTTATTCGACTGCCTACGTCGAGGAGCGTCGTGAAGTCATCGAGGCAACGGAAGTACCGAACCGGTTCCTTTCTATACGCCCCCGAGACCTGGGGTAGGTCAACTCTTTTATAAGGAGCAACCTCGACCTTACCGTTCTGCAAGCCTAAGGCATCCTCCTTGTTGACGACGAAGTTCAACATCTTACCAACTGGGACGTATCCTATCCGACCGTAGAAGGTATAGGGTAAGGTATCCCATCCGCCGCCGATCGTCATAATGTCGCAGCCATTTCGTCGATGCCTTTCCTCAGCCTCCCGTACTAGCGCGGTCGCCAAGCCCCTACCTCGGTAACCTGGACGCGTGCATACGTATGTCACGCTTCCAACACCGATCGGGCACCTCATAATTATCGCGTCGTTCTTCACAAGCGCTAGGAATGAGACGACAAGTCCGTTCTCAGAGAAGAGTATGAGATTGTGAAGGTTACCCGTGTTGAAAACCAGAGGGAACTCGTCTTGAAGGCTGGGCTTGAAACCTGAGTCCTCCCGAAAGACTTGGTTAGCAAGTTTCAGGATCTGCCCGAGTTCCCCCTCCTCAGCCTCTCTAAGGCGTTCCACGACCTCCACGCTTCATTAGGGGAAACGTAAGCGAACGTGATTTATAAATTGGAGGAGGTTTTTAGAATGTGTCGAATATAGCCTGTTAAACGGCAGTGCTTGGTTATGGGTATTAGAAAGGTGACGGTTTCCCGAAACGACGACGTGTATGAGTGCTTTCCAGACCTTGTAAGGACGAGTGATGGGAAACTCTTATGCGTCTACCGTGAGAGCGACTCCCACGGTGCGCATTCCTTCTCTCACATCGTCCTCAGGGAGAGCGGGGATGAAGGTGGAACATGGGCTCCTAGAAAGGTCTTGATAGAGAGCTACAGAGACGCGTTAAAGGATGAACTGCTCAAATGGAATAATCCCCGAATAACGCAGTTGAGCAACGGCCACCTACTCATCCTCTGCGACGGTTACTACGAGCCGCCAGGAGAGAGGGAGTGTGAAAAGAGCCACGTCTATTTCTGGTGGAGCTCTGATCGAGGGGAAAGTTGGTCCGGACCCCACGATACACCTATACACGGTATATGCCCTAACAAACTTTTCGAGACGCAATCAGGCACATGGCTGGTTGGAAGCTGCCTAAGAAGCGTGAAGTACGGAACCTGGAAGGTGACTCTCTATCGCTCTGAAGATAGAGGCGGAACCTGGGAAGGCCCCATCACGATCTGTGAAGATGAGGCCCTGAATCCCGACGAACCCTCCATCGTTCAGCTACCTGACAGGGAACTCGTCTGCTACATGCGCGAGAGCTCAGGTAAGGGCCTCCGAGGCTTGAAATCATTCTCCTGTGACGAGGGTGAGACTTGGGAAGGACCTTACCAGACCCCGATGGATGGATTGGGAGGACGCCCTTCAGCTGGCCTCCTATCCTCAGGACGGGTTCTCGTATTTTACCGCTATCATCAAGGCTTCGGGGTGGGGGCTAAGAATTTCTTCGCATACCTTGAGATGGTTGAGAGCGCCAAAGAGAGGGATATAGAGAAGCAGAAGGGTATAACATTGCCTATAGACCATGACCGCAGCGAACATGCCGACCTCGGCTACAACGGGTGGACTCAGCTTCCTAATGGAACGATCTTCGCAGTGACCTACATAGTCGACGACGCACCCCGAGCCCAGATTAGGGGTTACTACCTCCACGAGGACGATTTCTAGCTCATCATAAACTGAAGTTTATTAATGCAGAGGTTTGATGAGCCTTTTCATTAAGTTTAATTAACGGAATAATCCATACCCCAAACCTATAAAGAGCGTAAAAACCCCCCGTAAACCACAGTTTCAATCCCCCTCAGCCTCATGAAGAGGATCGACGAACTCATCGCAAGTGGAAAATATACTTACAGGAACCGAAGCGACTTCGTCCTCGACGCCCTAGAACTCGTCCTCACCGGAACCACCAGCCCTTCGATAAACTCCTCAGCCTAAACGGCTTGATCATCGCGTTCTACTTCGGCTCGAAAACGAGGTGAAAAAAGTTGCCGAACGGAGCCAGGAAAAAGGGTCATTTCAGGAAACAGAGCCTGAAACGGGCTTATTCACCCCCAGTAAACGACCAGTATTTGTCCAGTAAACCACCTGTCACCGTCCGCTTCCTCCTGATCATCCGCGTCCAGGACGAGCGCGAAGACGAAGGACATACTAAACGTGATGAGGTTACTGGGGCATTAACGGATTCAGAACACACTGTTATACACGCAGCTGGTGAACTTCGGTGAAGACGAGTATGTTTCAAAAGTCGCTCAAAGCGTTGATGACGCATCTAAACTTGTGGAGGTTGGTTTCGAGTATATCTGCGACTTCGACGGAGCCAAGCTCTTCAAGAAACGCAAGTAGCCAGAGTGGACTGGGTTCAGTAAAAAGTGGACCGGGTGGGATTTGAACCCACGGCCTTTCCCATGCCAAGGGAACGATCATACCAGACTGATCTACCGGCCCATCCTCTGTTATTCGCCGCATCCTCGTTCTTAAGCCTGATCCTGGGACCGTTTCTAAGCGTCTTAGGCTAGGCGGCGTTCTCTGTTAATCTTCCTACCCTTCCATGAAAACCTGTTAAGCTTAGCTGATTCCCCGTAGCCGCATGCGGCGCATCGCTTCTTCGTCACGTTGTACGCCCGTCTACCGCACCGTCGGCACTTGATGTGTAACGTGCTTCTTCCATAAGAGCCGAATGAAGGCGTTCCCTTACCCATGGGCTTCACCTACAACGCTGCGTCTTTTCCCATCCCTCGTTTCTCAGGCTTCTAAGTGGGCGGTGATATGATGATGACGTTGTCCCCGCGGACTATGATGGAGCCTAAGCCTTGAACGTTTGAGGGGTCTGAAACCTCCTCTGCCCCCCCTAGAACCAGGTTCATATGTTGGTCGTATCCCTCAAGTTTACCCCTGATACTCCGCCCTCCCTTCAACTTCACCAGAACAACCTTTCCAAGGCTGTTCTCCAAGATCTTTATCGGCATTTCCTCCATATTCCCAGCCATTGCATCGCCTTAAACGCGTCGACCTAATGATACGCGGAACCCTATTAATTTACTTTTCCCTACGGGCTTACCCTTAAAGCATAAATCTCGAAGATGCTGAGTGAGGAGTATGCGCGGGAGTACCAGGTTCTTCCTCAAGGATAGGGAGAGTAGGCTCCTTCTTGAACGATGCGGTGAAGAGCTTAGATTCGACCCGAGGAAAAGCCTAGGCGTAAAGGTGAGGGTTGAAGCCTTAGGCTTTGTAGAGGGAAGTATATACCTCCTCAACGGGAAACCACTGATTTTTCAACGATGCGGGAAACTCTACCCAACACTCTTCTACGAAGGCTTCATAAAAACTCTTCCAAGGGTTACCGTAGACCTCGGCGCTGTTCCCCACATCTGCGGAGGAGCTGACGTTATGGTCCCAGGTATTCGAAGGGTTGAAGGCGTCTTTGACAAAGGCTCCTACGTCGTTGTAATCGATGAAAGGTATGAGAAACCCTTAGCCTTAGGGCTAAGCGTGCTCAGCGCTGAAAGTATTAAGTCTGCGAAGGCGGGGAAAGCGGTTGAAGTCTTCCACTACGTCGGGGATAGAGTCTGGGAAGCTGTAAAAACTTTATAGAAACAAGTTAACGCTACTCGCTGATAGTAAACGTTTAAAGAGTGATCGTGTGAATTGATAGTGGACGTGGTGCCTTTGCCGTCTCTCAGTCTAAAGGGGGAGGAAGAGGCTAAAGGCGGCTCTACACCCTTAGAGGCTCAGGGTCAACCTGAGGCATCGGTTACATACCTGAAAGCATTCCCCCTTAAGGACCTAGCCGACATAGACGTTATTAAGAAGGAAGTTGGAGCGGGAAACATACTCATCGTCCGCATAGCCCCCTTGGCGAAGAAAAACGTTGAAGACGTTAAGAAAGCCGTGAACGAGCTCCGAGACTACGTGGAAAGCATCAAGGGAGACATCGCCAGACTCGGTGAGGAGAGGATCGTACTCACCCCTTCATCCGTTAAGATCTGGAAGACCAAGACAGAGACTTCTATTACGTAACTGAATCTTTTCACCTAATCTGCATCGGGGAATTAATCATACTATTACGGCATCATGTGATGTCTAATGAGGTATTTATAGTGTATATACCATGCATTAAGGCGTAAAGCCGTTATGTTATCGCCATTTCCACAGCTTTCTCCGCATGAACACTTCGGGTAATATGAGGAGCCCCCAGCTGGCTACAACGATTACGTAGACGAGGTCTGTAAAGCTTAGTGGAGACAACCCGAACATTTTCGCCGTTACTGGAATGTAGGTTATACTCAGTGTAGCGGCGATGGAAACGATCTCGGCTATAACGAAGACTTTATTCTTGAAACTGTCACTTCCCATCCGCCACACACTACGTGTTTCAGAGCGGCAGTTCCATACAACGAATAATTCGAACATGGCAGCCTGCACAAATGCGGTTGTTCTAGCTTCCCGCAGGGTTTCAAGTGTCCCAAACCCGTGAGCCGGCCATACATAATATTCAAGGCAGAAGACTAGAATCGTTCCCGTGGCTTGCAGTATGAAGGAAGCTAGGATGAACATTCCCATCCCATGTAAGATGCCTTCCTCCGGTTTCCGTGGTTTCCGCTCCATCACATCCTCGTCTGGAGGGTCTGTGGCTAAGGATACTGCCGGCGCTCCGTCTGTAACCAAGTTGATCCATAGGATCATGGCTGGAAGCAAGGGCAGCGGGAACAGTTCAGGGCTGAATATTCCTCCTAGAATGGCGAAAGACCCGATGACCAATAACTCGTCGAAGTTGCACGCGATCAGAAACCTAGCGTATTTACGGATGTTATCGTAGATCACTCTTCCCTGCTCAACAGCCTTTACTATGGTAGCGAAGTTGTCGTCTGTAAGCACAAGGTCTGAGGCTTCACGGGTCACGTCAGTACCCGTGATCCCCATGGAGACACCTATGTCCGCAGCCTTCACAGCCGGGGCATCGTTAACACCGTCACCCGTCATCGCTACGATGTGTCCCTTGGTTTTCAACGCCTTCACGATCTTGATCTTATGCTCTGGTGAAACCCTAGCGTAGACCACTACGTTATCCGCGATTTTATCGAATTCAACGTCGCTTATGGCATCTAGCTCCGCGCCTGTGAGGACGAGGCTTCCCTCCTTCATAATACCGATCTCTTTCGCCACCGCCACGGCGGTGAGTTTGTGGTCGCCCGTTATCATCACGGTTTTTATCCCAGCTTTCTCACATTTCCTGTTCGCTTCAATCGCCTCTTCACGCGGTGGATCAATCATTCCCTCTAAGCCTACGAAGACCATGTCTTCCTCAACCGTGTTCTCTTCAAAGTTACTGAGTTCCATAGGAAGCCTTCTATAAGCCATGGCTATAACACGTAACGCCGAGCTTGCCATCTGCTCATTTACTCCCAAAACCTCCCCTCGTTTCTCCGCCGTAAGCTTCACTTCCACCCCATTTTCAAGAATGTAGTCACATCTCTGCAGCACTATCTCTGGCGCACCCTTCATGAAGGCTACCTTTTCTTTTTCAGGTGTTAAATGGACAGTGGTCATGCGTTTTCTCTCAGAAGTGAAGGAGACCTCACCTATACGGGGATACTTTTCCACTAAGGCTTTCTGGGTGAAGCCAGCTTTCGCCGCGGCAACGATCAACGCTCCCTCCGTCGTGTCACCGATGATCATCCAACCTTTTTCATCCTGTTCAAGTTGAGCGTTGCTGCAGAGAGAACCAATTTTAAGTAAAATAGAGGCTTCATCATCATCTGGAATGTTGACAGGTTGATCACCGTATTGTAACTCGCCTATAGGCTCGTAGCCTACGCCGGAGACATCGATGAACTTGCCACATACGTAGAGTCTGCGGACCGTCATCTCCCCTTTAGTCAGGGTTCCAGTTTTATCCGAGCAGATAACGGTGACGGAGCCTAAGCCCTCAGCTGCTGAAAGCTTCCTGATTATAGCGTTGCGTTTCGCAAATTCCCTCGCCCCTAAGGCGAGGCTTATGGTCACTATCGCAGGTAAGCCTTCAGGCACAGCGGATACGGCTAACGAGATCGAGGACATAAAAACCTGAATTAAACCCTCCAGTTGCACAGTTCCTCCAACATGCCAAGCCACCGATGCGATTTCAAAAGCTTCTAAGGCGAAGATTAGTACACAAACCGCTACCACGACTTTACCTATTTTCGATGCAAAATTGTTAAGCTTCCTCTGCAGCGGCGTCTCCTCCTCCTCAGCCTCCTGAACCAGTTCAGCGATTTTCCCAAACTCAGTCTTCATCCCGGTAGAGACTACCACGGCCTTTCCGCGACCGTATATAGTGTGTGTCGCTGTGAAAACCATGTTACGCCTATCAGCGATAGGTGTGTCAGGCAGTAGCATCGCTGAGGCTTCTTTATTAACAGGCGTTGATTCACCCGTTAAAACAGCCTCATCGGTTTTTAACTCAACGCTTTCTAGAAGCCGCGCATCCGCTGAAACGTGGTCTCCAGACTCTAGGACTAGAATATCCCCTGGAACAACCTCGCGCGCTGGAACAACCATCTCTCTACCATCGCGTATCACACGGGCTTTCGGCGCAGCGAGCTTTTTCAAGGCTTCTAAAGCTTTCTCAGCCCGGTACTCTTGTATGAAACCAGCCACTGCGACAAGAATCACGATGATGGCTATAACGATGGCGTCGGCGTACGTTTCAAGGGCATCTTTAGGAAGTTCACCTGGTAGAGGAGGTTGCTGCAGCTCGTAATAACCAACAACCGCGGAGAATAGGGTGGCTACTATTAGGAGCAGTATGAAGATGTCTTTAAACTCACCTAGGAACATCTGAAGCGCTGTTCGACGTTTTTTCTCCGATAGTTCGTTAAAACCAAACTCTCCAAGTCTACGTTTCACCTCATCAACGCCTAATCCCCGCAGACTAGTCTTTAAAAAACTTACCGCCTCATCCACTTTCAGTGCATGCCATGAAACCTCCCCAGTTTGACTTGAGGGACGTTGATCCAACATGGCTTCTCACTTAGTCTAGGCGGTCATAGGCGTGTTCTGTTTAAAGGTTAGGGGATTTAGCAGGGATCTCGGTCTTAAATCTTTTCGTCAACACCGTAGCAAAACACAGCTCGTACCCCTACACACAGGTGTTACACATTAGAATTTATACCCTAAAAGGATCAAACACAGTGAATAAACGGTGTTATGAATACACACACATTTTTCTGTTCATTGGAAGGATTAAAGCAAAACCCTAAACTTTATAACATTTCGCTTCCTCTTTCGACAATTCGGCTTGTATAGGTGGAGATGTTGCGATGAGTATAACCATCATCTCACCGCCCGTGTTTTCAATACCATGTTCACAGTTCGGTGGTAGATGTATGAACTGTCCCTCCTCAACCTTTACGGGCTCATCGAATCCAAAGGAGCCTTTACCCATCCCAGATAGTATAACGTAAACCTCTTCATTCGAGTGGCAATGAGGCTTTAACACCCCGCCAGGTATGAGGTAAAGCATAGACACGCTGAGGTTTTCCGACCGAGCCCTTGACGACGAGGGGTGAACGACCCTAACGCCTAGCCCTCCTTTACATTCCGGGTAATGTACGTGCACACCCTCTTGGATTATCAAAATGTTCGCTTTAACCATGAAACAAGTCTCACATCAAGGTCTCATATATCTCTTTAGATACCTTTCAAAAGGCATATTCCTGCAGCGTCTTTAAAAGTAAAGTGGTGAAACTAATGGTTTTTGGTAGCGCCGCCGATCGGATTCGAACCGATGACCAACGGGTCTCGGCAACCTGTATGTTTAATCGGGTTTAACAGCTTCAGCCTCGGTTTTATTCCCGAGTCCGCTGCTCAACCTAGCTGAGCTATCGTCCATGCGTTAAAGCTGCACGTACGGCGGCTCTTAGCATCTTAGCGGCGCTTACCAATCCATCAACCTAGGCGTTTATTTAAGTTTATCTCGTTCTTTAAGGTGACACAATTTCAAGGCTAAAGGAAGGACGTTTGCAGGATTTTTTAACAGATGCCAGATACTATCCAATAAGAATGAATAGCATCTTACCGTTGATCGCTGATGATAGATTTATAAGTAGATTTTACGCAGATTTTCGATAAGACATGGACCCAATTTTATGTCCCGAATGTAGCGGTAAAACCTACTACCCACCGACTGAAATAAGAGGCATTCTTGAAGTAATTTGTGTACGTTGTGGTGTAGTGGTAGGCTACTATAGCCTTGATACGGGCATATTCTTCAAGGATATCGACTTTGAGATAAAAGCAAAATCCCGTTTTCAGCGATTAGTGTTAATTTAGCCGAGGTCAAACCTTTTCAGTTTGACAGCGAGTTCCGGAACACTTTGTAAAAAAAGTAATAGGCTACTCTTAAATACCTTTCATAGCTCAGGGTCGCGTGGACTTAAAGGGTTTATTACAGACATTAACCCTTCAGGATGGAAAAACATAAAGGTCCACGAAGAGGACTGATGTTTTGATAGTGTATGAGAACCTTGCGAAACGCATCTCGCACTTCAAGTATGGCGAACCTACAGATGCGGGAATGGTTCCAAGATGCTAAGTTCGGCATGTTCATCCATTGGGGTGTCTACAGCGTTTTAGGCGAGGGGGAATGGGTTATGCACAACAAAAAGATGGCTGTTGAAGAGTATGAGAAACTCCCTCCGCAATTCAACCCAACGGAATATGATCCAACCGAGTGGGTAAGCATCGCTAAGAACGCGGGTATGAAGTATATCACGATTACGAGTAAGCATCATGATGGGTTCGCGATGTACGATTCAATGATAAGCGACTGGGACATCGTAGACCGCACACCATACAAGAAAGACGTGCTTAAAATGCTAGCCGATGAATGCGGGAAACAAGGTCTGAAACTGTTCTTCTACCATTCTCATCTTGACTGGCACCATGGGGAATACTACCCGCGGGGTAGGACAGGTGAGCATAGTGGTCGACCAAACCGCGGGGACTTCAACAAGTACATCGATTACATGAATGCGCAGATCGCTGAGTTATGCGGAGGCGATTACGGTGAAATTGGTGGGATCTGGTTTGACGGCTGGTGGGATCAACAGCTTAAGAAACCCGGTGAACCAGTGGAAAAAACACAGGTTGATTGGCGTTTAAAGGAAACCTACGACCTTATACATAGGTTACAGCCTCAAGCCTTAATCGGTAACAACCATCACGTGGCACCCTTCCCAGGCGAGGATTTCCAAATGTTCGAGAAGGACCTGCCTGGGAAAAATACAACAGGTTTCAGCGGCGATTCGATAATCGGAGACCTCCCATTGGAGACATGTGAAACCTTAAACAACTCCTGGGGATACAACAAGACTGACAAGAACTTCAAAACAGTTAAGGAATTGATTCAGTACCTTGTACGCGCCGCCGGCTACAACGCCAACTTTCTCCTCAACATAGGGCCGATGCCTAATGGGAAGATCCAACCAGAGTTCATTGAACGTCTAATCGATGTTGGCCGTTGGATGACCCAGTATGGCGAATCAATATATAATACCCGCGGCGGTCCACTTCCGCCCGTGGAGAACTACGTGACCACCCATAGAGACGATAGAATCTACGTGCATGTGGTAAACTGGGAGGGAAAAGAATACTTAATCCTACCCCTTGAACCTAAAAAAGTGAGGAAAGCCTGGAAACTGGGCAATGGTACTCGTCTAGCCTTAGATATTCTTAAAGACCCTGAAGGCCTTAAGGTTCAAGTCCCTGAAGAGTATCAAAATGAAATCGACACCATCATCGTCCTTGAAACCTAAAATCATACCAAGTTCCTAAAAGCCCTAGGTCAACGAATTAAATATCGGATATCCTAAAAAGCTACGGCATGAATTCTAAAAAGCTCACCCCTCAGAGCCCCGATACAGATCATCCAAGGCTAGAATACCCTAAATACACATTTTCAGTAAAGTCTTTAAACCAACTTAAGTAAACGGGTAGATGCGAGTTGGATGATCTGTGATGGGTAAGGCACGGGTTGGATTTATTGGATGTGGAGGGATCGCGGAAGCTCATCTAAAGGGTATCGTGAAGAACCCTGATGTTGAGGTTGTGGGCTTATGCGACATCAACTTGGCTAGAGCGAAGCAGTTAGCTGAAACCTACGGGGTTAAGGAGCGGGTTTTTGATAAGGCAGAGAAGATGTTTAACACGGTTAAACTCGACGCTGTTTACATCTGTCTCCCCCCGTTCGCACATGGAGCTGAGCTTGAAGCCGTTAAAAGCGGAATACCCTTCTTCGTTGAAAAACCGGTAAACCTCTACCTTAAACAGGCGAGGAAAATCGCAGCGGCGGTGGAGTCGAAGAAACTCTTAACAAGCGTAGGTTATATGAACCGCTACCGCGCAGGAGTTCAGAAAGTGCGTCAACTCTTAAAAGAAGACCCCGCTATCCTCGTACTTGGCGGATGGATTGGTGGAACGCCAAGGCCCAGTCCCGGTGTAACGATCTGGTCTTGGTGGGTTGAGAAGGAGAAAAGCGGGGGGCAGTTCCACGAACAGGTAACGCACACCGTGGACATAACACGTTTATTCTGCGGCGAAGTCGAGCAGGTCCACACCTTCTCAGCCAAGGGCTTCAACAAGAATACGCCTGAAAACTACACGATCGAAGACGCCAGCGTTGTAAACCTTAAGTTCACCAACGGAGCCATAGCCAACCTCTGGGCATCCTGCTCCGCAAACGGCGGAGGAGGCGGTGTTTCACTCGATGTATACGCCAACAACTTCACAGCCCTCTTCACAGGTTGGGAACACTCACTTACACTTATGCGGGAGAAGAACGTTTCCGATAAAATTCCAGGAGAACCAGACATCTTCGCCGTCGAAGACAACGCTTTCATAACAGCTGTCCGCAGCGACGACCCATCCAAGGTCCAATGCCCATACGCTGACGCGGTGAAGACCATCGAGGTAACCCTCGCCGCTAATAAGTCCATAGAAACTGGAAAACCGGTTAAGCTACCCCTCGCTTCAGATTAACCTAGCCTTCCCAAGTTCTCAAGCGCCTACCTGCTACCCTATCAGAGGTTCCAATAAGCAAATATCGTTAAACACATGTCAAACCAACGATCAGGGATTATATAATTCCTCAGCGACTTAACTAAAATAAGTCTATGGATGAATGTCTCGACCATAGCAAAGCCTTATGGTTTAGACTCTTCCAATTCGAAGACTGATCTATGGTGGCTTAAATCTATCTCCCATATTTTTCCATATAATTTCTCCAAGCCTCTTTATCAAACCTACCTTCCATAACCCTGTACTCTTTCTGAAACGCATCTTCAAGGTCAACATTAAAACTGTTCGATAGTTGAAGCAGCAGGGATAAGGCTTGGGCAAACTCCCTATCTACGTTTCCAAGCGGTTCCCTATGTCCAAGCCCCGCTTTCTTATACCCCTCCTTGAACAGTATGTGTTCCCCTATTTCCCCGAGCTCCTCTAGAAGATGAACGTATGTAAGTGATGCGGGGAACCTGTCCCAACCCCTCTCCATCTCGAAATCCCTCATTAAACGCTGAAGCTCCCTTAAATGCATGATTAACTACCTGCCCACCAATAGGTATACACCGGGTTGAAGCTATAAAACAGCTTACTCCTTAACGTTTAACCTCATGCTTTTCCTTATAACCTTGAGCGAGTGTTTTTAAGATCTCACCAAAGTAGAGTGTATGGTAGTTACCTTTAGGGTAGCATTTTGAACAGACTTCCTCCGTAAGGGTTTTTGGTCTAACCTTGACTTTGTACAGGACTTTGCACTCATAGTTAATAGCACATTCAGCGATCGTCGGTGCTATCACTGTTATCCCAGGCGTTGTGTTGAGACCCTTCTCCATAAACTTGTTATGTACTCTACCTGTAAATGTGCCACAGTATTTTACGACTTCTTTCATACCCTTGGCTGGGACGTTCACGGTGAAACACCCCGTCTCCTCAATAAGCCTATACGTGTACCTTGAAGGTCTTACGGCTACCGTGAAAACGGGTTTCCTCCAGAGAGTACCGATAAGCCCCCAACCGATCGTCATAACGTTGGGTTTCCCCGCGTTTCCGATGGATGTGAGAAGAAGCCCGCCGTGGTTAAGCATGTAAATCGTTTTACTGAGAAAACTTAACGGTTTAACCTCAACCTTCATAGGAACACCTTTCCAACACTCAAGCTTACCTCTGAGCTTCTCTCTTTCAACTCCATAACATCAATCCCCTGACTGAACGTCATTTTGGGAACCTGACTATTCTATGAATGAACTCCGAGTATAAATCTACATAAACTCGATGGTCTAGGTTGATAAGGGACTTCCTCTAAACGTATACAATCCAACGATTACTGTAAACGCTTCCAAGCATTAAGCAACACTTAAGTGTAATAACCTCCACAATCGGAGGGAGGAAGCTGTTAAATGACCGGATTTAACATCGGCATAGGTAAACTAGGACGTGTATTGATAATTAAGGTTGAGCCTGGCTTAGACCTGCTATCGACGATCCTTGTGGTTATCGAAAAAGAATGTATCAATAATGGGTTGATCCTATCAGCTGTAGGCAGCCTCAGAAAAGCAACCCTGAGGAATCTCAAGGTTTTCCCAGAGCATTTCCCGATCACGGATAAATACAGGTTGTTCAAGGTTATCGAGGGACAACCCCTGGAGATCACATCATTAACAGGTAACATCTCTAGGAAAGCTGATGGAGAAGTAATAATTCATGCGCATATAACAGTCTCAAGCATCAAAAGCGGCGAAGTTGTCGCCATGGGTGGGCATCTCGTCGAAGGCAACATCACCTACGTGATGACCGAGATCGTTATAGCAGAGCTTGAAGGCGTCAAACTGCAGAGGATTTTACACCCAGAGAGGAAGTCTTGGGAACTCACCTTTGGGTGAGAATAGCGCTAAGATAAAATAGGATCAACCCTGCTTCAGCCAAGGATAGGTTACAATAATCGGGTCAATACTCGAAAAGATTTATGAACGAGCCGCCACAGACATTGTAATTGTGCTTTATGAAAATAAACTTAAACAAATTTCGAATGGGTTTGGTGACTGTATGGGTTCAACTGTTGTGGAAAAAACCTTCGAAGCCATGTTCTATCTAGAGGATTTAAGGGAGGTGCTTAGAAAAACCGCGCCTTTCCATAAGTTAAAGGAAGAGGAGAAGGAGGAAGTAGAGGCGCTTCTCTCCAAGGTTCGGAAAGCCTTGAGTATAATCGAAGCGGAGTTGGTAAAATGATCACTGGTGCCGCCTTTGAGCTGAGAATGCGGGAGGAGCTTTACATCAACCTCGAGCCGCTTCAACGCGGAGGAGTGTCGACACCAGAGTCCCGGAAAGCCTCTATTGCGTATGTTGACGGTTACTCTACATGCGACTACTGCCTAGGAAGCCTACACCTACTGAAGAAACCCCCAGTTCAGGAATTCCTAAGCGACGTCGCGGATTTCCTGGGAATGGATAGGGCTATTTTAACCAATGGTTGCAGGGAGGCTAAATTCGCCGTTATCCATGCCTTAACCAAACCAGGTGAAGCCATCGTTATGGATGTGAATAAGCATTATACTAGCTACGTCGCCGCGGAAAGAGCTGGATTAACAATATACGAAGTTCCAAGCACAGGTTACCCGGCTTTCAAGGTAAATCCCGACACCTACGTCGACACGATTGAAAAGGTGAAGAAGGACATGGGAAAGCCGCCGGCGCTTGTGCTCCTCACACACGTGGACTGGACATACGGTAACCTAGTCGACGCTGAAAAGGTTGGGAGGATTTGCCGAGAATACGGGCTTCCTTTTCTCTTAAACACCGCCTACTCCTCTGGGAGAATGCCTATAAACGGGAAGCAGTCAATGGCTGACTTCATAACATGCTCAGGGCATAAAAGCTGGGCTGCCGGAGCTGGGCCTATAGGCATACTGGCTGTGAGAGAAGGGTGGGAGGATAAGGTTCTCAAACCCTCGCAAAGGTATAAGGTGAAACCCTTAGAGATACTTGGCTGCTCAGCCCGGGGCACCAACGCTATGGCATTGATCGCCTCATTCCCCCGTGTTAAGGAGAGGGTTAAGCACTGGGATGAAGAGGTGGCTAAGGCGCGTTGGTTCAGCGCAGAGTTTGAGTCCCTTGGAGACGTTGAACAACTCGGGGACAAGCCTCACAACCACGACCTCATAAGGTTTGAAACCCCGGTCTTCGACAGGATCGCGCAGAAACATAAGAGGAGAGGATACTTCCTCTACGAGGAGCTTCTGGAAAGAAAAATCGTCGGGGTTAAACAGGGACGGACGAAAACCTTCGACCTCTCAACCTATGGATTAACAAGGGAAAAATTAAGTTACGTCATAGAAAGCTTCAAAGACATCATCAGTAAATTCCAGTCTTGAATGAACACGTGAGCTAAAATGTAAGAAGCGAACTTAAAAGGGGACTATAATGTTACACATTGTTCTTTATCCCATGAAGAACGTTATTTAGGGACCTTGAAAACTTCGAAAAATTCCGTAAAACCAATGGTGGGCCGGGCCGGACTTGAACCAGCGACCACCACCTTTCCTAATGCCTCAAGATTCGTAAGGGTGGTATCCTAACCAGACTAGACTACCGGCCCTCGTCGATTCATGAGCCTCATAGTATATTTAGCTTTTCTCTTTCTTAACATCTGCTTTCTTCCAATAAATGGTCTTCTCCATTCAAATGACTTTACGAATTCAAGGGGTTATCTATTCATTACAAGTGGATAGGAGTAGTAAGTAAGACGTTGAGAGTATAGATATGTTACCTTAATTGGCGCCGGGGACGGGACATCCCACATGAGTTTTTTCTCCCTCATGTTTTTGAACCCGTGAGGCGCGGTGCGCCACAGACTATCCACCCCTCATCAGTCTCTTAAGGGATAGCAGGCCTGCACCCTACCTGATTCCCCGTGTCATACACACTAGGTAACCCCGGCGTCGAGACTAAACTCGCCATGGCTTGATATAAGCTTTGACAAACCCCACATGATGTACTCTATCCCGTTTAATACCCGTATCCACGCTATTGTATAACCGGAACTCTTCAAAAAGCAAACTGGCAAATTGTGCCAATAATAAGTGATTCGTTGAGCTTGGATAGGTTTGAAGGGGGAACTCTACCTTAAAATATAGAGACGATGGTTTTCAGTCTATTTTTTTCCGCGACGGTTCCAGGGGTTTACTGGCGTGTACACTTCCGCGTTAAGGGGGCAAGCCAATCGATCAACACTCCTGCATCGTAGGCAGTGATTTGAAGCCTTATAGGTCCGAGTGGTGACTCAGCCTTCTCTTGGCTGAAGGAAACATGTCCCATGTACGCAGCCTGTTTATTGAAGCAAACGGTTACTGTTTGACCTTTAAACCCCTTGAAAAAGACTGCTCTCGCAGCGTCCCTTATCCTTTCAGCGATGAGTAACCGTCGAAGTTTGTGTAAGCTTTCCCTTGTTGAAGCCTCAGCGATGAGAATCCTCCCCGAATCCCCTTCAACGACCTCAACCCTTGTAGCTGATATAAGGTTGAGGACAGCCGCCTTGACTTTCCCAGCGTCTTCCGTTGGGTTTACATCCGCCGTAACCCTAACTGTTACCATTAAAAGACTTAAACCTCCCTAGGATCTCCCCCGCCTTCGCCTTTAACTCTTTTAGGCTCCCCTCATTCACAACCGTTTCATCAGCCTGTTCAAGAACAGCCTCTATACCCAGCCGCTTCTCCTGCTCATCCCTTTCTAGAAACTCCGTAAACCTCCTCGGGTCATCGCTTCTACGCCTAGCATAAAGGTTTTGGAACCTCCTCTCACTGCGCGCTTGAACAACGATGAGCCAGAACCTTCGGAAACTTGCTCTAAAGAGACATACCTCATCCATGCTTCTCACACCGTCTATAATGACAACTTTACCTAGGGCTTCCACGCATTTCTCGATCGACTTTTCCGCTACAATAGTTGGACCCAGTTCTTCGCGAATCTTGAAAACAAGCTTTCTCAAGTTCTTGGATGTGGGTTTAAGCCCACGTTTTATAGCCTCATCACGGATCACATCTCCCATACTGACGACTGAGTAACCCATTTCAAGGGCAACCGCGGCTAGGGTTGTTTTACCAGCACCAGGCATACCAGCAAGCCCAATTGCAACCTTATCGATCACGGCTTTCACACACTCTCAAGCCCATAGTCCTTTGTCCTTATGAAGACCTTGCTGATGCCTTCTCGCTTCGCAACCTGAGCAAGCCTGAGTAGAGTCTCTCTGCTAGTTGGTGGTACAATCCTCAGCCTCGGGTCTAGGACATCGTTTGAGGGTATAAACTGTTGGAGAACATAGATGGGGCAACGCTCCCTGATCTCCCTAGCGATCCTCCCTATGTCATCTTCACACTCTATGAGGGTTGGAACCACCGTCGTTCTGACCTCGAATGGAACCTTAAAGTTAATACACGTCTTTAAAGTATCCCTTACCGCCTCAACTGTTTCCACGCCAAACCAAGGTTTACCGGTTACTCTCCCGTAGATCTCTTCGTCGAGGGGAGCTTTCACATCCAGAGCCACATAGCTGAGTAAGTTTTGCTCTAAGAGTTCAGTAACAAGCCTGGGATTTGTTCCATTCGTGTTTAGGAAGGTTTTCAACCCTTTACCCTTAGCCCATACGCAGATTTCCTTAAGGGATCTGCCTTGAAGGGTCGGTTCACCCCCGCTGAAACCCACTGCATCTAATACTCTAAATCCCTTAAGCACCAGTTTCTTAACCTCTTCGAGGTCAACCTCCTCCCCTGAACCGACGGGAATCAAGGGCGCGTTTTGACAGAAGGAGCAGGCAAGATTACATCCAGCAAAGAAAAGCATGGAGGTTAGGTGCCCATGCCAATCAACGGTGCTTAAGTCCACATACCCCCCAAGCCTAAGCCTAGCCAAAACCCCTTACCTCCGCTCAGCCCATTAACCCATCACAACACAACGTGTAAACCTACAGGGGAAGATATCCTAGCTAATATATCTCTTTATAATCGAAACAAAACGGGTTCTCTACCGTTTAAAGCGCGGTCCTTACAGGCTTAAACATTTTGTTCCCGACAACTGCGTATATGCTCTATTAGGTTTCCGCCAAGTCTCGTCTCTACGCGAGATAACCTTCGTCTACTGAGGAAGGTCGACGGCAGATGAGAACTTATCCATTATTTAAGTCAAAAGTTTGGGTAGTCGAATTCTCAAAGAGGCTTATTAATCCTGTATCCTACCATGTGTAGAAAAAAGGGATAATCGTGCTAAGCTAGGAAACTTAGCACTCTACGCTCCGTGACAATGCCTACAAGGTTTCCTCCCTTCAACACAGCCAGTCTCCTGATATGCTTATCTCTCATGGTCGTCAACGCATCTCCAAGGGATTTGCCTGAATCTATGAAAATGATCGGTGATGACATGATTGCGTTGGCATAGGTTTTATCAGGGTCTTTATGTGCTTTCACAACCCTTTCTAAGATATCCCTTTCAGTGATTATCCCTACAGGTCTTCCCCCGCTCATAACGATAACGGCGCCAACATCATAGGTCAGCATCTTGTCAACGATGCTTGAAACGCTGTCTGAGAACAGAACGGTGACAGGTGGGGACCTTGTGACAGATTCTACTGACGCCTCAATCTTTGACTTGGACAAATATACCCCATATACATGTTCACCCGCATCGATATTTATCATTTACCCTGTTTAAGCAAGCTTCAAGGCTTAGAGGAACTTAGGAGACGTTTGAAATTTTAAAAGGATGTATGCCTAACTGATAGGTCGGTGAAAGGTTGGGGAGAAGACGTAAAAGGGTAGTAAGGATACCGAAGCGAACAATTCCAAAAGTCTTCACATGTCTTTTATGCGGTAAGAAGGCGGTGACCGTGAAGATCTCTAGGTCGGATAAGGAAGCGTTTGTCCACTGCGGTTCATGTGACGCCCATGGTACCTTGCAGAACATCGTCCAATCCATGGCACCCGTAGATATATACTCAATCTGGTGTGACCAACTCTATAAGTCTCGAGGGTTAACGCCTACTTAATAACCAAGGCGTTTACCCATACTTAAGTGTCTCCTCAGCTGCGAAACGGCTTTAAGCCAAGGTGCAGAACTTACTCTACGCGGTGAGACCACTGGACGAGGTTAGAAACCTTCTGTTAAAAAGGATCAAAACGGATGGGGTTATCCACATGCTTTTACTCGACCCTGAGAAACTTGAAGCCCGTGAAGCTGGGGAGGTGGCTCTACAGGCGGAGAAGATCGGCACCTCAGCTATAATGATCGGGGGAACAACCCTCGCCTCCATGGAACGATTAAATGCAGCCGTTAAGGCTGTGAAAGCCGCTGTAAAGGTACCTGTAATCCTTTTCCCTAGCAACATAACGGGGATAAGCCCATACGCCGACGCTGTTTGGTACATGTCCCTCCTCAACTCCGCAAACCCCTATTTCATCATTGAGGCTCAAGCCTTAGCCGCACCAATTATTAAACAGTACAAGCTTGAACCTATTCCAATGGGTTACATCATCGTAGGCGAGGGTGGAGCCGCAGGCTTCATCGGTCAAGCCCGATTAATCCCTTATCGTAACCCAGAATTAGCCACTCTCTACGCCCTCGCAGCTCAATTCCTCGGTATGCAGTTCATCTACCTCGAAGCGGGTTCAGGAGCAAGCCAACCCGTTCCAGAGACAATGGTTTCCAAGGTTAAGCATGCAATCAACATACCACTGATCGTCGGCGGGGGTATAAGAACAGGGCAACATCTAGAGAAAGCAGTAATGGCTGGAGCTGACATCATTGTGACATCTACAGTAGTTGAGGAAAAGCAGGGTTCAGTTGAAGCCGTGCTGACTGAGCTCATGGAAGCTTTAAGGAAAGCCGCTGAAAAAAGGCAGAGAGTGAAACAACATGGTAAGTTCACTCAAGCCGAGTAGCGCTCTGAGGGAGGTTCCATGAGCCTACCCATGAGCGCTGAGTATGAACGCTACTTTCAAAGCATAAGACGGGAGTTGGGAAGGGTTTATGACATCTGCGCAACCGCACGCATGAAGTCAATAGACCCAAAACCCAAGCCTGAGCCAAGGATCACAGAGGACCTCGCTGAGAGGGTTGAATTCCTCGTCGGTCCCCCTCAAATCGGTCAGAGGATCCGTGAGCTTAGCAAGGATATAGAAAGAGAGGAAATGGCCTTCAAGGTGGCTGAGGAGATCGTCTATGGCGCCTACACCCGTATGGAAGAGGCAGCAGCCGCTGAGCAGGCTCTAAGGACGGCTTTAGCGATCCTCAGCGAAGGAGTCACTGTTGCCCCAATCCAAGGCATTACAAGGGTGATGTTCAAGCAGAACGCTGATAAGACACGGTACCTCGCCGTCTACTTCGCAGGTCCTATACGTCCAGCTGGTGGAACAGAACAAGCCCTGATTTTGGTCATAGCTGACTTCATACGTAAAAAACTTGGGTTAGACCGGTATAAACCGACGCAGAACGAGGTTAAACGCTTCATCGAGGAAGTACGACTATACGAGAGGGAGGTTAGACTCTTCCAATACCATGTCCCAGACGAGGTTCTCGAGAGGATCCTTGAAAACCTCCCCGTTGAGGTCACGGGTGTGGAGACAGACCCCTACGAAGTCACATCGTTCAGAAACCTACCGCGTATTGAAACAAACAGGGTTCGAGGTGGAGCCCTCATCGTAGTAAACGATGGCCTCGCTGGAAGGTCTAGGAAAGTGCAGAAGATCATAGAGGGACTGGGCATAGAGGGCTGGAGCTGGCTTGAAACCGTGTGGCAGACTGAGGGAAAGGAGACAACACTCGCTGAAGCCATGTACATGGAAGAGGTTATCGCCGGAAGACCCGTCTTCTCCTCACCTTCAAGACCCGGCGGCTTCCGTCTAAGGTATGGCCGAGCGAGGAACACGGGCTTAGCAGCCCTAGGTATACATCCTGCTACTATGGTTATTCTCAGCGATTTCCTGGCTATTGGGACGCAGCTGAGAATAGAGAGACCTGGGAAAGCCGGCATCGTCGCCGCAGTGGACTCCATCGAACCCCCTATGGTTAAGCTACGCGACGGTTCCGTGATAAGAGTTGAAACCCTTGAGCAAGCGCGTAAGGTAAGCCAGAAAGTTGAGAAAGTGCTTTTCCTAGGGGACATCCTCGTCAGCTTCTATGAATTCCTCGAGAATAAGAAGCTCTTAGTCCCATGTGGTTTAACGGAGGAGGAGTGGGGGCAAAGGTTGCAGGCCACAATTAACCAAGGTTTCAACTCAGACATAGCTAAGGTCGCTGAGGCGGCTAAGGTCTCCCCTGAAAGGCTGAGGCAATTCACGGAAAAACCACGTAGTTTTCAACCAAGCACCGAGGAAGCCCTAGGTATAGCAGAGGGTTTAGGTGTTCCTCTCCATCCAAAGTACACGTATAACTGGACCATGGTTTCGGCTGAAAACGTGAATGAGCTTAAGGAATGGCTTACTTTAATGGAAAACGTTGAAAAGGAAAGCTGTTTAGTAGAGGCCCATCTCCCATACGACGCCGGGGGAAAGGAGACCTTAGAGAGACTTCTCATCCCGCATCGAGTTGAAGATGGTAAAGTCATACTAGGCGAAGATGCGCACATCCTGTCCCACTGCCTCCGTCTAGATAAACCTGAACTCAGAGTTGATGGTGGGCGCTCAGTTTTAGAGGCTTTAAAGAACCTTTCAGGCATTACCATAGAACCTAAGGCCTTAACCTACATAGGGACGAAGATGGGACGCCCGGAGAAGGCTAAGCGAAGAGAGATGAAGCCCCTCGTACACGTGCTTTTCCCCGTTGGACTGGGTGGTGGGCCGAGAAGGGACCTGAAAGACGCCTCGTTAAGCAACGCCATCACCGTTGAACTCGTTACCCGACGATGCGTGAAATGCCAGGGTTTAACCTACTTACCCCTATGCCCAATTTGTGGTGAAACTGCGGTCCTTGAGCTTTCCTGCCCAAGATGCACACGCACCTTTAAAGACCAAGAGGCCACATGTCCATCATGTGGAATCCAGGCTAGAGGCTGGCAGCCCCAAACCGTTAACTTAAAGGAGAAGCTGGAATACGCGGCGAAGCGGGTAGGCGTCCCACCCAATGGGTTGGTTAAGGGTGTAAGGGGCTTAACGAGTAAGAATAAGGTTCCAGAACCCTTAGAGAAGGGCATACTCAGGGCTAAAAACGACCTCTCAGTTTTCAAGGATGGAACCGTGCGTTTCGACGCAACTAACGCGCCCCTCACCCACTTTCGTCCCAATGAGGTGGGAACAACGATTGAAAGGCTGAAGCAACTCGGGTACACGAAGGATACTGAGGGGAAGCCCTTAACCGACCCTAGTCAGATATGTGAATTGATGGTGCAAGACGTAGTCATCTCACATGCATGTGGAAGATACCTTATAAGGTTGGCTTCCTTCATCGATGAACTTCTTCAAAAAGTCTATGGCTTGGAAAAATTCTACAATGTACAACGTGAGGAAGACCTTATCGGGCACCTCATCGTCGGCTTGGCACCCCATACCTCAGTGGGCGTTATCGGCCGTGTCACAGGCTTCACACCTGCCAACGTCTGCTTCGCCCACCCCTACTGGCATGCGGCGAAGAGGAGAGATGCTGACGGGGATGAGGACTCCGTGATCCTCACCGTGGACTGTTTCCTCAACTTCTCAGTCGAATACCTCCCTGCTCAGGTAGGCGGCTTGATGGACGCTCCCCTGCTTGTGACACCTACGATTAACCCTTATGAGGTGGATTCAGCCGTTCACAACCTCGACTTAGCACCGTCTTATCCACTAGTCTTCTATGAGAAGTGTAGGCAGGGTGAAGACCCGCGGAGGCTCTGCGAGGTTATGGACGTTGTAGTGAACCGTCTTGGAACTGAGGCGCAGTTCCAAGGGTTCAGCTACACCCATGAAACCTCTGATATCACCCTTGGAAACCTTGAGAGCGCGTATAAGAAGCTTGAAACAATGGAAAGTAAAGTAGCAAGTCAACTGTCATTAGCCAGCAAGCTAGCCGCTGTTGAAGTGAAGGAGGTAGCTGAGAAAATAATCGCGTCGCATTTTATAAGAGACTTGGCTGGAAACCTGAAAACATTCTCCGGGCAGAAGTTTCGATGTAAGAAATGTGGTTTACGTCTGAGGCGTGTACCCTTAAGCGGTAAATGTCCTAAATGCGGTGGAGACCTCAACCTCACGGTACACCGGGGAAGCGTTGAGAAATACGTGGACGTAGCCTTAACCCTAGCTGAGAAATACGGGGTGAAAGACTACTATGTACAGCGGATTACAATGATCAACGATGAAATCACTTCGCTCTTCGGCGAAAAGAAGGGGAAGGCTCAACAAGACCTAGGTAGATTCATGTAACCCCATCATAAAGGGTGTATCCATGTATCTGGCTACGGTTGGAAGTCTACCACTTTATAGATGGGATGATAACTATCCATACACCCATATACGTTACTGGGCGGAATCATTGGTGAAACTAGGGTACGACGTCGTTGGAACCGGGGAGCCTGGTTGGCGGAACAGGTATCGTATGGTTGAGAGGTTTACTCAGGACATCGACGGAATCGAGGTGCGTCCTCTAAAGAGCTTTTTCAAAAGCTATTGCGTGGATATGATCAAGCCGCCGAGAAGCGTTGATAGCGTTAAAGAGGTACTGGAGAACCGGTATCTAAGAGCGATAGCGTTAAACTCTAACGTGAAGTTGAAAGCCGCGGTCACAGATCCTGTTACGATCGGAATGGAACTTATAGCGAACAACCCAAGGTTGATAAGGGGTTACCCAAACCTTTTCATGGCACTCGCAGAGGCGTTAACACCGATCGTAGAACAGCTAAGCTCCTTCATCGACATTCTTCAAATCGACTGTCCAGTACATATTATGAGCCCTGTGAAGGAACCTTGGATTTACGTAAACGAGCTTGTGAAACACGCGCGTGGGAAACCGGTTTGGCTACACGTAGACGGAGGTGTTGAAAGGATGATGGAGGCGCTTATATCGAAGTACAAGGTCGACGTCATCGCGATAAATCTTTTCGGGAGTGAAGAGGAAGAGAACCTCCGAGCTCTAGCTAAAAATAACGCTAGGATAAGAGAAAAAGGTAAAAAGATCGGCGTTTCCTGTGTGAACACCCAGATACAAGACGCACCTGAAAAAGTGGAGAGTAGGGTAACTGTCCTTAAGAGGCTGAAACGCGTAGAGGCAACTTTTCAAGGGGAACTCGAATTCATTGAATGTATAATGCCTGGATGTGGCCTTAACCTCCTCCCTAAAACAAGCCGGAGAATCCTAGAGAGGGTGGTGTCAACTGTTAATGAAATCGGATGGAAGAAACATACACGTTGATGGGAAAACTTATCTACCTAGGTCTCATAAACGAAGCTGGCATGTAGCACTGTGTAAGACTCAACGCATTGAAAACAGGTGTCAACCACGCTGTTCCCGGACGCTGTAACGATCATAGTTTTCGCATTCTTCACGGGCATAATTTCGGCGATGATCGGCGTAGGAGGAGGCTTCCTCATCGTACCCAGTTTAGTCCTTCTTTTCAACCTCCCCTTCCAACAGGCAGCGGGTACAAGCCTAGCTATGATCGTGTTCACAGCGGTCTCCTCTACCTTAGCCTATGTCCGTCAGCGGCGGATTGACTACGGTTTAGGTCTTTTATTAACTCTAGGCAGCGTACCCGGCGGCGTAGTCGGCGCCGCATTAACCCAGTTCATCGCTGGTAAAGCGCTGTCAGCCGCCTTCGGTGTTTTCCTGAGCTCGGCATCGCTCCGCATGGTGTTCAGCAAAGGAAGTCCTACTAAGGAAACCAAACCGATAGCTAAAGGGTGGAGAAGAAGTCTAGTTGACGCTGCTGAGCATAAATTCGAGTACGCAGTTAACCCACTAAGGGGCTTAGGACTTGGTTTTCTCGGCGGGCTAGTATCAGGGTTATTCGGTGTAGGGGGCGGAGTCGTCATGGTTCCTGCCATGAGACTCATACTAGGTGTCCCTATGCATTTAGCCGTAGCGACATCAATGTTCATAATGATCTTTACATCTTTAAGCGGAGTTTTAACCCACCTAACTCTGGGAAACGTCCTACCGGAGTATGTGCTCTACTTGGCATTAGGCGTAATAATAGGTACCCAGATCGGTGCTTTTATGGCTTGGAAAACACGCGAACGACGTTTACAAATGGTCTTCGGCAGCTTCATGCTTCTCATTGGGGTGCGCATGCTGTTAGAGTACCTTATCTATTGACTCCCCTGCTGCAGGGCTATATCCAGCGAAGCCATGGTATACTCCTCCCGAATCCTTACACCTTACATTAAAAGTCTATCCTTCGAGAGTATAGCCACTTAATACAATGGATGTAACAAAGTTTAACGCCTTCTTCCATTAAATTCTAAAATGCACTCGTAGATTTGGTTAGTCCATACCGGAATCTACATCCACTTTTTTTACCAGCTTACATACACACAACCTCAAACCCCAACATCAAACTTATAGCCTGCGATTCAATCTTCCATGGAAGTGTTGGAAAAGCTTATCGGTAAGTTCAATCTTTTCTACGACAGGTGCCTTTTTGAGCAAACGGCAAAAACGGAGATCGAGGGAAGCCCCAATGCCAGCGGCAAGCGCGGGTCTGCTACGTTTCTTCGAGGGTGAATCACACGGCGTGAAGCTGAAACCAGAGGTCGTAGTCATATTGGCTGTGGCACTCGTGTTTCTGGTCATCTTCGCCCGTATGGGTTTCCGCTTCTAGAAACCCTCAAACAAGCATAATTATGTATGAATAATCAAGTCATAGAAGTGATTTTCTTGGTATCCTGGGTTTGTCTTAGGGTTTCTGCTGCCATAGCCTTATCGTTTCATACCAGAAGATCACAGAGCCTAATGAGGCTAGTATAAACGCTAGGATGCCGTAGAAGCTGGATTCCCCCAATCCTGCAACGGTGAAAATGAGTAGTGTAGTAAACATCACCGCGTACATGGTGTACCTCGGCAACATAAAAGCTCCAAGCTTCACGAACTGTTTCAATACCCCGACCTTCACATCCTTAATCAAGACGTACTCCCCATCCCTTTTCTCAACCAAACCTAAGAATACGAGCTTGTCTAGGTGGTAGGCAGCTAGCGCAGGGCTTGAAAACTTAAGAGACCTCTGGACCTGTCGGACACCCACGGTGTCTCCCTTAGCTCGCAGTAAAGCCCAGTATACCCGAAGGGTATTACCGTCAAGTTTACTTTCAATCTTTTCATCCGTGGGCATATGATTCATCCACGTTGGTTAAGGAAGCCCTGAAAGAAAAGCCTTAGGGTTCGATGAGAATAGGATCGCACCTACATCATTCGGCGCTCCACTACCATCCTCAGTACGTGCACACCTGCTACTCAGTCCTTAGGTGTCTTTGGTGGGATCACGGTGATTTTGAATTGCGGAAGCAAATTGGCGGGTTTCCCCGACTTTCCCCTTTCCACTATGTGCACTTCGTCAGCTGTTATGTCTATGATTACCATCGTCGTTTCCCCAGCCTTGACTTCAAAGCGGACATGGATATCTATGTGTTCCGAGGGTACCCGCAACGGAATCACTGTTGTTCCATCGTCCCCATCGGCTAAGGTGGCGTTGGCTGAAACTATCTGCATCCTTATTTTGGTGTAGTTTCCAGGCTGCATCTCCGTGGCGTTAACTAGGTCCCTTGTGACGTTCTTAAGCTGAAGCAAGTCGAAGGACGCGTTTTCCCCGCTTAGAAACGGTAAGGGTATCCAGCCGCCAGTTTCGTTTTGAACCGCAAAGCTACTAATGGTTAAGTTTAGGTTTTGCAGGCTGGGCATTGGGTCGTCGGTAACCAACACGATGAGTGTGCCGTATCGTATCGAAGGCGGGGGGAAAAACGTTGGATACAAAGTTGCGTAGGAGGAAACCCCTGTTATCACTAGGACAGCCATGAGGAAACCTATCACGCCGGAGGCAGCGACTTTTCTCGTATCGTATGCCACATTCTTCACCTTCACGCTATAGTGATGTTCATCTATCGATATAATCCAATGCTTTTGAACAGTGTGTTCAACAACTTGAACACCGTGTCTTAAGCCTGTGGCTTCCCACCGAAAACTATTATCACTTACTCTTACTCCAAGAGGGTTCATTGAAGCCCGTAAACGTGTTAAGCTCACTTCTCTTCTTGTCCGAGAACACCGGGACTTTGATGTAACAATTCTATCCGTTGGACGTGGTTTAGGTTCACGAAGATCTCGCTCTTCTCTTCCCTTCCTACAACCTCCGGTACAGGTCTTCCAAGTGTAGACCTGAGGATCACAGCCTCAGCTCCAGAAAGATACAGACCAGGAGGCGTCTTAGATACTGCGACCACCTCTCCTTCAAACCCGAATTCGGGTTCAACGATGACGAGGACTTTCCTCCCTATCATCCTTTCAAGGTGGTGGAAAACCGTTGAGGCCACATACCGTGCCTTACTCAAGGCCAGACCTATACTCAAATAATTGTAGGCATGGTTATAAAGTGTTCGTCTCCAACTCCCCTATGTCCCCGTAGGTTTCCGAGTGTTTATCAGAGTAATAACGCGATGAGGGTTAGGATCACCAAGACCGTAGCTGGGAAAACTGTAAAAGCTATTTTTTTCGCTCTATGGATCGTATCTTCGATGGCCGATGTTAATGCCATAATATTCGTGGAACCAAGTACCTTCACGTCCTCTACGTTAAACTCGTCCCAAGCCATATCTGCTTCCACTCTTTTTGCTAGGGCTTCGCCTACAGCTGCATTTGCATACGCTATGAGCTTTTCGTTATCAATGACTTCCCCAACTGGGTGGTAACCAAGCCCCGTGATCGTGGCGTTCACAACATGGGTGTCCGTCGTTAAAATCTCTCCATCGGGAACACCTAATTCAATTATGTTTTTTAAGATTCTCTCCCTAAGGTTTGAAACCATGTTGTTCCCATCAATCGTAACGTAGGCGACAGTCTGTTCGCCTACAGTGACTACTATGGCTACTAAACCACCCGGTCCTATGCCTTGCTTTATGGTGAACTCACTCGGGCATATTTTAAACGCTCCAACCCTAGCTGAGGATAGGGGTTCATGGATTACAGCTGATAGGGCTTTTGTTGCAGCTTCTTCGAAGTTACGGGTTTCTTCCCCTTGGATAGGAGACAGCGAACCCTCCGTGCTGTTGTGAGCGTCTATGACGAGCACAGATTTGAGCCCTAGGCTTTTCCCATAATTCATGATAGCCTCTCCAACCGTAGATGGTATGTCTTCCATGTTTCTCGGGGCTAGAGTAAGCGTGACGACGGCGATGTCGTTGAAACGTTGACACGACGCCTTTGCCTCCCCAACGTTCACCCTTACCATCCTACTTGCTTTCAACGGGTGGAAATTGAAATTAGCCTTCTCCAAAAGCCTCTCAAGAACTTTTTCGCTCTGAGCGTGAGATGTTAAGTTCATCTCATGACCCGATGTTCCATGGGGAACTGAGACGATGAGGTTCTTCTCCGCCTCCAACCGATCTTGGATGAGCATAGGTAAGGCACTGCTTCCAACGTTCTTGAATGGTCCAGGATGCACATATGGGACTACGAACATCGATTTGCTCCCTCCATCTTTACCAAATACAATAAAACTGATGTGCACAGCCGCGGAGGTACCGATTCTCTCAAAAAAATCTTCGAGGGGCTTACCTAAATCCACTGTCCAATTAGCGAGAAAGGCGCGGAAAAGCTCTAGGGATCCGAAGCCTATGGTCCTCTTAGCCATCCTGTCAACATCTAGGAGGAAAATTTGAGTTGAGAAAAGCATCAAGGATGAAGAGATGAGGAATTGTAACGGGGAAAGGGTGAATGTTGGTTTAAATGTGTTGAAAAAGAGGAGGCTTAGAATGGGTTGAAAGGCTGAAGCCGCGAGGTTCTCAGGGGTTTTCATAAGGGTGACTGTGCTGAACACGATGAACCTTAAGGAGAGGCTTACTGAAAAGCCTATGGCGTATGCATACGTGAGAAGATGCGGGTTGTTGGTAAGTAGTAATGCTGTTTTTCCGAGAAAGCACGCTCCAAGCCAGAAGGTATTAGAGAAAAGGCTGAGACCTAATATCCGCTTCAACTGTAACATAGGCTCCCCGTGGGTGAGGTATAAAATAAAGCCATCTGCGAGTAAGGATGGGGTTGTAACCCAGAGGATGCCGAGGAGAAGCCCCTGTGTAGGCTCGCCGTGGAGGATGATGCCGAAGAGCATGCCGGTGAGGATGTGTAGGAGAAGGGTCTCTATAGAACCCGGCAGCGTAAACAATGACCGGTAATGCTTTAAAGTCCCAGAGTACGCTTCCTTCCCCAGAAGCTATCTCCTCACATCCCTCAAAATCACAAGGTTCAGAAATAAACTTTGGCCACAAAGTATCCATACCATTGTAAGAATATCTCTTCGATTCAGCAGTTACAGCCGTCTAAGGAAGAACTGTGACGATTCAGAGAGAGAAGATGGTGGACGTTGCGTCTCTAATCTTCAGGGATTCGACCGGGATAGTTAAAGTCTCTGTTTAGAGGGATTCATCTGATATGGTGAAGGATGTAAGACTTAGCATGAGAGTTAAGTTGGCGAATGCCATTGTCAGGCTTAGAATGGATGGAAAACTCAAGGTTACTACGTTGGCATCCTCATTTATAACCCCGCCTAGGGAGTACTTAAATGACGCCTAAAGTAGCCTATGGATGTCCACCATGCGTTTACATTTTCCGTTATGCAACTCAGTATCGTTTTACAACCTGGCCTTTACATATGGTAAGTACGTTTACAAGCCTGCGATCTCCTCTCATCGTCTTCCCACTTGTATCATGGAAATCATATTCTCCATAGACAAGGTCGAAGACAGCTACATCCCCTGAGGAGCCTATGTTTAGATTCCCTATCTTTTCAGCCATCTGAAGTGTCTCTGCAGGCTTCACAGTTGCGGCGTACAGAACCTCTTCTATGTCTAATCCCATGTTAACGAACTTGGACATAGTCGTTGGCAGGTCGAACAATGGTCCCTTGATGCTCGTTGAATGCACATCCGTGCTTACGGTGTCAGGTTTGAAGCCTTGCTTTAAAGCCTTCTCTGCGATGTCGAAGTTGAAGCTTCCCGCTCCATGTCCAACATCCATGACGACACCCCGTTTTCTAGCTTCGATCACGTCTCGACGTATACATCCATCCCCGTCAAGTATAGGCGTATTCCCGTTGAAGACATGGGTCAGAATGTCTTTCGACTTAAGGATTGGCAGTATTTCGCTTAAGGTTGGTGGTTGTGGGGCGAAGTGAACCATCAATGGGAGCCCAACAGCGTCTGCTACATCCCGCGCTAACAAGAGTGGGGTAACCCCATTCGCTCCTACAGCATGCTTGGCAACCCTAACCTTAACTCCCCTCACAATGTCGCGGTTTTCCTCGATGAAACGTATAGTCTGTTTAACGTCGATGTACCTAAGGTCCTCAAGTTCACCTACAACAGGGTCGACAATCCCGATTGAGGAGAGGTTGAGGAACGGTACGATATGGCATTTAGCTTTTTCAATTACATACTTACGTAAACCTAGGAAGTTTGATACTCCAGCACTCCCAGCGTCGACCATGGTGGTCACCCCGCTGACGGCGCATAAACGGTCTGGGTCAACTCCAACCCGTGTTGAACCCCAGTAAACGTGAGTGTGGAGGTCTATGAGCCCAGGTGTAACCAACTTACCATTCACATCGATCACGCGTCGAGATTGTTCTACTGGGATATCCTCCTCAACCGCGGACACCTTTCCAGAGGCTAATGCAACATCTTGAATCCGTCGTTTCCCTTTTACCGGGTCGACAACCTCACCGTTTTTCAGAAGGATATCATACTTCATGCGGTCAAATCAAGGGGGCTAGGTATTTATCCGTTTTGTTCCACGCATCGGCGTCGCTGGGAAAAGTTTTTCTATTCCTTGGCATCAATCTATTTTGGGAAGGAGTGGAAGGTTGGAGGTAAAGGTGAGATTCTTCACAAGGCTCCGTGAAATCACTGGGAAACCTGAGGAAAAGCTTGACATCGCTGAGGATGCAACGGTTAATGATGTCTTAGAAACATTAATCCGAAAATACGGGAAAGATTTTCGTGAATATCTTCTCTCAAGAGATGAATCAGGGCTTTACCTCCAATTTCTCATCGATGGACGTAATGTGACTCAGCTCGATGGTTTAAAGACCAAGCTAAGGCAGGGAAACACTTTAGCCATAATTCCACCCGTAGGCGGGGGTTAAAAAACTTCACAGCCCCCCTTTGGAGAGAAGCCAGAGGGGGTTATAAACGCGAGGTGAAGCTATGGCTAAGGTCTACTTGGAAACCTACGGCTGCAGCGCAAACACAGCTGATGCTGAGATCATGAGTGGGCTTCTTACAGAGGCGGGTTTCAACATCGTAAACGAGGCGAAGGATGCTGATCTATACATCATTGTAACATGTATTGTGAAGACACCTACGGAGCATAGAATGAGCCATAGAATACGTGAACTGGGCCTCAGCGGTAAACCCCTAATTGTAGCTGGGTGTATGCCCCAAACGGAGAGAAGGGTTGTTGAGGGAATTAACCTTGAGGCCTCCCTCTTAGGACCAGGCTCCGTTGAAAAAGTGGTTGAAGCCGGTAAATCTGCTTTAAATGGTTTAAGAGGGGTTTACCTAGACGACTTAGGGAAGCCTAAGCTCTGCCTACCCCGTTTAAGGCGAAATCCCTTTATAGGCATCATACAGGTTGCTACAGGGTGCCTGAGCCGATGCAGCTTCTGTGAGGTAAGGCTAGCGCGAGGTCGACTCCGCAGTTACCCTCTGGGAATGGTCGTACAGGAAGCCCGGGAAGCCTTGAGGAACGGGTGTAAGGAGCTTTGGCTTACATCCCAGGACAACAGCTGTTATGGAAGAGAAACCGGAGAGAAGCTTCCAGAACTTATCACAGCCATATGTCAGATCGAAGGTCGCTTCTTCATCAGGATTGGGATGATGAACCCACGCCATCTAAAAGGGATTCTAAAAAACCTATTAGAGGTGTATGGGAACGCTAAAGTCTTTAAGTTCCTCCACCTTCCCGTCCAGTCTGGTAGCCTCAGAATCCTGAATCTGATGCGTAGGGGTTATACGCCCCACACTTTTCAGAACCTCGTAGGGGCATTCCGTGAAGTCTTCCCAAACCTAACATTGGCAACAGACATCATCGTTGGCTTCCCAACAGAGACCCAAGAGGACTTCAACGAAACCATAGAGCTCATCAAGGACGTAGAACCTGACATCGTAAATGTTTCTAAATTCGGGGCTAGACCAGGCACGGAAGCAGCTAGGATTACGCCGCTTCCTCAGGGTCTTGTTAATGATAGGACGCGGATGTTCGTAGAAACCGTAAAGGGTATAACCAGTGAGAGGAATAGACGGTGGTTAGGCTGGGTTGGGCAATGCCTTATCGATGAGAGGGGTTCCAAGGAGAATACTTGGATTGGACGAAACTCAGCCTATAAACCCATCCTCGTTAAAAGCGATAAGGATTTAATCGGGAGATTCATCGATGTTGAAATCGTTTCTTTCACCCCAAACTACCTCATCGGTGAATCATCGTCAATAAAATAACTACGCTGTTTGGTAAAAATATCCGTGAAAATCTTGAATGAAACGTGGGGAAATTACCCTGTTTTTGCAACTGTCACACCTTTATTTCCATTAAATATTTAAATATCAAAGTTACATTGGTGTTTAAATCGTATTTCAAAATAAATACGCAGATAAATATGTTTAGTCGAGGTATTCAACGATGTTTTAGGAGGTGGGTTGGATGAAACTAATCACTCTTCACCTTCCAGAAAAGTACCTGAAGGAGTTAGACAGTCTGGTAAACCATAGGTTCTACTACAGCCGCGCCGATGCCATTAGGAGTGCGGTACGAGACCTATTATCCAAGGAAGTATGGGAGCGAGGAAGCTCTGAGTACACGTGATGAGGTGGCGTAGAGTTTGCAGCGTTTAGGCTTGGGTACGAGCCCCAATGAAGCGTTCTCGCCGCGTTTCCTCGTCTATGGAGTTGGAGGTACTAATATAGTAGACAACATCGTAAAGGTTATGTCAATGCTGGATTCTGTGGATCCTGAAAGGCGAGGTTTTTCAGAAGTCTTTAGCAGCGGAGGGATGTCGGTCTTCGGCGTCGCTGAGGCTGATGCATCGTATGGAGTAGAGGAAGCGGTTAAGGTGGCTTTAAGTAGTCCGCTCATAAACGCGCGTCATCATGATGTTAGGGAAGCTTTAGTCCATATTTGGGGCCCACGCTATGTTTCCCCTGAGGAAACGGTGAGAATTACTCAGTTAATTTGTGAAGCGGTTGGAACCAATGTACCTATTATCTGTAACTTCGCTGGTGTTTCAGACATGGGGAAAGTCATGCGGGTTATGGTTTTGCTCACAGGTGTGGGTTTACCGATCTTTTTCCCGCATCATGAAGGGGAATTGACCGATCTATTCAACCTTGAACCAGGGGTTGGTTCTGAGCAAGCGCTTGGCATAGACCTTGACGTTACACAGCTCGACGACGTTTAAGAAGCCAAGTTTTTCCATGAAGGGGCGCCCTCCTGCTTAAATGCAGGAGGTTTTTTCAATTATTTATTCACGGATGAACTACAGAGAATTCTAAACTTTAATAAAAACGTTTACACGTTTTTACCTAGCAACTCCAAGGCTTTTCACATGATATGCCAGATATCGGAGTTTTCAATCCTATTTAATGGAACTACGCATGGAAATATACCTTAGGTGTTGCTCCTTCCATACACCTATGCTAAGGAAATGCGGGTGATAAATTGAAGTGAACGTCGACTCATAAGGACTTTTTTTAACGCGCTTATATTAGTCAAGATACGAAGCAGTGGGATCGGGCATTCTTAGTATTAAAATACATTCCTGGAAAACTTAAATTAAACCTCAGCATAGGACAGGCACTGTGGGGCCGTGGTCTAGCCTCGGTCACATAGATGACCGCTAGAAAGGAAAGACGACAAGTGATGAACTCGTTAAGGGCTCCAGAAACCAACTCGGGTTTGCAGACGCTCAGGATGATGAAATTCTGGAGCGCTTACTAGGAGAAACCCGGAATTCGCCGGATCGAAGCCGGCCGGCCCCACTTACATTTAAAAGTCTATGTATCGAAGGATTAAGGCTTATCTTTCCATATACCGACCTTTTCATAGCTCGAAAGCCTTTATGATCCCCTGAAAATAACGACGACTTTTCGGGAAATTCTAGGTCTGCCTACTAACAACCTGTATAAACTAAGTTTGAATTGGTTAAATAAATAGCGGGTTGTATTCCAAAGGCCTTAACGTTTTCTGGAACGTTATGGGATGCATAGGGCACTTTTACTCAGTCATCGCACTTAAGGTACAGCTATTCTCGATTGGACATCGCTCTTAGGTTAGAACGATTTCCGAAGATCAGATCAATAAGTTTATAATCTGATTTTCATTCTTAACGATAATGGTAAAGAGCTTGTAGCCAAGGAGTAGTCGATGTCACACGTTGAACCTTTAATTAAAGTTGTAAACGTAGTTGCTTCCGTTACTTTAGGTCAAAACATCGACTTGCTCTCCGTGGTCAAGGTGTTGCCTGAAACCGTTGAGTATAAACCCGACGAGTTCCCCGGTCTCATCTTCAAGCTGAAGACCCCTAAGACCGCCACACTGATCTTCAGCTCGGGTAAGATGGTTTGTACAGGAGCGAAGTCTGAGGAACTAGCACGTGCAGCGGTGATGCATGTGGTAGATGAATTGAAGCGTAGTGGAATACGGATCTTAGGTGAACCAGAGGTTTACATCCAGAACATCGTAGCCTCAGTGGACCTCCGGGGAAAAATAGATTTAGAACGTTCCTCCTTCATCTTGGAAAGAACCATGTATGAGCCTGAAATGTTTCCCGGCCTCATCTATCGAATGGACTCCCCCAAGGTAGCGATTCTCATATTCTCAAGTGGTAAACTTGTCTGCGCGGGAGCGCGAAAAGAGGAGTCTATAGTGGAAGCCGTCGTTAAACTCAGGGCTAGACTAGAGCAGGAAAACCTCATTTCGTACGAGTATTAACCGCTGCTCAACATCTTATTAAAAGTGGTCAAATAGCTTAAATGCGTGCCCGCTCATTGAAGATTTAAGGTTGTGGCTTATGGGTTCTATGTCTCCTCCCGCTAAAAGCTTAGGTTTCGCTGTGCTGTGTGGATTGGGGATTTCCGTTGGTGTGGGTACTGTTCTACTCATACTTAACTTCGCACTTTCGCTTGAAACAGGAGCTTTCATAGGAGGGCTAGTCGCTGGGCAACTCTTGTTTATACCTGTTAGGCGCGGGGGTTTAGCTGGGGGTTTAGCGGGTTTACTGAGTTTCCCGGCGTACCTCGTCGTCATACCAGTCATCGACGAAGCAGGTTTGCTTCCACCCCAACCTGGTATCCCGGAGCCTTTTTATGAATCCCCAATCCTTCTCATAGTAATACTGGTCATCGAAGTCGCTATCATCGCTGGTTTAGGATTTGTGGGTGGGGTCGTCAGCGCCTATCTGAAGAGCCGTACAACACCTTTGATAGGAGATGAAGACACCTGTCCTCGTTGCCAAACAGCCCTTCCCTCTGAGGCCATATATTGCCCAAACTGTGGGCGAAAAGTTCGTTAAACCAGTTAAGGAATATGCCCGTATACGCGGCTGGCTGCGTATGCTAAACCTACGTCATTGGATGATTTCGAACATCCTCTCTAATGACCTGCGCGCCCGTACAGCTACATCGCTTGGAACACTAACCACATGCTCCTCCAATGCCAATGCGCGATGGATTAACTCCAGTGTGTTCCGCTTCATGTTAGGACATATGGCTGCATCGTAAGCTGGGATGAACACTTTCCCGGGGTTCTCCTTTCTTAAGCGATGGAGAAGCCCAACCTCTGTTCCCACGATGAATTTCTCAGCCTTCGACTCACGGGCAAAGCGGCACATCTGCGAGGTGCTCCCAACGAAATCAGCTGTTTCACGGACATCTGGTGTACATTCAGGATGTACCATAACCAAGGCTTCAGGGTTCTCCTCCCTCAACAGCATAACATCGTCCTTCACTATGAGAAGGTGGGTGGGGCAGAAGCCCCGTTCAGGTATAGGGATCACGTGCTTCCCCGTCTTACGCTGCACGTACTCTGCGAGGTTATGGTCTGGACCGAAAAGCACGCTATCCCCGCTGAGGGCTTCGACAACCTGCACAGCGTTGGCTGAGGTACAGGACACATCGCTCTCAGCTTTAGCTTCAGCCAACGTGTTCACGTAGAGTACAACTGGCACTCCTGGGTAGCGGTTTTTCCAGTACCTCACCGCCTCCACGGGAAGCATCTGCGCCATAGGACAGCGGGCGGCTGGGCTTGGGATCACTACCTTCTTCCCCGGGTTGAGTAAAGCCGCTGTTTCAGCCATGAAATCTACCGCTGAAAAGACTATTATTTTGGCTTCACGCTCTCCCATCGCCCTTCGGCTCAGCTCTACGCTATCCCCCACGTAATCGGCAATATCCTGTACCTCAGGGCGTTGATAATTATGGGCGAGTATCACGGCTTTCCTATCCCTTTTAAGCTCTAGAATTTTCCGCGTAAGCTCTTGAAACTGCATCTGGCGATCCGCCAAATCCACATACCCGACACGCGTGTATTTAAGGGTTAAGCGAAGGATTAAATTACGTTGATTGGCAAAAGCTTAATGTCCCACTATTTCAAGGCTTAAGTCCAATGCTTTGACAGAATGGGTTAGCGCACCCAGAGATACGATGTCTACACCTTTCTCCGAGTATTCGATGATGTTATCCTGTGTAACACCTCCGGAAACCTCCAGTAAAGCCTTTCCACGTAACCCAAGACGTTTCAGGGTGTTCACAGCCTCACCGACATCCGCAGAAGTCATGTTATCAAGCATAACAATGTCCGCACCAGCTTTAACGGCTTCAACAGCCTCATCGACTGACCTAACCTCAACCTCGACTTTCTTCGTGAAACTCGTCGCTCTACGGGCCTTCAATACCGCTTCCTGAACTGAGCCAACCATCGCTATATGGTTGTCTTTAATCAATACAGCGTCGTCAAGGCGTAGACGATGGGTGTCACCCCCGCCTACGGAAACGGCTTTCTTGTCGAAGAAGCGTAGACCTGGAGCTGTTTTCCGCGTCGCTGCAACGCGTGAATGGCAACCAGCCTTATGCAGTTTATCGACGAGGTTACGCGTTGCCGTTGCGATACCGCACATACGCATAAGGATGTTCAACGCCGTCCTCTCAGCTACGAGTATTGAACGTGCGTCACCTTCAACCTTCATAACAACACAGCTGGGATTGAGGGCTTCCCCATCTCTAAGGCTGTGGGTAACCTTCAAGCTCAGAAGCTCGAATAAGGTTTTCACTTCCTCAACTCCGGCTAGAACCCCAGCTTCCTTCGCCCTTACCTCTGCCACAGCTTTAATATCCTTAGGAAGGAGCACATCGGTTGTTACATCGCCTAAGCCGACGTCCTCGTCGATGAACGCCTTAAGCTTCTCGGTTAAAAGGGGTTTGGGGAGATTCAAGGGCCTTGCACCTACCAGGATGGAAAGCTTTAACAAACAATATAAATTTTCACAGGTATAAAGCCTTAAGGTGAGGGTTTGAGGCTGGTGGTACTCTTCTCAGGTGGTAAGGACAGCACCTACTCCCTCTGGTATGCTCTACATCAGGGATGGACGATTGCCTGCCTGCTAACCTTCATACCTAGAAGCCCAGGGTCTTGGATGTTCCACTACCCCTTAGCGCGGTGGACGCGGCTGCAGGCCCAAACCTTAGGGCTCACTCAGGTAACTGTTGAAACGCGGGGTCTGGGGGAGGAGGAAGAGCTTAGGGATCTTAGCTTTTCACTGGAAAAGCTGCGTGAAACATGTTTGGTTGATGGTGTCGTCTCAGGGGTTGTTGAAAGCGCGTATCAGAAGAGGAAGGTTGACCGGGTGTGCCAAGAACTCGGTTTGAAGAGTCTTACCCCACTCTGGTATAAGGACCCGTGGAAACTTCTAGAAACCATACTGGAAGCTGGTTTTCACATGGTCTTTGCCGGGGTTGCAGCTCAAGGCTTTGACGCGGGGTGGCTGGGGAGAAGCTTCGATTTCAACTGTTTTAAAGACCTTAAAAACTTAAACAAGAGATACGGTGTTCACCCTTCAGGGGAAGGGGGTGAATTCGAAACCTTCGTAACCGATGCGCCCATCTTCAGGGAAAGGGTTGAATTTACTGATGTGGAGAAAATATGGCTGAGGGACGGTGGTTACATCGACGTGAGGGATGCCCGGCTTAAACCTAAGGCGGGTGACTTGAGGTAAACGATGAAGCTTCCTCGCTGAACCTTATATAAACCTCATCTTCTTCAACTGAGACGACTTTTTTCCCAATCATAAGGACCTTGCCGTCTACGATCGACGTGTCTACGTTGAAGCCCTTAGCCGCGTAGACGAGGTTGGAGATGAGCCCAGCTCTACCGTGAACCGGTGTTAGGTTAGGAGACTTTAAATCGATGAGTATGAGATCCGCTGACTTACCTTCCTCAACGCTGCCCAACCGGTCCCCAACGCCTAAGGCTCTAGCTCCGTTAACCGTAGCTAGGTCCAAGCAGGTTTGCGCGGGCATAGTTGTTGGATCCCATCGATGTGCCTTGTGGACGAGGGCGCAGAACTTCATAGTCTCGAACAAGTCGAGTGAGTTGTTGCTTGCTGCCCCATCTGTACCGAGTGAAACCACCATTCCCTCCTGAAGCATCTCCGGGATAGGAGCCGCTCCACCTCCTCCCAGCTTCATGTTTGAAACGGGGCAGTGCGAAACCTTAACGCCTTCCCTCGCCAGCAATGCAACCTCAGCCCGTGTCAACCATACGCAGTGCACAGCTACTAAGCCTGGGAAGAGGAAACCGATGTCCTTAAGATACTGGGCTTCTCCCTTACCATAAATCTTCTCAAAGTATGCTTGCTCACCCCTAGTCTCGGCTAAGTGAATCTGCATAGGAATCCCCTCCCTATCCGCTAGGTCCCTAGCCCACATAAGGGCTTCATCTGAGCATGTATACGGTGTGTGAGGGCCGACGACGGGTCTGATCCTAGGGTTACTCAACGATTTCACGTGCCTAACCGCCTCACCGACTGACTTAATCCACCCTTCCTTAAGTACTGGGTTTGGTAACTTCGTCTTTCTGTCAAGGGTATCGAAGAAGCCTTGGGATAGGAAGCCTCTTAAACCAGTTTCCTTAACCGCCTCAGCTACGTTTTCTACGAAGAAGTACATGTCGAGGAAACACGTGGTTCCAGACCTAAGCATCTCGAGGCAGCCGATGAGGGCGCCTAAGTAGCATAGCTTCCCATTCAACTTGGCTTCAAGAGGCCATATCCGCTTTTCCAACCATTCTTGTAGTTCAACATCATCAGCGTAGCCACGGAACAGCGTCATGGATAGATGTGTATGCGTGTTGATCAAGCCTGGGAGTAAAACTTTTCCATTTCCATCGATGACTTCGTCCGCTTCGTAGTTAAGGCCTTGACCTAGCTCCACGATACAACCTTTATCCACGTAGACCGAATAATGCCTATGCACATCTCGAGATGAGTTCTGTGTGACCACCCAGTCACAGTCTTTCACTAGAATTGAGATGGGCTTCCCCCTCTTTTCTGCTATGTAGAAGAGATATTACCGCAGCCTATTAACGCTTTAACGCTTTACAGAGCTTAGAAACCATGAAGGCTGGGAATAAGCTCACCACTAAGTGCTTATAACGCGTTTTAGTGCCTTGCCAAGCCTCAACTGTGGCTTATACTATGTGGAAAACAATTTCACTCCTATGATTTCCGCTAAGCACTTCCCACCTCGACTTTGGCTAGTTCTTCCATAACGGTTATGATGGCGCTATGGTCCATCTCACCCATGCCTCCCACATCGCAGGCTTTGAAGAACTCGTGAACCAACGCCGTGGTTGGCATAGGGGTGCCGAGGTCTCTCCCAGTTGCTAAAGCGTTTTTTAGGTCTTTAAGGTGGAGTTTCACGCGGAAGCCTGGCTTAAAGTTCCGCGTTAAGACCATAGGAACCTTAGCGTTTAATATATTACTACCTGCTAGACCGCCTTTAATTGCCTCGTAGACCTTCTGAATGTCCAAGCCTGCTTTCTTCGCGAAGACCAGTGCCTCAGCCATGGCCTGGAGGTGTATCGCTACGAGAATCTGGTTTACCAACTTTGTAAACTGTCCCGCTCCACCGCCGCCAACCCTTACCACGCTTTTACCCATCGCCAGAAGAACCTCTTTAGCCTCCTCGAACACCGTGAGTTCCCCCCCGACCATGATGGCGAGGGTTCCCGCTACGGCACCAGGTTCACCTCCGCTTACAGGTGCATCAAGCATCCTTACACCCTTCGCCTTCGCCATCTCCTCAAGTCTGACGTCCACTAATGGGGCGATGCTGCTCATATCGATGATGAGTGAACCGGGACGTACGCCTTCGAGAACACCGTTCTCCCCTAACATCACCGTTTCCACTTCAGGGGAATCGGGAAGCATTAATACAATGACTTCCGACTTTGCTGCTAAGTCTTTTGGGTTCTCCGCGGCTTCAGCGCCTAAAGCCACGAACTCATCCATCTTTGCCTTTGTTCGCGTGTACACGACGAGGGGGTACCCAGTTTTTATGAGGTTTTTCGCCATAGGCCTTCCCATCACACCTAAACCGATGAAGCCGATTTTTTTCTTCTCCATATAGATCCACCTAGATGAGGAAGATGGTAGATACCTTAAATAATTTACTGGCAAATCTGTCCCTTATATATTAAAGTAGCGATGAAAACATTTTTCCACAGGTTGTAGCCCTCGGTAGGTTTATCGAAATTTGCGCGCGTTATTAAGTGGTTGAACTCTTTAGATAAAATGTCAAACACCCATTCCTCTTTTTTTCGAAGTCTAATGAAGATAAAGCCATCTTGATTGGTTGATGGTAGGGTTAGGAAAGCGATGTTAAGCCCTCTACGATAAACATTAAACTGATTCCAATGAGGAAGAGTCCACATGTTATTAAAAGAATTCTGTAAACCCTGTCACCCATTACCTTCCTTCCCGTATGAACGGATGTGGAGACAAACGTATACCATACGAGGTCTGACATCCAGTGTGAAAAAGCAAAGACAACGACTCCTAAGAGCCCGGCTAACCTTAAGCCTTCGAGCGTGAAGCTGTTACCAACCGTTACCCACCAAAGGAGGAAGTATGGGTTTGAAGCACTTGTCAGTATTCCAGCGACAATGGTTCCAAACCTGAGAAGCGAGAAGCCTTCACCGATGTTCACCTGTTGTAACGAGGCCTTTCTGGCAAACCTTAGAATGTCTACTCCTGTCAGTATGAGAAAAACTCCACCGACAAGCCCTATAACTACCCTAACAAGCGGGGTTCCAACCACGAGACTTAAGCCGAGGCCTAGAGCCGCTATGGTCACGGCTTCAGCGATGATGTGTCCAAGGACTATAAGGGGTCCAGCGCTGTAACCTCGCCTCGTAGATTCCACAACGGTTGCTATGAACACGGGTCCTGGAACGAGGGCGCCTGAGAAACCCGTGATGAAGGATGTGGTGGCTAGCAAAGCGAGTTGTTCAACGGCTGCCATGCGTTCATCTTTGAAGCGTTAGGATGAGGAAGTTATTAAAGGCTTATCCGATTTTCACTGAGGTTATCGACATAAGGTCTTATATGGTCTATTATTCTTTACGGGCATTATCCCATCTACTTTTTCTAAGCCTTTAATTCCACGTTTCTCCTCGGGGATATTACGAATTAAACGTCCCTAGGGCTTCGGGGTGAAACTGCTAACCTTCCTTCTGCTTCCCTCTCCTTTTAAGCAGCAATTTATTTATGCCACTGACCATGGCTTCAACACTTGCCATCACGATGTCTTCCCTCGCCGCCCTGGCCGAGACAAGGTTCCCATCCTTGTCCTCAACCTTGACCGTGACCTCGGCTAAGGCGTTGGATCCCCCTGTGATGGCTTCAAGCCTATACTCCCTCAGGCTGGCCTCCACGATGGAACCCATAACCTTCTGTATCGCCTTTATCGCCGCGTCCACAGGTCCAACACCCGTCTCGGCTGAAACGTACTCCTTTCCCCCCACCACGATTTTAACCGAGGCTGTGGGGATAACCCTTGTACCCGTGACAACGGCGAGGTCGCTGAGTTCAAGGACTTTCTCCTCACCGGCAACTTCCCCTGTTATGGCTCTGGCGATAGCGAGGAGGTCTGCGTCAGTAACAAGTTTACCCTTGTCACCGAGTTCCTTCACCCGTGCAACCGCCTCCTTCAATTCGTGGTCTGTGAGACTGAGCCCCATCTCCTCAAGCTCAGCCCTGATACCATGGGAGCCAGCGTGTTTACCAGCGACGAGACGCCGCTTCCTTCCCACAAGCTCAGGGGGTATAGGCTCGTACGTAAGCGGATGCCTTACCACGCCGTGAGTATGTATGCCAGATTCATGGGCGAAGGCGTTTTCTCCTACAACCGCCTTGTTGGGTTGAACCCTGATCCCTGTAAGCCTTGAAACAAGCTGGGATGTTTCATATATTAAAGGCGTGTTCACATGTGTCTTCCCACCGTAGATCAGGTGGACGCCTGTCACAACCTCCTCCAAAGCCGCGTTTCCAGCCCGTTCACCAAGCCCGTTCACTGTTACATGGACCTGGGATGCCCCAGCCTCGAGGCTGGCTAGGGAATTGGCTACTGCCATCCCGAAGTCGTTGTGGCAGTGAACGCTTATAGGCTTATCTACAACGGTCTTTAACTCAGCGATAAAGTCATACATCTTCCTCGGTGTCATGATACCGACTGTGTCTGGCACATTGATGCGGTCGGCTCCGGCGTCGACAACCGTCTTATAGAAATGCTTCAAATAGGTTAGTTCCGTTCTTGTAGCGTCCTCGGCTGAGAACTCCACTGTGAAGCCGTGGGCCTTCGTGTAGTCGAGGGATTCAAGAGCCTTTTGCAAAACCTCTTCACGGCTCATTCTCAGCTTGTGTTGAAGATGGATGTCTGAGGTGGCGATGAAGAGGTGGATCGAATTCACATCACATTCGATGACGGCGTCGATGTCCTGCCGAGTTAACCTCGCGAGGGCGCAGACCTCTGCTTTTAGCCCCCCCTTGGCTATGAGCCTCACGGCTTCCAGTTCACCCTTCGAGCTTACAGGAGTTCCGGCTTCGATGACGTCTACGCCTAGCCTATCAAGTTGACGGGCTATGGTAAGCTTCTCCTCTGGTGTTAGCGATACCCCAGGGGTTTGTTCCCCGTCTCTAAGGGTTGTGTCAAAGACCCTGACTTCCCTTGGAAACCTCAGCTCATAACTCATAGTAATACACACTCATGGGGTTAAATTAGGATCTCACGGGCTATGGCTTCACCCATCTCCCGTGTTTTCAGGCTTCCTCCTAAATCCCTTGTGAGATGACCTTTACTTAAGGCTTGGGTAACCGCCTTCTCAACGGCTTGGGCGGCCTCTACGCATGTTGAATTCCCATGTTTCACGCCGAGCCAGTCAAGCATCATCTTCGAAGCCAAGATCATAGAGCATGGATTGGCATACTGTTTACCCGCGTACTTAGGCGCCGACCCATGCACGGGTTCGAAGAGGGCGTAGTTCTCCCCGATGTTAGCTCCAGGCGCCATCCCTAAGCCGCCGACGAGTTGAGCCGCCTCATCGGAGAGGATGTCACCGAACATGTTCGGTGTAAGAACGACATCGAAGGTTTGTGGACGTTTAATCAACTGCATCGCGGCAACATCAACGTAAAGCTCTTCAAAGGTAACATCTGGGTACTCCCTAGCTACTTCCCTGCTGGTTTGGGCGAAAAGCCCGCAGGTTAGCTTCAGCACATTAGCCTTATGAACTGCCGTAACCTTCCTGCCTTTAATCCTCCTCCTCGCAACCTCAAACGCGTATCTCGCGATTCTTTCAGAGCCTTTTTTAGTGATCACTCTGAGGCCGATGGCTGTTTCACGGTCAGCCATGAACTCCATACCCTTATAGAGGTCCTCAGTGTTCTCACGTATAATGACGAAGTCGATGTCTGGGCTTAGGCATGGAACGTTTGGGTAAGCCCTCACGGGCCTAACGTTGGCGTAAAGGTCGAACATCAACCTGAGTTTCACGATTACATCCGCGGCTGTTTCACCCACAGGTCCCTTTAAACAGGCATGGGAAGCCTTCATGGTTCGAACTGTTTCAGTAGGTAGGGCTACACCCTTCCTTTCGAGACAGGCATCCCCTGCTTCAACCACAACGGTTTCGAGGCGGAAATCAAACCTTTCTTGCACAGCTTTGAGAACCTTGAGTGTGGCTTCAGTCTGTTCAGGACCTATGCCATCTCCTGGCAAGAGCGTGACCTTATAGGTTTCCACCAGTCCGCTCCCCCCGCTTTTTCAGGTGTTCAACAAGTCCTCCGTCCTCGATGATCTCAAGGATGAAAGCCGGCAGGGCTATAGCCTTGTAGGTTTCATTCTCCGTCTCATTATGGATAATCCCGTTGCCAATGTCGATGTTAAGGAGGTCGCCTTCAGATACTTTAAGGCTTACGCCCTTACATTCTAAGATTGGAAGCCCGAGGTTTATGGCGTTCCTGTAAAAAATGCGGGCGAAGAACTCAGCGATGATGCATTGGACCCCAGCGTATTTCAAGGCGACTGGGGCTTCCTCCCTACTCGAGCCGCAGCCGAAGTTTCTCCCAGCTACGATGATGGTTTTCTCCTTCACCTTCTCAGTGAAGCTTTGGTCCAGTCCCTTCATGGCATACTTAGCCAACTCATAGGGATCCGTGATCCCGAGATACTTCCCAGGAAGTATCACATCTGTGTCCACTAGGTCTCCGTATTTTAAGGCTTTTCCATTGATGATCATGGTTTTTCACCTCATGAGGGTTCGCGGATCCGTGATCCTCCCAGTGATCGCTGAAGCCGCCACGGTTGCGGGTGAGGCGAGGTATACCGAGGCGTTGGGGCTTCCCATCCTTCCGATGAAGTTTCTGTTCGAAGATGTAACACAGGCTTCCCCGTCGGCTAGGAGTCCCATGTGGGCGCCGAGGCAGGGACCGCAGGTTGGGTTGCAGACGAGGGCGCCTGATTGGATGAAGGTTTGGATCAGACCCTCTTCCACGGCTTTAAGGTAGATTCCCTGGGACGCCGGTATGACGATCGTCCTCACCCCTTCCCTGATCCTCCTCCCCTCGAGAATCTTAGCCGCGACCCTGAGGTCTTCGAGGCGTCCGTTTGTGCAGGAGCCTATGAAGGCTTGGTCAACCTCTACGTTGCCCACTTCGGAGATGGGTTTCACGTTGTCAACGGAGTGGGGGCATGCGACTTGGGGTTCCAGTTTTTCTAGGTCAAACTCTAGCGAATCGAGGTACTGAGCGTCTACGTCGCTTCCTAAAGGCGTGAACGAATCCTCGGTCCGCGCACTTACGTATTCGATGGTTCTCTGATCTGGTTCAACGATGCCGGTTTTCGCCCCCATCTCAACAGCCATGTTACACATGGTCATCCTCCCATCGATGCTCATACTCTCGGCGACCTTACCTGTGAAAGTTACGCCTTTGTACACCGCGCCGTCACAGCGGATTCGCCCGATAACATGCAGGATCACGTCCTTTGGGGTTATGAAGCTACCGAGTCTCCCCTTAAGGACGGTATGTATAACCTCTGGAACCCTAAGCCATATCTTTCCCGTGATAAGAACCGCGGCCATATCTGTGGCGCCGACGCCTGTTGCAAAGGCACCTACAGCGCCGTAGGTGCATGTATGCGAATCAGCTCCTATGATTAGAAGCCCAGGCTTCGCATGTCCCTTCTCAACCATGATTTGGTGGCATATCCCACCTCTGCCAACGTCGTAGAAGTTGATGATACTCTGCTCTTTAACGAAGTCCCTCAATGCCTTATGAAGCCCAGCCGCCCGCGCTGTATCCGCTGGAACTAAGTGATCGAAGATGACTACAACCTTGTCGGAGCTCCAAACCCTTCGTCCACCCATTTCCTTGAAGGCTTTGATGGTTAGGGGTCCGGTGAGGTCGTGGAACATAGCGGCGTCAACGTTAGCTTCAACGATGTCATTGGGTTTAACAGAGGCTTGTCCCGAAGCCCGAGCCAAGATCTTTTCAACGATGTTCAAGTTCATACACTTCCTAAGTGGCTATGTTGATTACCTTAAACAAGTTTTCAAAGTTATAGCCCGGGAGAATCATTGTTCTGGAAACAGGCGTCAGCGAAGCAATATCTTTCTACCTCTCCCGAAACCGTAACTCAGTATTTCACAGCGAGCCTGTATAAAAAATTTACTCAACTAGTGGGTATGGAGTTGAAACTTCTAACCATGCTATAATAAAATTTTTACGTAGAGGGGTATCTTGGTAATGCCAAGTTCTAATGGGTTGATTAAATGAATATCTCTAATAGGTCACCTGCCTTGGCTTGGAACCTTTTTGAGGCATTCCCTTGATTGACGGCAACCTCCAAGAAACCCACGCTTCCCATAAGAGCTAGGGTCTCTCCCTTATCTACATACCCGTAGCTCGGAACGAAGGGAAGCTGTGTTGAAACCCCTTTTACCTTAATGGTTATCCTACGACTGTGTTTAATCGTTGGCATTAAATCTGAAAGACGGATGTTCGTTATGAGGTTTCCGAACGAATCGACTGTTAAAACCTCGCCTTTTACGTGTTTCTCCTCAACGATTGGTTTTGGAATGGAAACCTCCTCGTATGTTCCCAACTCTGATCCCATGTTTGATGGTGGAATTCCCGCTGCGATGTAGGCCGCTACTGGTGCGAAGATGTCTCTTCCGGCAAAGGTCTCCGCTGGCTGGCTTAACATGTACCGTTTATTCTCAATCCTATAGACAGATCTAACTCCATCGTCTGTAGCGGCGAGGGATAAGACTCCGTTGTCTGGACCAATGAAGATGTATCGCCGGGTTTCTATGATTATTGGAAGCCTCCTTGTTCCCACACCTGGGTCTACTACGGCTACATGAACCGTATCGGCTGGAAAGTGTCGAGCCGCCTGCATGAGCATATAGGCGCCGTATCGGATGTTGAACCTCGGAACTGCATGCGAGATGTCAACTATTACAGCACGGGGATTGATGCTGAGGATCACGCCTTTTATGCAGGCTACATAAGCATCTGCGGTGCCGAAATCGGTGAGAAGGGTTATTATCTCGGTCTTAACCATCTATTCCTCCCTAAAGCGTCTCTCATCCTCGGATGTATTCCTCGTATTTCTCAGCGACCTTGGCTTCCCTCGCATCACCTCGGTGAAGGAACACTCTATACTGGAACCTAATTGTATCATTGTGTTCTAGGATAAGGCGTCCGTCTTTCTTAGGGTCGTTTTCGAAAACCGAGACTCCGAAGCAGTTAGCGGTCATAATGCCATAGTCCCTTGCATGCCAGTAAGTTGGATGCCTTGGGTTCTCTGGGTGGTCGAAGATAGCTATTCCTAGCTTAGATGGACCTACCATACCCGAGTAATCACACCAAAGGGCTCTCTTCCCCCAAAGCTCCGCTTCATTCACCATACCCAATGCGTTCTGAAGTCTACCCCCGTTGTGGACTTCCATTGAAGGGGTAACACGGATCGAAAGAATCCCCGCTTCCTTCGTATCCGCGAAGATGGTGCGCCCATAGGATGCCTGAAAAGTTATCTGGAAATCCATCACCCAACCCTCCTCAACCGGTTTCCAAAACCGCATTTCCCTCAACTCGTCTAAGACTGGATGTCCGTCTCTTGTTCTCCAAAGGTTCTTCGCTGTAACATCAGCGAATTCTCTACCGGAGGAAAGCCTGCTGAAGCCTTTATGGTCAATGTTTCCCGAGGTTGGCGCCTCGCTCCAGCAGTCTACGCCGTTTACGTCTCCGTGGGCAACCCAAAGCGACCTGTGGTGTGGGTGGTCCTTAGGTCCATTACTCGTTAAACTCTGGCTGTATAGACCGTTGACGGGGTAAAGATACGGCTTAGACCATTGACTACCGTATACATAGCATGTGAGAAGCGTCTCTCCGTCTCTCACCTCAACACGTTCACCTGGAAAGTCAAGGAGGCTAATCACGTTCTTCACCTAAACCAATTCATTAACCTACATCGTACACTATTTTAAGGATTTAACCTCCCTGATGTATGTGGCAACAACCCCCACCCATCTTTACTCTTATGAAAAGTTCAACTGTTGTTTCAATCCAAGTGTTGAATAGCCTCAGGTCTTCAGCCTTTAAAGCCTTCGTCGAGTCTCCTACGTATCTCTCGGGGTAAAAACCTGTCAGTCTATCGGGGGGTTTGGACTGGGAAGGGTTCCCTTAAGGTTTGCTTCCCCTCAATTTTATAGTCTATGATTATAGACCTAGTTTCGCCTTATACTTAGAATCTCATCTAAAGCTCTCTTGTTCTCAGACGCCGCCTTTAGAGGGTCTCCTGGGATAGGTCCTACCTCAAGGTTTAGGAAGTAGTCGTATCCAACCCTGCTGAGGGCTGAGACAACCTCTTTCCAGGGTACGTCACCTTGGAGTAGGTGTCTAAACTCGCGTTTTTCCATGTTGAAGTCTTTAACATGGACGCATACTATATCAGTAGCTAGGACCTCGATCCAGTGCTGTGGGAAGCCGAGGAAAAGGACGTTGCCAGCGTCGAAGTAGGCTTTAACATAATCGTGGTTGACATCCTTGAGGAAGGCCTTGAATTCCAGGGGGCTGTAGAGGAAGCGGTTCCAAACATTCTCAACCCCTATGTATACACCGTAATCCTCAGCTGCTGGTGCAGCTTCGAGAACCGCTTTCTTAGACCTTTCCCACATCTCCTTGTACGGAACCTGCGGGGTTGCGACAGCCGGGACTACCAGTAGAACCTTGGCACCTAGGTTCGAGGCGAACTCGCATCCCTTCCTAATTAGGTCAACCCCCTTCTTTCTCACGGTTTCATCCAACCCCCCGAGGTTATACTTCCAGAACAATCCTCCGCATATGCTCGGCAGCTCGATTCCCAGGCTTCCAGCTTTCTCAGCGATCCGTTTACACTCCCCCCTCGTAACCTTATACGGGTCGAGCTTAGCCTCGTCGATGTTCAGTTCAACACCGTCATAACCGACCCTAGCGCCGGCTTCTAGAGTATCGTCTACGGTGAACTCGCCTGGGAAAACCCACGCGTTCACTCCTTTCAGCACACTAATACCTCCAAGAGATAGTTTTCTGAAACTATATTAATTAACCCTATCTTTAGGCTTAAACAGATGGGTTGTAGGGATTTGGAGCTAGGAAGCCGCGGGGATGTAGGACTTGCTTACTGGCAGCGCCGCGTCTTCATCGTCGCATGGGTCACCTACGCTTCCTTCTACTTAACCAGACTGAACCTCTCCGCCGTCCTACCTCAAATCCGGGCGGAGTTCGGATACTCTAAGCTCGCCCTCGGTCTTATCAGCAGCGGCTTCGCAGTTGCCTACGCCCTCGGCGAAGTCGCTAATGGTGTGTTGGTGAAGCGGGTTGGCAGTCGACGCCTTGTATCAACAGGGCTTCTCGCCTCTGCTTTAGTTAACCTATTCTTCGGTTTCACAGACCTCTTCTACGCCATGGTCCTCCTCTGGGCTCTCAACGGGTACTTCCAATCCACAGGGTGGCCGTCGATGATCCAGATTCTCGCTGAGTGGTTTCCCATGAAGCGTATAGGCGGGGTTACCGGTCTCTTCGGCTCCTGTTTCCTAGTCGGAAGTATCTTTTCATGGTTGCTCGCGGGCTTCATCACTGGAAACTACGGCTGGCGTTTCACCTTTTGGGTACCCTCCTTACTCGTACTCTTATTCATCCTCCTATTCCATAAAGGTGTCAGAGATAGACCTGAAAGCATCGGTCAAACTCTGGGATACCAAGAGGTTAAGGGTCTCAGCGCTATGACGCCGCGTAGAGCCAGCATGGTGAAGGTAGGCGTCGTCGCAGCTGCATTCACCTTAAACACCTTCATACGAAGCGGCTTCACACTCTGGGCTCCAACTTTTATCCTTGAAACCCACGGTGTACCCTTGGGTGTTGCTACTTGGGCAGCTTCTATGCTCCCCTTAGGCGGTGTACTCGGTTCCTTCGCCGCAGGTTGGGTTACTGATACGTACCTCGCCTCTCGGAGGGCGCCTGTTGCTGTCACCATGTTAGCCTCACTCGGGCTGCTCCTAACCTTGTTCTATCAAGCCTCATCTATGGATTGGCTGACAAGCCTTTTCCTCCTCGCTACAGCCGGCTTCCTCCTCTACGGTCCACACGTGTTGATGGTTACAACGATACCCATAGACTACGCTTCAAAGCAGGGTGCGGGTGTATTAGCTGGCGTCATCGACGGCATCGCCTACATCGGGGTAGCCTTCGCTGACTCCTTCACAGGGTGGCTTGTAGACGCTGGGGGCTGGGATGCCGCTGTAACCTTTTGGGTTGCCAGCGCCTTCGCAGCAGCCCTTTTAATGTTAACCCTTTGGAGAGACCGACCCGTTAAAAAAATTTGAAACCGATTTCTGAACTGGGTTAAACCCTCTTTTCGGAGAACTTGGGACGCTTTCCGGTTGAAGGCGTTGGTTCTAGGGATTGAAAGAAGTCGGCTTTAAACTAGCCTGCTTTCGCGATGATGGGTAGGAGTTCAGGTGTATTTCTCATGACGGCGACCTTAGCCCGAGGACCATGTCTTTCGAATGCCTTGTCGAGGGCTTCCTGGGGTGTTTCAGCGTAGTCGAAGCCTACATGGTAGGCTTCACTCCGTGAAATGCCTTCTGAAACGAGGATGCATGGGGCTTTGTCTATGATTATCCGCCCTACATGGGCTATATGCGCTGCGGCGCTGAGGTCTTCAACCTCACCCTTCTCAACGATCTCCTTTATCTTTCTGTAGGGCATGTAACCCAGCTTTTCCACAGCGGGGTGCTCCGAGGAGATTCCCTCCGAGCATGGGGTGATGTAAACAATGGTTCCACCTGGTTTAACCGCTAAACCCGCTGCTGTAATCCCCTTATTAGCCTGCCACATATCCACATCCGCGGGGTGAGAGTCGCAGACAACGATGTCCGCGGGCTTCGCTAGTTCAACACGGAACACCCTCTCGGCTTCAGCGACTCCCGCTCTATGCGCCATGATAGCGTCGCCGGCGAGTACTTTAACTACTCTTTCAGCCCTGTTCAGAACGGTGTTAACGACCATGGTTAAGCCTACTTTCCGCGCTACCGCCTCGATCTCCAGCCTCACAGGGTTCTCAGCTACGCCGAGGATGTCCTCGGTTTTGTACTTAGCCGAAAGCCAATGGGTTTGGTCGGTTGTCTCCCCGCCGCATACCCCTGGTTGAACAACCTTAGCCCCACCTGAGTAACCCGCCACCCTATGAGGGATGATGTTGCCCAGTCCAACCTTGATATCGGCTTTAACAACGTGACCGTTGACGAGCACGGGGGTTCCAAGCTCGGTTTTACCGAGGTTAACAAGGGTTTCTACATCCTTCCACGCGTGGTTTAGGACGTTGAACTTTTCAACGATGTCTGTGCCAAGCTTCTCCTCCATCTCTTTTCGATTCATGGCTCTGTGAGTTCCAAGGGCGATGATGATCTTTATATCCTCATCCGAGACCCCGGCTTCACTTAACTCTTCCAAGATCGGTGGGAGAAGGGTGCGGACAGGGGTTACCCGCGTGTAGTCATCTGATATGATGGCGACGGTCTTACCGGGCTTAGCCGCGGAAGCCAGTGTCGGAGCGGCGATGGGTTTCCGCAGGGCCCTCCGAACCTCGGCACCGTCATCTGGAACAGCCGGTAAGTCCTTGGGCTCGAGAATAGCCATCACGTTCTCCTCAGGGACTTCAACTTCGACAAAGCCTTTACCGAAGTGGAGGGGAACCCTCACCTTGGTCATCGTGGTCAAACCATAAGCATCATTGGAAACTATTAAGTATTGATGAGTGGTGGATACATATCTCCGGGTGAAGGGTGACGGTATGGCTGAGAGGTTGAGGGTTCTCGCCTTCGGAGGGCATTCCGCCGATGTACCAAAACGGGCTGGTGGAACCTTAGCGCGGTACGTTAAGGAAGGACATGAGGTTTACATGGCGTGTTTAACCTACGGGGAGACGAAGGAGTCCCCCCTCCTCTGGCGGATACCAGGTATGACCGTTGAAAAGGCGAGGGATGTTAAACGCGTGGAGCATGAGGCTTCAGCGGAAATCCTAGGCGTTAAACCGATAGACCTTAACTTCGGGGATAACCCACTGGTTATGGATGAGGCGCGGTACCTGAAACTTGCGGAGTTGATCAGGAGGATCAGACCTCACATTATGCTCACACATTGGGTTCTCACCCTCTACGACGACCATAGATTAACAGCTCTCGCCGTTACTGGAAAGGCGCGGATGATGGCGTCGGATCCTAACTGCCTCAAGGAGACAGGGCTTGAACCGTGGCCTGTGAAGCATGTATACCTCTTTGAGCCAGCCATAGGCTTAGCGGACCCAACCAAGTTCATCCCAGATGTCTACGTCGACATAACGGATACATTTGAGCAGAAGATGAAGGCTTTAGAGCCTTTTAAAAGCCAGACATTAGAGGAGATGGAGTACTACGCGGTTTTAGCCCAATACTGCGGTCGGCAGGTAGGGGTTAAACACGCGGAGCGCTTCATACAATACAGACCTCAACGCCTCTACAAACTCCTGCCCATAGAATGATCAGATGATACATCCTGTAGCATGCATTAAAGGGTTATACTCAACCTTAGTCGGCTGTAAGGAGGTAACTTGCAGAACGTATGTTTTTATAGCCCAGGTGAAGAAGGGTGTTACATGGCCGGGATAGCCTAGTGGACTAAGGCGCAGGTCTGGAGATTCTAAGCTTGATAACCTGTGGGCTGTATAGCCCGCGTGGGTTCAAATCCCACTCCCGGCGCCAT
>Ga0209314_10000019_pt1 | contig 59403 bp, 53 predicted proteins | sample I19B2metaG_FD_184146 | JGI IMG/M metagenome (GOLD analysis project Ga0209314, IMG submission 184146) | Lake sediment bacterial and archeal communities from Gulf of Boni, Indonesia to study Microbial Dark Matter (Phase II) - ​I19B2 metaG... | ecosystem: Environmental > Aquatic > Freshwater >... | reverse complement strand
CCTCAGCCCCTGCCTGGGCGTCGGGAAGCTTTGAGTCCGAACATCCACCAAACCCATAGGTTGGCAGACCATAATACTCACCCATCGCAGCATTGAAGATACTCGTACCCATCGCAAACTCTGGAGCACCATACGCCAGTCGACATGCTCTCGGATCGACAACACCGGCCCAATTCGCAAAAATTACTGGCGCATGCGGATTCACGAGTTGACCTAGAGCAATCGAAGCTAAGGATTCCGCGTTGCTTTGAACCGCCGAGCCGGGCAGTGTCATTGGCCCGGTAGTTCCACACTCACACATAGGTCCGGTAACAAATGGTATCCCAGCTTTGGCGAACTCAATGATGCTCTCGTTGGTTTGAACGAATTGGAGGGGCGAAGCAGTGTCGGTTAGAACGGCAAGTATCGGCCTTCTCTTCAACTCGTCGAGGCCTCCACTGACTGCAGCCGCCATCTCTAAGATTTTCTTTGCTGCGAAGGTTCCTGGGGCTGGGTAAAGGATCGGTTTCTCGGTGTTGTTGAAGAGTGATTCATACTCATGGAGGTATTCTGCTTCAAAGGGAACATCGAAGGCGCCTGCGATACTGACGATGAATTTCAAGTTTGACAGAGCATCTCCCAGCCTAGTGGCTTCATCCATATCCTTCTTTGTGGGACGCCTGAACTCTCCCGTGTCGATGTCTCTAACATAGGGGACGGGAGTTCCACCCAACCCGAAATAGGCGCGGGTGCCCTCCACTAGTATGTCATGCTTCGAATTTCTTCCGCAGAGCACGATCTCCCTTGGAGCCTTCCTAAGGGACTCCTCTACTAGGTGCTGTGGAATCCTTATCCGTTTTTTCTGGAAGTCAACCATCGCCCCCCCATCACTGAAGACCTCCATAATCCTGTTCGAGTCGGAATGCATGCCGACAGTTTCTAGGACCTGAAGCGAGGCGATGTGGATCTCACGTGATTGATCCTTCGTCAGGAACCTGAGCTGTCCGCCCTTCAATCCTCTCTGAACCATCTAGCCTCGCCACACTCTGGAGCCTTCCTCGTTGCATCGACCACTCTGCTGAGATCAACACTCAGAACGCCGTTGACAAGATCATCGTAAACATCCAGCAAGAAGATCTGCTTGTGTTGCGGGCTCTGTTTTGCTTTAAGGCTTTTGGGAAAAGGTCCAGAAGTTGCGAAGACTCAAAAATGTGGGCGCATCACGGCGGAGACAACAGAACGATTGCGATGCGACGGCATTGCCGTTCTTCATTGGAGGGGAGAAACTTGAATTCTGGCCTATCGTTGCGGCAATCTTCGGAATCTCCTTGATAGCTACTTCAGGAACAAGTTTACTAGGCGTGCGCTGGTATAAAGGGTGCAGAAACCTAGACGCCTGGCCTTAGTCCAACTAGTGGAATCGATGCCTGCGTGCCACCATTTCACTGTTGCGAGAAGTCGTTTTGGGACTTCAACCAGAAGGGTAGAACCAATGGTAGATCAAACTGGTTATGTAGGCTTCGAAGAATGCGCCAAAGATAACCGCCGGCATTACGATGCACAGGTACAGGATCAGGACCCTCTTCAATATCGGTTTTGAAGTTTCACTCCAGCCAAGTACAGGTCGTGGTGCGGAAAGCATGTGTTTTAAGTGGTCACCTCTATTCCTTATCCCGAAGATCTCTATCCCGATCTTCATCGTAATGCTGCTGGCGAAGATCATGTAAACCACCTCTATCCATCCATGCGTTCCCCATGGAATCATTACTAGCGTCCAAGGGTTGAAAGGAACTCCGTGACGGTAGCACCATGTTCCCGCTGTCAAGCCGACGAAGAATCCGAAGGATATGGGATAGGCGAAGCTCAGCGCGAGAATGCCCATCACGAGAATGATACAAACGACGAGTGCGTTCCAGCCAAGCACATACCAGAATATTTGATCACTTGTCCAGATTCCGCCCTTGGATCCCCCTAGAAACTTGATGAAGGCCTGTGTCAACCCGCTGGTCTGACTGGGGAAAGCCAAGCCCAACAGGGCCGTAACAGCATAGGATACAGAGAAACCAATCGACGAAACCTTGACCCAGCCTTTCGTGTCAAACGGATGATAAACGATGACCTGCACCTCCTCAGATCAATGAGAGGACGCAAACTGAGGCATCCTCGATCCACGACTCCTGAAACTGCCCACATACAATTCAAGGTTATCGGAAGCTATACGAGTGTGTTTCCGACAGGCTAGATGGTGGACCGGGCGGGACTTGAACCCGCGACCTTCCGGGATTTTCTCTTTCCGCATTGCGGGCTCTTTAGACATGCCAAGCGGACGATTTGGTCGCATCGCCGTCTCGCAGGCGAGGCTCATACCAGACTGATCTACCGGCCCACCTTTCCGGATGGTCCTCATTTTCATCCTAAAAACCTTCGTCAAATCTAATAGAATCCGCATAACTGATTGCGAGGCTCTTTCCGAAGTCCGTAGCGCGCGCCAAATTTCGGAAACTCTTATTTGCCGGTCATCTTTCACACGTGCTGCGTGCCGAGGATGCCGAGGTAGGATCGATTCCCTCGAAAGCTCAGCCTGACCTCAGACGAATGTGAGGGACTAAGGAGAGCACCCGACACCTTCAGCGTGGGTGAGGCTGAAGACCGGGCTGACGGCCCGACTTGGGCCGACCCAATCGCTGGTTCAAAAGGAACGCGAAAAGCGTCCCGGAATTTCCGGCCCTCGGCACCAACTCAATTTCCGATCATTTTCGCCATTTGAGATGCTGAGATCTAGGCGTCATGTCATACTTCTCAACGATTGACAGAATTACCTCCCCTGACGACTTTTCTGCGAGGGTCAATTGGTCCAAGTCTTCCTGAGCCATCTAGGCCATGCCCTATATGATCCGCAAACGGAGGATGATATTGGACCGAGTGAGATGCGCTCATATGTTCTGAGCTCTTGACAGTCATCTCCTATTTCTTTACGCTCGTCGCCAAGGCGACGCCGACCAGAAGAAGAGCGCCCCCAATTACTGTGAACACCGTGATGACTTCGCCGAGCAGGAGGATGCCTCCCACCACACTGACTATCGGAATCAGATACAATTGAACCGAGAGCGTCGACACAGCACGTTTGCCGATCAACGTGTAGAGAATCATGTTGGCCACAACTGTGCTCAAAATTGCAAGGTACAATACGGAAACCCATCCAACCGCCGAGAGAGCAAGAACCTGGACTATGAACTGCGGTGAGATTAGAGGAAGAATCATGAGAGTACCAATGGCCGCCGCCCAGATGGCTATGGGAAAGGCACCGTACTTGACGACTAGGGGTTTGGATGTCACAGCGAACAGAGCATACATGAAGGCTGCGAGGATCACCGCCAAGGGTCCGGTCAGGTATGCGTAGCTGAAGTCAGAGCTCGAAAGCGACAGTACAAAGGCTCCGGCGATCGCCAATGCTAACGCGACCGCGAGCTTCAACCTCACTCTCTCTTTCAGGAGAATAGCTGAGAGTAACACCGCGAAGACGGGGCCGAAGGAGATGAGCAACCCGGCGAGGCCTGAGGAGACGATGGTTTCGGCATAGTTAAGGGAGAGATGGTAGCCGCCCACGCTAGCGAAGGATACGACAAGCAACCTTGGCAAGTCTTGTTTGTCGAAGTGGACTTTAGGCCGGCCAAAGAGAGGCGCCAGCGCAAGGAAGGATACAGCTACGATCAGCCACCTGATCAGCGTGAGGCTTGCGGGGCTTAGTTCGAACACGGCTCTCCGGATCGCAACGAAAGCCAACCCCCAAATCAAACTCAAAACCAGCACGAGAGCTTGCCCGAGAAGAGCCTTCTTGGGAGCATGCTGCTGCGCAACAGGAGTGACCTGCGATTCCCTTGCACCTGTTTCCTTGCTCAGCCGCATCGGAAGCCCCTGCAGAACTTAGCCTAGCGGTCTTAAGCATTACACCGACAAAGGGCCGGTCCAAATAGAAAACTCACAGTCAATCTCGCTTCACATTCTTGTCTCCAATTTTTCGAATAAAGAGCGGAGAAGGGAAAACTCGAGGCCAAACTGCTAATTTAGCGAGCATAGCTCTGCGTAGCGATAAATAGTGGCCTCTTGTTTCTCCACTGATGAAGCTTTCTTGAGAAATGAGGTATTCCTTGCGATCTTTGGAATGTCCGCTGTAGGCTTGGCCGATCTCTTCCGGAGGAGGGATGTGGTGTCGGGGGGATCATCGGTCACATACATGGCTATCGAATCAGGTTTCATAACCATGTTCTCTTTCATCGCACTGGTCATCTTACAGAGTAGCCCCCCACTGTAACTAAGGAAATAATCACATTCTCACCGGCAAAGCGAATCGGTTTGTTCCAATTACTCGACTGGGGTTCGTAGTAACTTTCCTCTTGGCAACGTTTGTATTCGGCGAGTCCTTAACAGTCAAAGATCCGCGAATCCCACAGAGACAGAGGGCGACACTGATGCGCGTAGGGTTTGTCCAAATGAACTCTCAACTGCTGGCGGTTGAAGAAAACGTCGATAGTGCTCTCAAACTGATTGGAAAGAGCCGCGCGGACCTTCTTGTCCTACCTGAACTGTTCAACACGGGCTACAATTTCCGATCTCGAAAAGAAGTTGCTAAGGTCGCGGAGCCAGTCCCAAGAGGTTTGAGCACACAAACTCTGATGGACACATCGCAGCGAAATGGCGCGACAGTAGTGGCTGGAATTGCGGAACGAAATGGACAAAGTCTATACAACTCTGCGGTAGTAGTCAAAGATGGGAAGTACATCGGCACATACCGGAAGATCCACCTCTTCTACAACGAGAAGAGATTCTTCAAACCGGGCTTGGAATTCAAGGTCTTCGGAAAGATTGGTGTAATGATATGTTTTGACTGGTATTACCCAGAATCGGCGCGGACGCTGATGCTGAATGGCGCCGAGGTCATTGCGCATCCAGCGAATCTCGTCCTCCCCCACTGTCCAGAGGCGATGAAGACTCGAGCACTAGAAAACAGAATATACACCATAACCGCTGACAGGGTGGGCGTCGAGCGCGGACTCCGATACATCGGGCAATCGCAGATCGTGAACCCGCGAGGGAAAGTCGTCTACCGTGCTTCCACGACAGGGGAAGAGTGTATCGTGAGATACATCGATCTCTCACTCGCTAAGAACAAGTACGTCACGCCAAAGAACCATCTAGTGCGGGATAGAAATCCCCGAGCATATGCGCGATGGGCTTCGTGATTTCCCGATAAGTCTTTAATTCGATTGGGCCAGTAAGCAGTGGGGCAAACATTGAGCTCGCCGGAAAACATTGCAGTACGGCAAATCATGCGGACAATTGTTTCAATTGATTCAAAGGTGAAGGCGCAAGACGCGGCCAGAATGATGGTTACTAAGGGAATTGGTTCAGTCGTCGCTAACCGGGACGGACTGCCTTTCGGTATAATTACGGAACGTGATTTGGTTGAGAAGATAGTTGCAAAGGGCCTTGATCCGTCGAAGATCATGGTCGCTGATATCATGACCGCTCCCTTGGCGACGATTGATGCTTCGTCGAACCTCATCGATGCGGCTAGGAGAATGGTGGAGAAGCGAGTGAAGCGTCTCGTAGTCACCGAGCAGGAGAAGATAGTTGGAATAATTAGTCAAACTGACCTAGTCCAAAGCATGACTGACCTTCAGAAGTTGGCTAAGCTCGGTATGGCCTGAAGTATCATCCCCTTACCTAGAGCAATTCAGGGGGAGAGGCGATTCGATCCCAACGAATGAACGATCAGTGTCTGGCATCACATATCCAGCGAAAGGGCTTTCCCGTGCTCTTGTTCCATCTTGGCAACGACGATGCCATCAATGCGATAATACCATAGATACCATAGCTAAGGCATCAATTGAAATGGTTGACTTTCGCAGTTCAGGACACAATAGCCCCAAATATCGCATGCCTATTTGCCAAGAAAGCGAGATGGTCAAACCCGGTTGGCAAGATAGCGTGGTTGCAGTTCTGGGATGATAGATCGTAGAGATGCTCTAGAAGCAAGGAAGGCAATAGGCGATTCAATCAGAAGAACACCTCTAGTGGAATCCGAATTCTTAAGCAGGTTTTGCGATGCAAGTGTTCACCTCAAACTTGAGAACTTGCAGATAACGAACTCCTTCAAGATTCGAGGAGCCCTCAACAGGATACTTCATCTGAGTGAGGAAGAGAAGAGACGCGGGGTCATCACCGCTTCGGCAGGCAATCATGCTCAGGCCGTTGCTATCGCTACAGAGAAGCTTGACTTACCAGCGAAGATCCTAGTTCCGAGGAACACGCCGCAAATCAAGATCGACAAGATCAAGAAACATCAAGTTGAACTCATCCTGTATGGGGACGTGTACGACGAAGCAGAAGAAAAGGCCATTGAACTCGCTAGACAGGAAGGATTGACCTATGTCTCTCCCTATAACGACCAATTTGTGATCGCGGGACAGGGAACAATAGGACTAGAAATCTTGGAGGATCTGCCCGGCGTCAACACGATCATCGTTCCCGTGGGAGGTGGAGGCTTAGTTTCAGGAATCGCCGTCGCTGTCAAGAGCACTAATCCCAGCGTTGAAGTCGTAGGGGTGCAGTCTGAATCCTCTCCAGTCATATACGAGTCACTCAGGGCTGGTAGAATAGTTACCTGCGAAATGCGCGAATCGATCGCTGAAGGTCTTCATGGAGGCATCGAAAAGGGATCGATGACGTTCGATATTATCCGAAGGCATGTTGATGCTGTCTTGCTGGTCAGAGAAGAGACTATCAGAAAGGCAGTGTATCTTCTTTGGAGACAGGAAAAACAAGTTGTCGAGGGAGCTGGGGCCGCAGCCATTGCTCCCATATTGGAAAGAAGGAATCTATTCAAGGGAAAGACTATCGTTGCCGTACTAAGTGGGGGAAACATCGACAATAAGCTCTTCCAAGAAATCTTAGCGACTGAGAAAGAGAGCTTCGATCTAACCTGAAAGAGTGCCCATCCGACTGCAATGGGCTCGCAAATACATACCTGCACTTCTCTTCAGATAGTTTGACGCGTAGCTCTTCTTACGTGACTACTTGTGGGTAGGTGGCCTTAGCTTGCTCCTCTGTGATATATTGATTCTCCAAATCCTCTTTGACGAGTGAAGGCTGCCTTCTTCTCGGGTCGCCGTACCCGCCTCCGCCTGCAGTGCGCAGAATCAGTGTGTCATCTACGTCAAGGAGAACTGCGTCCTTTGATTTGAGTTGGGAAATGTTACCATTGCTTCGTCTAACCAAATATTCCGAGGGTTGAGCCGGAAGGCCGCCCCTCAAGCCCCACGGTTGAATTCTGCATCGTTCCCCCAATAGAGCAACCCGGATTGAAGCCTTTGCTGTGAGGATTCTTTCGATGCCAGTCCCACCTCTCCACTCTCCGGCACCCCCGCTTCCTTCACGCAGCCTATACGCCTCAAACTTGATTGGGTAATAATGCTCCATCACCTCAATCGGCGTGTTGAGCGTGTTCGTCATGTTTACATGAACGCCGTCAACGCCGTCTGCTCTTGGTCTTCCACCATAGCCACCGCCAATCGTCTCGTAGAATGCCCAAGTCTTTCCGGTTTCCGGGTGGACCCCTCCTAACATCAAGTTGTTCATGCTACCATGTGAGGCAGCGGGAATCCTGTCAGGCATGGCTTCCGCCATGGCTCGGTAGACTGTGTCCACGATGCGCTGGCTGGTTTCAAGGTTACCTCCAGCCACAGGAGCCGGCTTCACTGGATTAACGATCGTACCTTCTGGTGCCGTCACCGTGATCGTTCGGTTGAAACCATCGTTCAACGGCATATCTGCTGGCATGAGGGTCTTCACTGCGAACGTCACAGCCGCCGTCGTAACCCCCAAGACGGCGTTGAGAGGAGCTTGGACTTGTGGGTCTGTACCCGTAAAATCGATTTCAACGCTTTCTCCGGTCATGCTAATCTCGGCGCGAATCATAATCAGCGTGTGATCAAGCTCTAAGCAGTCTTCTCCTCTCCAGTCTCCCTTCGGCATTTTTCTATATTCGGCTACCGCGAGTTCGTTGGTTTGATCAAGCATCTTCGCGCAGGAATCTTGGAAGGCTTCATCACCGACGCTCGACACAAGCTCCACCAATCTTCTTTCGCCAAGAAGATTCGCTGCCACTTGAGCCCTCAGATCACCGAGAGTAACTTCCGGCATCCTCGTATTGGTCGCCAATATGTTGACGATTTCATTTCTCAGCTTGTTTGCATCCATGAGCTTGACAGGGGGAAGTAGGATCCCCTCTTGGACGAGTTCCGTTGCATGCGAGTTGATGCTAGCCGGGGTCATCCCGCCGATGTCAACATGATGAGCTTTGTTGGCTGTGTAGCCGATTAACTCATCCTCGAGGAAGACAGGCCTGATGAGTGTCACATCATTGAGATGTGTCCCAGCGATGTACGGATCGTTCACGATGAACATGTCGCCCGCGCGGGTCTCCACACCTTGCCTTTCCAAGTATTGGAGCGTGCATCTGAGACCTAAAGGAAGGGATCCTATGTGAACGGGGATATGTTCAGCTTGTCCTATTGTCCTTCCGTTCACGTCGAGGATCGCGCAGCTATGATCCGCTCTCTCCCTAATGTTGGGTGAGTAGGCAGATTTCCTCAGTGCAATGCCCATCTCTTCCGAGATGTAGGTCAGACTGTGCTTAACGACTTCGACGCTGAGCTTGTCGGAAGTCATCGCGGGTTCCTCCTCTCTAGGACCAGACAATTCATTTCGGTATTTCCGCAATCCCAGTTCGGAGGGACCACGACAGTTGAGTCATACTCCTCGACGATCGCTGGTCCCCTGAGCATCACATCTCCCGGGAGACCGTTGCGCCAGAAGACAGGTGTCTCGGTCCATGCTCTGTTGAGCCAGACTTTCCTATGTTGTCTCAGCGCATCTCGTTCGACGGAAGCCGTCTCTGGCATGTAACTGAGGCTTGGCTTCTTGATGGGGATGATTACAGTGAGTCTGAGGGCTGTGAGTTCAAGTTTCTCGCCATCGTGGCGATAGCCGTAGACCATCTCATGTTTTGTTTCGAATTTCTCAGCAACTTTGCTCTTGTCGAAAGGAGTGGACGCGGCCACATCCAGCTCGTAGCCCTGCCCAAGATAGCGTAGATCAACACTCCTCATCACTTCGGCGATTGAGATGTCGATTCCACGTGCTTTCAGCTGTTCCAATGCTTCATCTGCTATTCCTCGGTAGAGTTCTTCGACGGAGTCATCCGCCAAATCGTCCAGAAGCTTCAGTGTTCCCTTCACGTAGGCATATTTCATGTCTGTCATCAGCATGCCCAGAGCCGAGAACAAGCCGGGGAACAGGGGAACGATTACTGTGTTGATACCGACATGCTCCGCTAGCTCAGCTGCATGCATCGGTCCAGCGCCTCCGAACGCGACTAGTGCGAACTGGCGGGGATCAAGTCCACGCTCAAGGCTAACTATGTCAACAGCCCTCGCCATGTGAAGGTTGATCAGCTTCAGGGATGCTGCCGCGACTTCTTGAGCAGTCATGCCAATCTTGCTGCCGACACGATCAAGCGCTTCCTCTGCAAGTCTTGGAACGAGGCGGAGTTCTCCTCCGAGAAGCGTCGAGCCAAGTCTTCCCAACATCAGGTTTGCATCTGTTATTGTCGCATCATTGCCGCCTGCCCCATAACATGCGGGACCAGGCTCTGCGCCAGCACTGATCGGACCGACTCTGAGTGCGCCAACTTCGTCAGCCCAGATTATGGTCCCACCGCCAGCGCTCACCTCAGCCAAGTCTACGCAGGCATATCTGACTGGATAGCCGCTGCCCTTGACTAGTCTGCCAAGATGGATTCTTCCTCCAATCTCCATCTCCGGAACAATGAGCGGTCTGTAATCTACAACGCAACCGGCCTTAGCGGTTGTGCCACCCATGTCCAAGCTAATTGCGTGTCCAATGCCAAGGCGCCTTGCTATCTGGGCAGCTCCCACGACGCCGGCCGCGGGACCGGACTCGACAGCTACAACTGGCTTCGAAGTCACTTCCTTCACATCGACCAGGCCTCCTGAAGAACTCAGGATCTGAAGGGGTGCATTGACGCCCAAGTCTCGCATTCCTTGCATGGCAATCTGAAGGTATCGAGAAACGACCGGGGCGAGTACAGCGTTCACTACAGTCGTGCTGGTTCTTTCGTACTCCCTGTGCTCAGGGTCGATTTCAGAAGAGGCGAAGACGTTCGTCCCAACGACTGTGCAGATTGCACGTTTAGCATCTATCTCGTTCTCAGAGTTGAGATAGCTATTGATGAAGCTGATCGCTACCGATTCAATACTCTCATCCCTGAGCTTCTTTGCGAGGTGCTCAACTTCATCAGCGCTGACTTTCCGTATTGTCGTTCCATTGGAATCAACCCTCTCGGAAACCTCGAATCTGTGCTTGCGAGGTATCAGGGGCTTAGGCCGCTGAAAGAACACGTTGTAGAGCTCGGCTCTGTTCTGTCTACCAATCTCAAGAACGTCCCTGAACCCTTTGGTGGTAATGAGCGCGGTCTTCGGCATGCCTATGCCAATTTGCCCCAAGAAAAGGTTCGTCCCAATCGTGCTGACCTGAACAACGCTGAGGATGGTTGATGGAGGAAGACCATTTGCAGAGAGCAAACGTTCGAGCGAGGAAAGAAGTCCTCGCTCAGGAGCCGCCGGAGTGCTTCTTACCTTCAAGACATACAAGCGGCCGGTTGCGTCGTCAATTGCGACTACATCCGTGAAGGTGCCCCCAACATCCACGGCTAGCCTGAGCATAGATTCGGCCTCCGCAAACTACGAGTACTTCGTAACTAATCAGTTTCTTCAAGTAGCCTGCGTCACTTGAAAGATCTGCCGCGGCAGATCCTCAGTCCTAGTTCAAAGTCACAGGTCGTCCTTTTCAGTCTCTGCTCACGTGAGTAGGAAGCGGGTTATTATGGTAACTCTCGAAAGGCTATTATTCGCCCGTACGGTTGTCGTGCCCTTGACCTCGGTCAAGTCGTGGTCTATCCAGTGCGGCCGTAGTCTAGCCTGGTCTAGGACGGGATCAGCGTTGAATACTATTCGCTGACGCATGCCTGCCACGCTTCTGATCGCCCTCAACAAGGGCGAGAAGACACCCGGGTTCAAATCCCGGCGGCCGCACCATCCCTACTCTCCGGTGGTGAGAGAGTTTCACGACTTTCTGGCAGTGGCTAAGAAGTCACATTCTAGGTTGAACGACATATGATTCCGACCCTAGGAACAGAGTGCACCTAGAACATTGCGTTCACACTCTTCGGATACAAAGATTATCGAAATCCCTTGAGGGATGGACCGGAGCTCCCGGATCCCGTTACACGCTTCCGCGGAGTTCTTCACCGAACGGGAAATATCTCCTCGATAGGCCTTGTATTGGTCCGTTTTACGTTGAACAAGTTCTCCAGCCAATCAGTATTGCATCGATCCGGGCATATCCAGTGCTAAAGCGGGCTGGTCTCCTCAATGCAGTCCCATTTCTTACCGCATATTTCACTAGCTTGGTTTTAGGCCTCTGCCTATGTGGCCGATGAGGGCGTTCCAGCCTATGTAGAACGTAACAAGCGCCAGTACTATGCACAGGATGCCGGTTACTCTGCTAGCCCATACCGATTTGATGTGCGTTGCTGCAGGAGCTGATAGACCAACTAGTGCTGCAGCTACGAAGACGAATGGATAGTTTGCGTTGTGGATCAACGTCTCATTGATGTAAACGTAGAGGATGTTGATCAGTCCTCCCAAGAAGGCAAGATAGGATGCGGGCCTGAGGTCCCAATCCATGCCTACGGCTATCGCACCAATGACGAGTACCAAGCCGTAGTATAGGTGTATGACCCCAAAGAATTCATTGTATGGATCCCTGAGCGGTGAAGCCGCCATCAAGTAAAAGCCTGCTAGGAAAGCGTAGATCCCCACCGCCCCAACGGTAAAAGCGAAAGCACGGTCGGAACTCGTTTTCTTTTCTCCGTTGAATGGTTTCAATTTCAAAAACCAAATGCCGGTTGGCAGGAATGCAGCGGTTACGGCGAATAATCCGACAGCCAGGATATTTGTGGGCATAATCCTTCCCGCGATGAGCGATATGTCATAACGGTGTTATATATCGCAAACGACATTACATCATGTACGAGAATATATTATAACGGCGTTATATGCCATATTGCTTTGCCACGATAGCTGCACCATGTATGGAGTGAGCGACGATGCGGCCGCGCTGCGAAATCATGGGTCGGATCTTCTTGCCGATGTTTCGGTCGCTGCTAGCTAGCCAGCTCGTGGAGAAGTATGGTCTCTCCGAGGTCGACGTAGCGAGAAGACTCGGGATCACCCAAGCGGCGGTGAGCCAATATCTCCACGCTAGGAGGGCGAGGAGAACCCTCGAAGAACGAATTCTGACACGCAAAGTTGAGGAAATGGCCAGAAGGGTTGCCTTGCAGATGTCCAAGAACAGGATGTCTTCAGATGACCTTACCAGAATGACCTGCGCACTTTGCGCAAGGCTGGTCCCGCGAGGTACTCCTTTCGACAAAGGATGAGAGAGTGCCCTACATGTTCCCCCTAAGCGCTGTCGCGCACCCCTTCGCAAAGCTGAAACTGACCGAAATGGATGACCTCGAGAGAAGACGGCCCCTCAATTCGAGTCAAGCTGAACGTGTAGAGAGACAAAAATGTGGATACGACTAATTCCAAAGTTCGTCCGAGATTTGTCGCCTAGGCGGAACCGCGGGTACCATGTTTGAATGGCGGGTCTTGTGCGAAGAGTTGGGCGTGGATAGTGAGACTCAAATCTCGTGAAAAACGCAGAAATACCATACTTGGTTAGTTGATGAGCATCTGAAGAACTAAGGGTGAAGTCAGCGGAGATTTAGTGGTTCGACGACTAGTTCTCGGCGGCCGCACCATCTAGACATCAATGGCCATGCATTGAGTCAAAAATCAGGCAATTTCAATTCTGCTTCCTCGCACCACTAGACCCGCACACAATCCGGGACTATCTGGTACCGATAAGTATTGAAACGTACGACTTCCATATCACCGAGCTGAATCCGAGTTGACAAGGAAGGCATTTGCTTTTTTCACTTCAAGAACAATCATCGTTCACATCGTCACGTATGTGACCGCCGGCTTGTTGGCTTACTGGATTCAATGGAGCGGCGTATATGGTGGGCCTACAATGCAAACCTACATGAAACCTCCAAGCGAATTCGGCCCATGGGTCATTCCTTCCCAGATCCTGCGAGGTTTTCTTCTGGCAGTAGCGCTTTACCCATTTCTCGGCAGAATTCTTGAACTGAAACATTGGGGTTGGCTGTCTGTCTCCTCGCTCTATCTCCTAATTGGGACGATAGCAGGGAGCGGCGGCATCATCGAACAAATCGTCTTCACAACTACTCCAGTATTCTTCACCTTGGCCACGCTTCCGGAGATAGTTGCACAAGGATTGATGTTCGGATATCTACTGGTACTTTGGGAGCAGCGATCTCGCCACACTGGAATAACCGTTTGAACGAAGTTCTACAAGTGGGTACGCAACTGCGAAGACGATTGCCCAGACGAGGTGAGATGGATCAGGGCGGGCAAGAAGAGCCGAAGGAGACTGCCTCCCGAGAACTTCCTCACCGAAGAGGAGATCAGGAGTTTCGCTGAAGTCAATTCGTTCCAAGGAACCTAGGTACACCATCGTGATCTTCCCAGGCACCACTTGATGGCTGTGCACGTGCCCTAGTGCGACGTAATCAAGAGCATCCGATTGAAGCATTCCTGGCGGGACGGCGAATTCTTCTCCGACAAGGTAGATACGCTCTGCGCATAGCAGGCGGACACAGTAGACGAGGGGCGAGAGTTGATAAACCGGACTCGACCGTGATTTCCCCGCATCCGCCAGAAGGCCCCTTACATGAGTGACCGACGCAATACGTCGCCTAAGGTCAGCCTCCTAATCCTCAACCACAACGGGGGCCCGATGTTAGAGCGATGCATCGAATCCGTTACGGCGACCGAATATCCAGACTTTCAAGGAGTCATAGTAGACAATGGTTCCGTGGACCGAAGTGTTCAGAACGCGAGACAGTCGTACCCGAACATTCTGATAGTTCAGAATCTTTCCAGTCTAGGCCTCGGCTCAGCCTATAACAAGGCAGTCGGGGCGACTACCGGTGAGTTTCTTGTGTTTCTCAACAACGACATCGAAGTAGATCCACGCTGGTTAAAGGCGCTCGTGGAGTTTGCGGTCAGACAAGAGGCGAACATTTTGCAGCCAGAGATTCTATTCCTTCACAATAGGTCCATCGTCAATTCAGTTGGGAACGAGCTGCCCATTGCTGGTTTCGGGCATTGTGGCGGCATAGGCGAACACGATAACGGCCAGTACGACAGACCCAGACAGGTTGGCTACGCATCGGGGGCATGCCTTTTCGTGTGGAGAGACGTATTTGACAAGTTGGGCGGATTTGATGAGACTTGTCTAGGCTACGGCTCGGACATAGATTTGGGTGGAGAGCTCTGATGATCGGAATGGTTGCGTATTACTTGCCCGGGTCCCTAGTGTATCACGTAGGGAGCGCTTCGTTTTCCGACCTTCGCGCCAAACTGGGCTATCTCGAGAGAGGCAGACTGATGGTCGTACTGAAAAACTACCAGACGAACATGTTGATCAGGCTGCTGCCAATCCTGCTCGTGACGGAGGCAGCTACGATTGTACATGCAGTTCTTTGGGGCTGGCTATCCTACAAAATCCGGGCTCACTCGGATGTCATCAGGTCATTGCGCCTACTTTCCAATTCACGAAGAGGCCTCAAACGAAAGCTCTCCGACACGCAAGTGATGCAGCTCTTTACTGCAACGATTGATCATGCCTTACTCGGCAACTTGGTCGCCCCTCTAGACAGGATCGTCGGTCTCCTTGATGCCCTGCTGTTGAACCAACATCTCGCTTCTCGAGTCGAGGGGTCTTCGTGAGGGAAAGAATCAGTACAACCCCACATGCGAGCAAGCATTCTGTCATCTTTGTGACTCACACCCAGTATCCTCACCCCGAAGGACTTTCCTTCCGAATTGCTGGACTCGCCAAGTATCTTGAGTCAAGGAACTTCAACGTTTTCGTAATTGCTCCGCATCTCGGCGAGGAGAGACAGCGAGCGTTTGGAATACATGTACCGAAGATGATTCGGGCACCCTGCCAGATCCTTCGAGGAATATGGTTTTGCAGGAGCCGTATGGTATACAGGATCATGTTCGCCGTCGTATTCTCCGTAGCGGTACTCCGTAGGCTACCTGAAATTGAGAGTCTACGGCCTTCGGTAATAGTTGCCGAGCAACAACTATCAGCTCTACCCAGCCTTCTGCTCTCGACTTTGCTAGGGACTCCATGCCTGATTGATGACGTGCTGGACTGGCGAAGCGACGCATGCCCGGTGGGTTTCGTCAGGTCGATCGCACAGGGCATCTACCGGTTGCTAGTGACCAGATTTGACGGTATGATCTTCTCTTCGCATGAGACAGCGAGAAGGTATCTCAGTCATCAGAATCCGCGTATCATAGTTCCAAACGGAGTTGAACCTATGGCGCCGGGACCTAAGAGGCGAAACGGCCTCATTTTCGTCTCAAGTTACTACAGCGACGAAAACAGACGCGCTCTTAGAAATGCTGTGGAGATATTCTTGGAAGTGTCGAATGAACTTGACGGCACGACGATGACGATAGTTGGGGGACCAGTCAATCTGATAGAACCTAACACGTGGAAGAGAATACACTCATCAGCTCACGTAGGGGTGAGGGGTTTCGTAGATGAGAGTCTGAAGCATAGACTGCTCAGAGAGTCTCTTGTGACTATTCAGCCGTATTTCGGCCCTGGCGTCAGAGGCGGAGCCAGGATAAAGGTGCTTGAGGCTTTGGCTTCTGGGATCATATTAGTATCTACGAGTCACGGCGTGGAAGGCGTTCCGGGTCTACAGCCAGGAACGCATTACTTGCTTGCCAATTCTATTCCAGAGTTTGTCCGGATCGTTCGAAGCGTTTTCATGAATCCGCATGCCTTCTCATCGATCAGAGTCAACGCGCTCAAGCTGAGCGAGAGATTCTCATGGGAAGCAGTCGCGGAACCTATTGCTCCATTCTTGCAGTCTTTTGTGACTCCGACATCCAAGAGCACGCTTGCTTGAGAACGTCACATTGAGAACCCAAACCACTCCCAAGACCTAGTCTTCATTGAGGCCCAAATGCTTGTCCAAGGCGCGCGTTAGCGCCCTTTTCTATCCCTTGATGTTTCTAAGCGCTCTTGCAATACGGATGCTACTCGCTTCATCACGATTTGTTGATGCGGATGAACCCACCTACTCGGCGACTGTCTTGGCGTACTTGAGAGGCGATTTCAGCGCAAACTTCGAACATCCTATGCTGATCAAGCTGCTCTTTGCAGGCGCCAATATGCTCGCTAGCACAAGACGCACTACCCCAAGACGCGTAGAGTTACCCAGAAGGCCGAAACAAGTTCCACGATCGAAGCTGTTCGGTCATTGTCCTTCGGCCTCACTGCCGTCACGCAAGCAGAACCCTCTGCAGAATGGCTAACAGCGTTTCCCAAACGCTCTTTAACGGTCGACTGACAGCTCCAATCGGGCGAAACAGAAGGTGCATGAAGGACTTCGGAAAGTGGTTGCTTCTGCCTCATTATCCCGTTTTGCGTGTGGCCTTCTTGTTGTCCTGCCAGGACTTTCACTACTCTACTACATTCATGCTTTTGGGGTAAACGTCATCGCTTGGGACGAGTTGACAATGGTTCCCCTCATCGAAAAGATGATGAGCGGGTCTCTTTCGTTTTCCGACTTGGTCGCTCAACAGAATGAGCACAGGCTTCCGTTCGCTAGGATAGCCATGCTTGCTCTGAGCAGATTTACACAATACAACACCGTCGATGAAATGTATCTGAGCTGGGCGCTTCTATCCCTAAGCGCGCTACTATTGTTGTGTCTATGGCGAAGATCGTCGCAGTGTCGCGTCCCTCAGCTTCTGTTGACCTTTCTTCCGGTGTCGATAATGATCTTCAGCTTTCGACAATACCACACGATACTGTTCGGCTATTCCTGCCACACTTACTTCATGGTCTTGGGCGGGGTAGCAGCACTTTCCTTCTTGAATTTCAGTAAAAAACTGGATCTGTGGTTCATCTCATCGGTCCTGGGCGCAATCGTCGCTTCCTTCTCTCTCGTCGTAGGCTTGATGATATGGCCCGCGGGGCTACTTCAAATCATGATGTCTGAAAGAAAGAGGAGGCTCACAGAGGTGCTATCTTGGAGTATTATTGGTGTATTAACTTGGGCTTTCTATTTTTATGGCTACGTCAAGCCAAGTTGGCATCCTCCTCTGGAGTATTTTGCCACAGATCCCCTAGGCACGATTGCCTACTTCCTGACGCTGATCGGATCCCCATTCTCGTTCATCGGCATTCACTACGCTATGGCAGCAGCGATAGGCGTAGTTGTATTATTGATCGGAGCTGTGGTCCTTGGTCATGCGTACAAAGGAAGAATCCTCAGGAGAAACGGAGTATGGCTTTCGTTCATCGCTTTCGCGGTTCTAGCTTCCGCGGCGAACACGATAGGCAGGACCGGTTTCGGAATTGAGCTCGCGTTGTCGTCTAGATACACACCCATAACTGTCTTGGGAATCGTAGGATCGTATTTCTTGGCAATGTCAGTTTCCCAGCATCATACCGCCAAACGTACGAGCTTCGGAGCTTCTGCCCTGCTCGCCATAATTCTCATCGGGACGATCGTCTCCTATGGTGCAGGATGGCATCTGGGTCCGGCTCTGAGAGATTCCGCGCAGATGGGAGCCTACGTGCTCGAGACGCACAGTATACAGTCCGACGAGAACATAAGAAAGTACCTATGCCCCGATCCTGCAAATCTGAGAGAGTGGGCCAGATTCCTACAAGTAAACAAACTGAATGTCTTCAGCGTCGCTCGGCCTGATTTATCAAGGCTCGATCGGCTCGATTCCGGCACTCTCTTTCAGATAGAGACTGTCAATGGAAAGACGCTATCAGGAGACAGCTATCCTGTGGTCATCGTCTCAACTGGAAAGGAAACCTTCACGATCACGGGGTGGGCTGTAGACGAGCGGGCGCAAGATGTAGCATCCGCCGTCTTCATCACCATAGATGGGCAGAGTGACATTCCAACCTACTATGGATTGGACAGGCCAGACGTATCAACCCGCCTCAACAATCAGAACTTTAGATATTCCGGCTATATGGCAACTTTCTCTTCCGCAATTCTACAAAAAGGCTGGCATACTCTTTCCATAAAGATAGTCACGAGAGATGGAATGAGCTATTACTCTCCGGAGGAAAAGGTCGATCTCATGATCGTGTGAGCGGTTCTATTTCTTTTGTCAATGAAAGATCATGCTGGCGCTAGGAAGCATTCATAGTCTAGAGGACAAGCAGCAGCGCCTGTGAACGGCAAATGAGCTCGTCTGACGGAGCCCAGGGTAGAGATGTCTTCCTTGCTACGACGAAAGATAGAATAGCTAGTCTCGCGGATGCAACCTTCACGATTTCGAAGCCGGAGCATCTCATCAGATAGATAAGCCTGTTTCTACTCATGCTGGCATGATAGACGTTCAGCCGTCCCCGACTAAGCTGCGTCTAGACGGTCTGAACAACGCTCCAGAACAAATACGTCTCACGAATTATGATGATGGCGAAGCCACTCTCGTTGAGAAGTCTGAAGAACTCTCTAGGAGCTTCATCCGGCTGCTGCAGGGCCTCAAGGAGCCCCCTGCAGACAATCGCAGAGAACGCCTTGGAAGCGAATGGCATTCCTCGTGCGTTGACTTGAACGACCGTGATAAGGTTTGTTCGCCTAAGGTATTCGACCTCAGCCTTGCTCAGACCTACGGGGTTTGAGGAAAGACAGGAACGTCGTCAGACAGTCCAAGCAAGGTCCTTTTCTAGAGGATCATGCGCAATCAACAGCGCGTGGCGCTCAGGACCCTGTTCAGCAGATCGAGGTATTTGTCCACCATCACAGTGGTAGTGAAGTACTTCTCAACCCTGCGTCGCCCTTCCATGCCCATTCTCCTAGCGAGGTCCTCGTCTTCTATGAGGGAGTCGATCGCTGATGCTAGGGCTTTGAGGTCTCCTCGCGGTACGCAGAATCCGGTCACTCCATCTGCGACGATTTCTCGCATGGCCCCGGAGTCGTACGCGACAACAGGTTTTCCTGCGGCCATTACCTCTATGACTCGAATGCCGAAAGGCTCTTCCCACAGTGGTGGAATCACCGAGAGATACGATTGCTTCAGTAGGCTTAGCACCTGTGATCGAGAGTGAAGTCCAGCTCCATGCACCCAATTGTCTCCTCTATATCCAGTCGCCAGAAATGTGACATGTGCGCCCCACTTTCGCTTTAGCTTCTTGGCAACAGCTATGAAGTGGCTCAGACCCTTCATTTCATCCGTTCGACCGGTCGGGTTAAGCACTATCTTGTGACCGCCGGTCCATTCCTTGTAGTCGATCTCATTCAAGTTCAGACCGTTGTGGATCACGTGCATATTGTGGAAGCCGGCAGAGGACAGCTTTCGCTTAACGGCGTGACTCGGAACAACTAGGGCATTTAGCTGGTTTAGTATGCTCCGCCGGCTCAAGAATGTCACATACTCAAGCAACGCCGAAGGAAATCCTGCAAGACTTCTCGCCGTCTTGTATCGGGAGTATCTCACGTGAATTGTGCATCTCGAGAATGAGCGACTGTCACAGATGCCTCGGTGGTCAACGTAGAACGTCTCCATAGGGCAGCCTGGCCAGAAGATGTGCACACACGCCACAGACGGGATTCTCAGTCTAAGAGACGATAGATAGAGCGAGCAATCGTAGTCATAAAAGCCCAAGACGATGTCTGGCTTGTCCTGCCCTATCAGCTTCGAGTATAGACGGCGCGCCTGGGGCGTGACATCGTACGGGAGAAGCGCTCTAGATAGAAGCCTTCTCCATGGTCTGACCCGGCCATATGTAGTGACCTCCACACCTGCACTCCTCAGTCCATTTGCTAGTCCCTTCGCAATTGTCGGCTCTCCTCCCGGCCAGGAGGAGTCGAGAACCGCGCCAGCAATCAGTACCCTCAAGCCGCATTCCTCGCTCAGGGTCGCGACGCCATGATTCTCAAGCCAGCAGTCCTTTTCCTGTGATACGTGCGGCGAACCGAAGATTCGGTGGGGGCAGCGGCGCCGAGCCAGCCTAGTCTTGCTGTCATGGAACCCCCTGCCGGATAGGTCTGACGCGTCAATTCTTAAAGCGCATGCTTGGAAACCACTAGCATGCCGGTAGCGATCTTGGTGAAAGTGACTCTCGTGAATCCGCAGATTGTCGTCGTCCCATGGAATGCTCTGCCTACCACTATAGACGCTACCTGCATAAGACTCGGCTTGGCATACATTTCAGCCTGCCTAAAGATGGCCGGCCACGATGTTCAACTGGTCGACCTTAGACTCCTTGACGGTTGGAAAGAGTACGATAGCGCCCTAAAGAAGCAAGATCCAGACTTCTTGGCCGTCACCATGCATACTTGCGAGTTCAATATCGCAATCGAATGCTGTCGCCGTGCCCGAAAGTCAAGCCCAAGAACCAGAACAATTGTTGGCGGAATTCATCCGACTATGTTCCCTGACGAGTGCCTGAAGACCGGCGTCGTGGACTATGTGGTTAGAGGAGAAGGAGAGTTAAGCTTGCCCAGGCTTGTAAGCAACCCAGATGAGTTCCCGCCCCAGCTCTGGGGGGATCCCCCGGATTTGGATACTCTCCCTTTTCCTGACAGGGAACTCTGGGATGACTACACTTGGCGCATACGGTTCCCACCATTCATGATCAAGAAGAATCCCTTCGCTCCGCCAACAGTAGAGATGTTGACTGGGCGCGGATGCCCATGGCAATGCAGGTTCTGTTGCGGGCCTGGTGAGCAGAATCTCTATTCTAGACAGAGCGGTGGAACGCGTGTACCATACATACGTCGAAGAAGTGTGTCGAATGTCTTGGATGAACTCGACGTACTCTACGCCAAGCATGGGTTTAGGAGCATCATCTTTCATGATGATCAGTTCGTGATCGACCAAAGGTGGACTGAGGAGTTCTGCCGGCAAATGCATCAGCGCGGATTTGTTGATCGTGAAGTGAGATGGTGGGCTGCTTCGCGCGCTGACATCATAGCGAGATATCCCGGGCTTTTCCGCGAGATGAAGAGCGCGGGACTCAAGATGGTGAGCGTTGGGTTCGAGTCGTTCTCGGAGAGAATCCTTCGATGGCTCAACAAAGGGGTAAGCGTACAGCAGAATTGGCAAGCGGTGAGGATTCTCAGAGAGCTCGACCTCGAGATCTACGGTAACTTCATCTTTGGTGTGCCGTACGCTGATTCGAAATACTATCCGGAGGATGATCTCAAAACGGCGGAAGCTATTGCACAGATCAAGCCCGAAATAGTCTCGTGCTCATTCCTGACGCCAATACCGGGATCCTTTTTGCATGATTTCTGCGAGAGGGAGGGTCTCATATCGTGCTCACCTGATGGTCTCGGATCGCGCTTTCCTTGGGAGAGCAAGATAGCAGGAGTAGACTACAGATTCCTGCGTCAGATACTGCTTCGCGCAACAGGCGCCAGGCCCTCATTTACTGAACTCGCAAGCCGAGTAGCACGAAGAATGGGAGTTTCGAATGTCATCCGAAAACCCTATCGCAAGTTCCTGTACAGATATGGAGTTCGTCGCCCGTAGAAGCAAGAAAGACGCTTACGCCTTCAGGCCTGCAGGAGTTCCGCACTTGTATGGAACATTGGATTGAGACTAAGAGTACCGATATCGCCTCGATCGGACTTCATGTCCAGAGTACAGGATCAGAACAGATTATTCGGGATTATTCCGAGTAGACCATCATGAGATCCAAGCAGATTACCTCCGCGTCAGAAAAGGTCGCCGTGATTATCCCCGCTTTGAATTCAGCCAGCCGGATCCCGAAGCTGCTGATGAGCATCCTCCATCAAGACTATCGGCCCATAGAGATCATCGTGGTTGACGGTGGTTCAACCGATGGAACTCTGGACATCGTGTCGAACTTTCAGAGACTGCTAGGCTCAGATGACTTCCACATAGAGCTACTACGGGAGTCTGACTTCGGAGATCTTCGAAGCCCCGCCAACGCAAGGAACGTTGGCGTTTTGAGTAGCACATCGACCTACCTGATGTTCTTCGATGTGGATTTCGAAGTGACGGATTGTACTCTCGTCTCGCAGGTACAGAGAGAGCTAGTCAACCACAATGCTGTGCGAGTGAAGACAATCCCGATGATTGATACATGGATCGAATTTCACTGCGCACTCGACGACGTGAGAAGAGATACGTTGACGCCCATTGATGTCCACGCTGCTGGTGGATACCGCCGCGAGGTATTCCGAAATACTCTGTTCGATCCAGAACTCGGGTTCGGGGACGACAGGGACTTTGCAGCCAGGCTTCCGATTTCGCCTGTCTATGTTGATGCTTACTGCTATAGGCACTATGCTCACACATGCAGAGATTGGATGAGACAGGCCCTGTGGTATGGCAGAACGTTTCCAAGATTTCTAAAGAAATATTGGAAAACAACGAGTCCAAGAGAAAACCTCGTCAACCCTTATGCGCAGCTTGGATACTATACGGCCGGCGTAGGCTTTCTCGTACTAGCATTTGTGGCCAGAGCAACTCTGGTCACTCCGACGCTTTCGATGATACCTTTGGGGCTCTTCTTGGCCAAAGTGCTGTATCACTACGTGAGGTCTCCAAGCAGACAATCTTGGAGATTGTTCTACATCTTTGTGCGAGAGACCTACTATGGGTTCTGGTTTCTCACCGGACTTCTCCTGTCTCACTGGTGGGGTCGCGGTCAACGTGTCGCTCGACAGTAGGGATCGCGTCTAATGATGGAACGAGGGAACCCCCCGAAGGTCACCATACTGGTACTGAATTGGAACGGGGGACAGCGTCTTACAGCATGCCTGTCATCGTTGATTCATTTGACAGACTATGACAACTACGAAGTCATTGTGGTTGACAACGGATCTACCGACGGTAGCACGGAACACGCCGAGGCCAGACTTCAGAACTTGGACGTTCTAAGCCTTGGTAGGAACTACGGTTACGCCCGAGGAAACAACCAGGGCATAAAGTATGCTCTCGCGAAACACGGTCCATCGTACATTCTTCTTCTGAACAACGATACCCGGATAGTGCAAAACGATTGGCTGAGCAGAATGATTCGCACTGCGGAAACCGATCGGAGCATTGCGGTAGTAGGTCCGAAACTGATGTATCCGGACGGAGCGGCACAATTTTACGCAGGATATTTTACTCCCCTAGAGAGAGTTTTCTACTGGGGAAATGAGACTAGGCAAGTGGAATGGGTATCCGGCGCATGCTTCATGATTAGGACGGATGTCTTGATGCGTCTCGGAGCATTCGACGAGAGATATAGTCCCTATTTCTATGAGGAAACAGAGTACTGCGCTAGATGCTCGAAAAAAGGATACAAAGTGCTGACCGTGCCGAGCGCCAAGCTTGTGCACTTCGGCCAGCAAAGCTTGAGACGCGTAGAGGATTCAGAGGCAATTTACAATTGGTGCAAGAACGAGATTCTCTTCTTTCTGACCAACCTCCCAAGATCCTATCTTGTGTCTGTGCTAAGGAAAGATCTGGGTGAGGCGGCTTCCAAGAAGCAGTTTGCAGCCACCATGAGAGGCTATTTGGATGGATATAGGCTTAGCAGACGAGAACCGCTAATATGGCGCCCGCCTTCGGCAATCGATGTCTTTCCAGAGGTCACGGACCTCTCCCAGCCGGAAGCTGAACAACGGGCCTCTAGACTTCGTTATGGAGCGGAACGCCCAAGAACGTCTTGATTCTCTGAGACATGAAAAAGGATCAGACTCGGCGATGAGCACTCTGCCCACAGCGAGCGTCATAGTTGTTAACAGCAACTCTTGCCTGAGTACACAGGTGATTCTTGAATGTGTACAGGCTATCCTCGAGCTCAGTTACGCGCCACTGCGAGTGGTCATAATCGACAACGGATCAACGGATGGCAGCGGCCTACACCTGCAGCACATAGTAGAGAGCTACGCGAGAAAGGGACATGATGTTAGGCTGGTCAGACTCCCTCGAAACATAGGGTTCGCAGCAGCCAACAACCTCGGTTTCACCCTTTGGGCAAGTACGTCGAAGTACATCGCTCTGATCAACAGCGACTTGGCCCCCAACCCCGACTCGCTCAGGGGACTGATCAATTATCTCGAACGCCATTCAAGTGTGGGAGGTGCGCAAGGAAAGATCTTGACATGGGACGGGCGCAGAATAGACAATGCAGGATGCTATCTCTCCGATGTCTGGCACGTTCTTGTCAGGGGAAGATCGAGGCGAGCCGCGACCGATTATGCCGGAGCGCCAGTCAGCTACGTTGACGGAGCATATTCCGTGTATAGAGCTGAAGCGATAACCAAGGCAGGTGGGCTATTCATTCCAGATTTCTTTCTCTATGGAGATGACTACGAGCTTGCGCAACGCGTCTGGGCAGCAGGGTATACGCTGGATTATGTTACGATTCTCGCAGGCAGACATCTCCGTGGCGCGTCTATAGGGCATTCGAAAAAGGAAGCGGTCTACTATGCTCACAGAGGTGAGACAGGTGTCATGGTCCTGCACGATCCGTTCTGGTTTGTCAAAATAATTGCGTACTTCCCCCGTCTAATCGCCCACATCATTGCATATGAGAATTACGCCACGAGAGGCATCATTGACGGTGTAGGACTTGGACTGAAACTCAGGCGTCGGCATAGATTCCGTGATAGCGCTTACGGACCGCGGGTTTGCGTTACGACGTCCGATCGATTGTGGCATTTGCTTGCAAGGCTACTTGGATTGCCCAGAGGACGGATCTGTGACTCTTGGACGCCTTAGACGCGCAGGTGGAGAAGATCAACCTCGAGATCGCTTCCATCGCAGTCGACCAAGAGAACCAGTGTTCATTGACTTTCGAGAGAGACGATGACTCATCCATGTGGCCCCAAAGTCAGGATCAGACCTAAATGCGAGGGCTTTCGGTTTGCAGAGGAAGACAACCGATGGAGCTCAGTCCTACAACTCGATTGGACGACCTTCTAAAGGAATATCCATTCCTTCTGGATTTTCTGGTCAACTACAGGCCTGAGTTCCAGAAACTCAAGAATCCTCTGATCAGAAAGATTGCGTTGCGAACCGCCTCACTTGAAACCGTTGCTTCAATGGGCGGAATGACTATCGATCAGCTGATATCAGACCTGACCGAGGCAATTGAGAAGGGGCGGCGTGAGAGTCCTCAGAGGCTAGGACGCAGAGAGGCTCTTAAGGCGATAATCAAGGAACTCCATGAGGGCAAGGCTCCTGAGACGCTCAAAGCCCGTTTTGCAAGTCTTCTAGAAGATGTCAGTCCAGGAGAAATTGGCAGCCTGGAGCAGGAACTCGTCGGGGAAGGACTCAGTCCCGAGGAGATTACAAAGCTCTGCGACTTGCACGTTCAGCTATTCCAAGAAGGACTGGAGAAGCAAGCAAAGCTTGAGACTGGGGCCCAGCATCCGCTCACTCAGCTAACAGTTGAGAACCGGCAGCTAAGCGAAGCAGTTGCCCAATTCCGCGAGACACTAGTTGCGCTAAGAACCGCACAAGGAGACAGGAATCTCGCCTTATTGAGGGACAAGATTGGCGAGAGACTCGATGAGCTAGCTAGGGTTGAGACCCATTACCAACGCAAAGAGAATCAGCTCTTCCCCTTCCTTGAGAAGAGGGGCATTACGGCTCCTCCTCAGGTGATGTGGTCGGTGCACGACGAGGTAAGGGCACTGCTCAAGGACACCAAAGCCGCGTTGCACTCCAAAGAAAGCGAACGCCTCATCGACAAAGGCGAGAAGCTCGCCCAGAAAATGGAGGACATGATAGTCAAAGAGGAGAGAATCCTCTTCCCCATGGCCATGGAGGTTCTAACCAACCAAGACTGGCAGGAAATGGGTCGGGGCTACGTCGAAAGAGGGGCATCAAAGCTCAAGGAAGATCTGTTCTCCCTCAACAGAGGCGAATTGAGCATCGAGCAGTTGAATCTGATCTTGACTCATGTCCCTATCGATATCACATTCGTTGACCAAGACGATGTCGTACGCTACTACTCGGAAGGTAAGGAGCGGATCTTTGTCCGTACGCCTCAGGTCATTGGTCGGAAGGTTCAGAACTGCCACCCGCCCAACAGCGTACACATCGTCAACCGCATTCTACAGGAGTTCCGGGCCGGAACTCGAAACGTAGCCGAATTCTGGATCAACCACCAAGGGAAACTCGTCCACATCCGGTACTTTGCGGTTCGTGACAAGAACGGAGGCTACAGGGGAACCCTAGAGGTCACACAGGACATAACCAAGATGAAGGCCTTGGAAGGCGAGCATCGTCTTCTTGATTGGGAATAGTGGCGGACGGCTATTCCCTTGCTCAACTTCACAGATGTAATGTAGATAATATTTTCTTCTCTCTTTTATCAGATATCGCATGAGGAGACCTCGTAATCTCAGGGAGTTGCTAGTCTAGCTAGACCAAGCTCCTAACGCAACTAATTAAGGCAATTGCGACCTGTTCTTCAACTGAAGATCCGCGGTGAGTTCTGCACCGGTTGACCGACTCGTGTTGTGGTGGCGCTTGTCAGACCCCGAGAGAACCGCCAATGCGTCTCTACGAGGCGTGGACGCCAACGAGCCATAGTCGGCGTCGCAAGGAAGCTTCTCGTGTCAATCTATCACGTCCTCAACCGCAACGAAACCTACCCCGGCCAGAGACCTGAACTCCTCGAAGGAAAGATTAGGAGCCTACAACGAATCGTCAACCCAAGCCTTCGAACTCAAGAAGAAAGAGACAACCAGACAGAGCATCAAAATTCAGAATCGTAGCCGACAAACATTTTCAATGGTGGACCGGGCGTACACCGGACTTTGGGTTGAGATCACCACCTTCATTCCTCTGATAACCAAGTTGACGGCAAGAACCCTACCAGTGACAATTCTCTTGCCTGCTGATTCAGTGTGGCAAAGGTTGCTACGATATCCTAGGAGGACCCATGCGGATTCGTTTTCGCATGGCTTGAGGCGAATCATGGTACAGGCTTTCCAGCCACCATGTTATGCCCGCCTCAACATATGGTGTTATCTTTTCCGTATTCGCCTTCCTGTTCACTCCTGAAGTCCAACCGATTTTGATCATATCAAACGGCGTAGTACTAGTTCGATGTTTCCTGACATAGGCAAGGATCTCGCGCAAATCGTGCGGCTGGGGGAGCCTCATGGGAAGTCTCAACGGAATCACCCCGTCCCATCTGGCAGCGCGCCTGAAGGGGCCCTTGCGTGGCCAGAAACCACCAACCCATATCGGGATTCTGGGTTTCTGTACTGGAGGGGGCAAGAACACAGTTCTCCTTATCTGATAATGCTTGCCTCGGTAACTGAACGGCTTGCCACTCCAGAAACCAGTTATTATTTCGAGTGCCTCATCGAGCTTCTCAGCCAGCATCTTGTTATTCGCTGTTTCACCAAATCGTTCATACCCGGCGCTTCGCTCGCCGCCCAACCCTGCACCCAGTACTAGCCGTCCCTTGGACAGGTGGTCGATAGAAACTGTCTGCCGCGCGACGACCCACGGTGGAAGACGAGGCAAAGGAGTGACTGTCGTTCCGATTCGAATCCGCGTCGTCATCATGGCTATTGCAGCCAAGGTTGTGAATGGATCCCAGATCGGGACCCGTTGATTCCACTCGACGATGTGATCCCACAGGAAGAAGCCGTCCCAGCCGGATTTCTCCGCCTCAAACGCGAGTCCAACCAATCTGTGAGGATGGGAGGACTTACCAAAATTGGGCAGGTACAGTCCATAATGCAACTCGTTATCTCGACCCGGTCTCATGGATAACTTCCAACCGCTGAAGCAAGAGTGCCGATCATCGGCATATTTAGAGGCTGGAGGTTCTTTGGCGCTCAGAAATCCAGGAGATACTCGCGTTTCTGGGCTTGGAGAAGCACCCGAGGCGCGATGCTTCCTAATGATCCCTTTTCTATTAATGCTAGTAAGCCTATGGCCACTATCGACAGGTGTCGTCTATCGTGAGACCTCGGCTGGTTGCGCTCTTACGTGTCCGACATGGATCTGACGCCTTTCACTTGTCTGACTGCAGTCTCACAGGCCACTGTGGCCATCGTGGAATAGGTGAGATGGTCAACTAACGGAAGAAGCCTTCTCGGCATGCTGATGCTAATGCACACCTACCTTTCCAACTCACACTTCGACCTTTGGATGCCCTACTATCCCGTCGCTCGGTCTCCATTTCTGCTGATACGCAAAGCCGTTAAGTAAGAATGATGACTGTCCGGATGAGTGTGATGTGAATGGGCAACGTTAAGCTTGAGAAGAGAAAATCAATGACGATTGCATACGTCGAGCACACAGGCCCCTACGATAAGGTCCCGTGGGAGGAGTACATGAAGACCCTGTACGGCTGGGCAAAGGAGAAGAAGGTCATGCCGGGCTTCTATCCTCTGGGTATCTACTTGGACGATCCCGAGAAGACTCCCAAATCCAAGTGCCGGAGCCAAATTGCGATTCCCCTTTACGGCAAGGTCAAGTCGGAGGGAAAGATCAAGGTCAGAAAGCTTCCCTCGATGACGGTCGCGGCCATCTCGCACAAGGGTCCGGGAGAAGAATTCAAGAACACATACAAGCAGCTCACAGAATGGGTTGAGGGTAAGGGGCTGAAGTGGGCAGGCCCACCAATAGAGATCTACACAAAGAAGCCCGAAGTGGTGGGCGGAAAGCCCATTCTATACGCGAAGGTCCTCGCCCCTGTGAAGAAGAAGTGAAGCAACCGTAGATCCAGCGCTCGTGTTAAGAGAATTCTCTAACAGCCGCAACGAGCCTGCGTGTATTCCTCCAGGAACGTCATGCCTGACCTAGCTTCTTCACTGATCTGAGTACAGAGAACCCTGTCTGCAGTCAGGAAAATTGCGTTGAGTTCTCTCGCAAGAGCAAGATAGGCTGCGTCATAGAATGTGATCTTCCCGCGAAACGATAGCATCAATGCCATCTCAGTTAGGGAGTCATCGAGCTCGTGAATACCTAAGCCAAGGTTTCGTGTCTGTTTCACGGCGTCTGCACAATCACGCTCGGTCGAGCCGGGATGGCATCTTAGAGCATTACCGAGTTCATAGAGCAGCAAACTTGGCGCCTGAAGGTCTATTAGATCCGAAACGAAGTCATCTACCATTTCACTGCTACCGAAGCGTCGACGACGAATATCGGTGTCTTCTCCAATACCGTACGACCTCAACTCCACTCCAAGGGCCAGAATAGCGAGATGAGAGAGTCTCGGCAATCTCGTTCATTCGCTTCATCGCTTCCAAGGCTCGTCTGCGGTCGCGAAGTCTTCTTCTCTTAGACTCAAGAAGAACCCGCGCCTCGATAGCTTCCCGAATTATCTCTGACCAGTTGAGATCCCGCAGTTGCTTCATCTTGCGCTTTAGTTGTTCGGGCAACCGAATTGTGAGCTGAGCCAATGTCCTCGTATGTGCATGCACATACGAGCTATTCATCCCTTTCTCGCCCGGTCTACTTGCACTTTGCGCGCCAGATTTTTGGTTGAGAGACCTTTTCTGTTCGAGACGAGGTACACTCGACCAGCTGACTTGACCATTGAGGGCGCGGATGCACATGACTGATAATGCAGGGCAGGTTATCGTCTTCTGTTTGATCGCTTTCGTTGTGACATATTTTCTGGAGACTTGGCTATGGCTCTCTGGCGGTCTTACGGTCTGGTTTGCACCAGGGGTTATGGTAGGTGTGATGTTTGTTCCACTTGCTTCGGCGGTAATAACGGTCAAACTTATGGAGCATGGCAGTCTGAGAAGTTATGGCGTCGCCAAGGGAGGAGTCAGACACTATCTGTATGGTCTGGCTTACCCTTTCGCTGTAATCGCTCTTGGGTTGTTTTTCGTTGCGATTCTGCGAACAGCATCGATAGACTTTACCATGACGAGGGCTACGGAGACGTATCCGAACCTTCCGCCCGCGACTGAGATCCCTTGGTACTTCACCGTCATCAATCTAGCGCTCGCACCTTTCATCAACTTCATCCCTGCGTTCGGTGAGGAGTACGGCTGGCGTGGATTCCTCTTACCAAAGCTCGTCGGAAGACTCAACCTCCTAGGAGGACTACTGTTAAGCGGCGCGATCTGGGGCCTATGGCATGCACCTGTGATCTTGATGGGCTACAACTATCCTCGTCACCGAGATCTCGTCGGCATCTCAGCTTTCACGGTGTGGTGCATCCTAGTGGGCTTCTTTCTGGGATGGTTGAGGCTGAAGTCAAGGAGTGTTTTCCCGGCTACCCTTGGACATGGAGCGATAAACGCGTACGTGGGTTTCGGTCTCTTCATTGCGCCTGCAAAAGATGAGCTGATGACGATTCCTTTCGGCCTGCCGGCTATTCTGGGGCTCCTCGTGATAGCTGCGCTAGCCTACGGAGATCTTTCAAGATCGACAGGCTCTGGCAACTCTGAGACAAAGCGAGTTGTGGCTAAGAATTTGAGATTCTCACAGCAGCTTGGCTGGTGGTAAGATCATTCCGGCCACGAAGCGGTCTTTCCGATTTCGTGAAGGGATGGTCTTCAGGCTGGAGCCCGGAAAGATTACGGAAATTTACGAGTGTGCTGACCCAGCTCGGCCTGATCTAGAAAATTGCGGGTCAAGTCATCTGTAGATCACACTGATCCTCGGCACGCGTCTTTCATTGTCTGGGGGGTCGAATCTACTTGGCGTGAGCTCTTGGATGCTTTCCTAGTTTCAGTTTTCAGTTGGCCATTGTTACTCCCGCCGCTAGGTCTACCGGAACTCTTGATTGTTCCCTTGGTGGCGTGATTTTTTCTGGTCAACTAGCCCGCTGGACAGAAGGCTTGAAGACCTATCACGATATTGACTTTCGTGATTTGTGCATCGAATTAGCTCATAGACTATCGCACGGCATGGGAGAGTATGAGATCGCCGTCTCGAGGGAAACGGAGGACCAGGACTCCCTCATAACTCAGCTGTTTCAGATGCTTCGCGACGGGACCTGAGATTGCTGAGACGGAACCACTGACCCTCGCAAGTGATCGGGCCAAGTCCAGCTGATCTTTTCCCATCACAATTATCCGAAACCCACGCGAGAACCCGTGCATCGCTGCGGCGAATCCTTCGACCACGCAAGAGTACCCTAATTTGACGCAAAAATCCGGCTGACAGTGTCAGAATATAGGAGAGCTATGCTTGGAACGCCTGAGTCGAAGGAAAACCGTTCTTGGTGCTCGCTCTTATCTTGGCTTTTGCCCGGGCGGAGGCTGTCCACAAGCTCGCGAACCTTCCGCTCGACTTCATCCCTTATCCGTCTAACCTCATCGATGCTCTTGCAGCTTGGATCTTCCAACTTCCAGTCAATTGAATGCTTAACCATCGGGGCAGGACATACCTCTTTGACGCTACAACCCATGGTGATAATCAAGTCCGCTTCCTCTACAAGCCTCGTAGTCAACAGTTGAGGCGTTCTCGTCGAAAGATCGATCTGCCGTTCCTTCATCACGTCAACAACTGTCGGGCTTACTCGCGAAGCAGGGTGTGTTCCGGCGCTTGCAGGTTCGATAACATCGCCTCCAAACTTTCGAGCGAAGGCCTCAGCCATTTGACTGCGGTCCGAATTCTCTACGCATACAAGGAGAACACGCCGTTTAATGCAGCTACCCACTCTTTCCACCCGTATCTGCGCAACTGCATATCATGCCCTATGACTACGCGAGGAGTGCTCGTTGGATAGCTTTCCATATCGGTGTGCAATGATTTCCGCCATTATACTCAACGCGATCTCGGCAGGAGACTGCGCGCCTATGTCTAGGCCGATTGGCGCTCGGACTCCGTCAAGCAATTCCTGCGAGACTCCCTGCTCTTTCAGATGAGAGTATGTTTTCGCAATCTTCTCTCTGCTTCCGATCATACCAACGTATGTCGGGAGCCTCCTCTTCGAGAGGCACTCCTTCAGAACCGCTTCGTCGTGTTGGTGCCCTCTCGTGATTATGACGACGCAATCATCCTCGCGGAACTCTATGGATCTGGCTGTATTGTTGAAGTCGCCGACCTTCACCTCGTCCGCAAGAGGAAATCGGTCCGTGTTCGCGAACGCTTCGCGGTCATCCATGACTGCGACGGTGAAGTCAAGTGCCTTGGCGAATTGCACAAGAGGAACGGCGATATGCCCGCCTCCGAAGACGTACAATGTCGGCTTCACTAGGATCGGCTCCAAGAAGATCTTCACCTTCCCTCCGCACAATACTCCGATACCCTCGGCGCTCTCCTCATCAAGCGTGAACTCCAAGAGCTTCGGCTTCTTATCACTCAAGCAACGTAAGGCTTCCTCGCGAACCTTTGCCTCAAGCAATCCGCCTCCAACCGTTCCTGAGATCCTCCCATCCGGGTACACAAGCATGCGGAATCCTATCCTTCCCGGCGTGCCTTTCTCGCCCCCTACCACAGTGGCAAGCGCAGCTTCGGTTCGTTCTCGTCTCATTCGCGCAATCTCCTCGAAGATCATAGGAGTCACGGGGTGTCTGTCCTCCTAGGCTCCAAGGCAGTACGAGAGTCAAGTCTTTCGGTTCGCATCCTTGTTCCCTCTCTCCCCTTCGCGGCGACGCGGCTCCAAGAGTGACAAGAGCTCTTGATCGGACTCCTGTCGAGATCTCTTGGCTGAATTCTGTATGTGCCTGAGGACTTCAGCCTCTGCTTCAGTGACAACGGTCCACGGTTGGAGTATCCTCCACGTCAGTTTCGAGCAGATTGCTGCGTCAGGGTATGCTCCAAGATCGTAGAGTTTGAAGCTCATGAACTGGACGGGAGTCTCCTGATAACAGCTTCTGACAGCCTGTCTGACTTGTTCGGGATCGGTTGCGATCTGTGTTCGATTCTCGGCGATCAGGTCAACTAGAGTCACCTGTTTCCTGAATCTATCGATACTTTCAAACGGTATGTTGTATAGGTATGGCGTTGGCGCCTCGGCTCCGATAATCTTCTTGCGCTCGTCGACGCCGTTCCTCACAATAGAGGATAACGCTTGGCCTGGCTGATGGCCGGCTGACTCAACCCCGCACACGATCAGGTAACGAATATTCGGGTTCGCCACGACATTACAGATAATCTTCTCGATCCCGATGTTTTCTGTCTGCAGCATTCCCGCGAGTGCAGCGCCGTTCTCGATGGCGACGCTGGCCAGCCTTTGAAGATACTCGGGTATCTTGTCGTAGAATGTGTGGAGTAGTATCACGACGGCGGCAGGGGAGTAGTCGTTCCCTCGCAGGTAATGGCCCTCTTCGGGAGGATACTCTGGCGGGGGTTTCACCTTCCTAATCGGGAGGTTTGCTTCCTCGCTCATCTCAGAAGCTATCTCCGCGCCCGTTCATGATTCGCTCTCAACTCTAGCCTCCCGGGACGTAGACAGCACACCCCATTCTCTCTGCAACCCTAGAGGTACCTTCGCTGGTTCTATGGCCTTCGCTTCGGGGAATAGTCTCCGTTTGAGCCACAGCGATACATTGACGAGGCTGATCAGCACGGGAACCTCAAAGAGCGGGCCTATCACCGTAGCGAAGGCTTCGCCCGAGTTTATTCCAAATACCGCAACAGCGACTGCTATGGCCAACTCAAAATCGTTGGACGCGGCAGTAAACGATACGGCTGTGGCTTGCGGATACCTTGTTCCAATCCTGTAGGATATCAAAAATGTCATGAACCACATGATGAAGAAATAGGAAACCAGCGGTATGGCGATCCTCGCAACGTGCAACGGTAATTCGACTATGAACGTGCCTTTTAGCGAGAACATTACGACTATCGTAAAAAGCAAGGCCGCAGGGGTTATGAGACCGAACTTCGGCGCGAATATCCCCTCAAACCAATCCCTTCCCTTCCTCTTGAGCAGAACGAACCTAGTTACCAAACCTGAGATGAACGGTATGCCTAGATATGTGAAAACGGTTATCGCCGCTTCCACGATTGATACGCTTACTTCCACTCCCTTGACGAGGCCGAGTACGCTCAGCATGACAGTGACGAATAGATAGATATAGACCGCATAGAACAAAACCTGAAAAACCGCGTTGAAGGCCACTAACCCTGCGGCAAGCTCTCTGTCCCCGTCTGCCAGTTCATTCCACACTATTACCATCGCTATACATCGTGCCAGCCCGACCAGGATGACGCCTATCATGTACTCCGGGTAGTCGGGCAGGAAAAGCATTGCCAACCCAAACATGACTAGGGGGCCCACAATCCAGTTCTGTACAAGCGACAAGGCGAGGAGCCGTAGGGACTTGAAGATTCTCCTCATCTCCTCATACTTCACGCGAGTTAACGGAGGGTACATCATCAAGACCAAGCCGACCGCTATGGGGATTGAAGTCGTTCCTATGCTGAGAGAGCTAATGACCATCGCGATCTGCGGGTATACATAGCCAAGTGAGACTCCGGTGAGTATCGCGATAAAGATCCATAGAGTGAGAAACCGGTTCAGCAGCGAAAGCCCATGAGGTGCCTTGTCTCCCACTCTAGAGACCTCCCTGAGCCAACCTCGACGCCAATGCCAGTAGACTGTCAACTTTCGGGCTGGCAAGTCTGTAGAAGACCCATTTTCCTTCTCGGCGTGTCTCGACTAGGCCGGATCTTTCTAGGATTCCTAGGTGATGAGAGCTCGTCGGCTGAGTCAACCTGAGTGCAGCCATGATCTCGCATACACAAAGCTCCTCCTTAGCGAGGAGTTTCAGAATCTTCAACCTAGTCTTGTCCGCGAGCCCGAAGCAGACCTGTTCCAAGCGCCTTATCATCTGGTCGTCCAACAGTCTGACCTGCTTCTCCAGTTGAGACACCAATTCAGCGGGTTTGCAGGATCCACGTAGTCCCGAATCGGCCAATCGCTTCAGCCTCTGCTGAAGAGTCACACTCATTTGGAACACGCACCGAGCTCTGATATTCACATTCTTAAATATATTCCGTGCTTGGCAAGAGGGCAAAAATCGCTAATCCTGTCACGTGCGCAACTGTACATTTCGGCGTGAGGCACTATTCTCAACATGTCTGATCTCTCAAGTTCCGCACGCAGCAGCGCGCTCAATACCTAGGTTTCTGTGGTCTGCCCGAATCGATTTCGGGAAGTGCACGAAATCAATAACACCAACGGATAGACGCTATCATCGCTTGGCCGTGCGGCTCAATGATCTGAACCCATATGGATGTCCAACTTCAGCGGCCATAAGGCTTCTCCGACACACAGAGATCTTTTCATTCCGATCACGGAGACGCGCGCTGTCTTTCTGTGTCCTCGTGACTGATTCTCCGTCAAGGATCTCGATATGACAAGAAAATCAAAATGTGTTACATTATCATACGCTCGTAACTGGAATCCACTGCGCAACTCATATTTGCACAGAGGGCTCTTCTTCGGAATTGTGAGAGTCGATGTGGAACGTGAGAAATGATGTTGGCGAGCTGAAGGCTGGGGTCATCTATGATGGTGGACCAGAAATCCTGTGGGCATTGAACGCATTAAGCGCAGACACACCATTCGTCTACTCGGGGTACTACAACGAGGAAGACGTAACGGGTCTAATGAGGGACCTCGGAGAAGTCCACGCCATCATGCGGGAGAACACATCCGCGAAGCTCTTCGACTTGAAGCAACTACTACAGGAGACACTAGACACAGCGAAAGGCGATCCAACGAAATTTGAGAAAGTAATGAGAACGATTTACAGCCCATTAGAAGACTGGCAAAGGCTGAAAGAAATCTTGGGCGAAGAATGGAAGAGTCTTAATGCAAATGACATCTTCGGTCAACGTTGCCCCATCATCAAGCACAACGGCACTTTCAAAGTTGGCATCAGACCTGCGGGGAGAGATATCGTAAACACAAGAGATCTTGGAGTGATGACGCCTAGCGGTTTCTTCCTATGCCATAAGTTCCGCTTTAACAGATGCTTAGAAGACCGCATAACCAAGACCGTCATGCTACACAATCCCACTATGCGGGAGAATGTTGATGTTCGTGTTGACTTCGTTGTTGAGGAGATGGAACGGAAAGGGTGCTACGTTGAAGGGGGAGACTGTACGATTCCCAGCGAGGATTCTGTTGCTGTGGCATTGAACTACCACTCGACCAGAGAGGCCGTTCAAGAAGTCTCCAGAGCCTTCCCACACCTCAGAGTATATGCCGTTCTTATGTATCCATGGGAGCAATCAACTTCCTATGCCTTCCACTGGGCATATCATTTCGATAGCGCGTTCGTCATGATCGACGATGATGGGGCCTTAGTCTTTCCATACGTGTTTGATCATCCAAGCCCCGGCAGAAAATTCCTGATGAAAGCCATAGAAATCATTAGGAAAGATCTGGAAGAATGGCACCCGATCGTGAGAAGCTACAGAGAGGCAGGGAAAGAGATTCCCTCATGGTGGAAAGAGCGCATCTATGGCGACCTGATGGAATCAAAGGTAGCGCTCATTGAGGGAGTCGGGAGAGTGGAAGTCTACAAAGGAGGCCAACTCATAGGCAGAAAAGAGAGTTTCATAGACGCACTGGTGGACGACGACATCTTGGATCCGGATAAGATTGTGTATGTGGGAGGAGACCCCGAAGACTATTCGAACGAGTTCGAATATCTCTTTAGGGCGTTCAAGGAGGGTTTCTTCGCCAATTGCATGATCGCTCTGCGACCGAGAACTCTCATTGCCTATGAAGAAAATCCCAGAACGATAGAGGCTTTGAAGGATCACGGATGCATAGTTTATGGTGTTAAGGGGGCTTACATGCAGAAAGTGGGCGGAATGGGAACACACTGCTCCATAATGCCGTTATTGAGAACTTAGCATCATTAGATCAAGTAGGTCAAGACACCCTCCCTTCTACTGGGCCTCTTCGGACCATCTTGGGATACGTTCGTAAGTTGGCTCTCAAATCATTACTCGGAAACACCGATATCGCAGAAGGAGTCCCCCAGGATAATCAACCACAACAGCGAGCTTATCGTTTCCATTGAAGTCTTGAGGAGATAGTGATCGCAAGAGACAAGTTTCACGGATTATTCTGCTCGCAAAAACAAGAAACTCTGGGTCTCTTCCGTCGAAACCGTCATCCCCAACCCATTGGCATCAATGCAAGCGCTCTAGTGCTGTTTGTTGACCAGTTCTCGTAGCATTGCTACTCGATGAGGTAGTTCTACACAATCAACCCTTGCGCAGAGCACCGCCAAGGAATGTGAAACCGCTCTTGTAGGAAGTCTTAAGAGGAGACCGCCGTCGCGTAGGTCGGCCTTCGGGTCGCAAATGAGCAGGAGACTATTCTGAACGACGATGATTCCATCCAAGCCTCTCCTAGCCGCATCGCTTCTCAGAACGGTTCGAAATCCTCCTAGGCGAGGGTTAGTTCTTAGTGCTTGAATACATCTTGGTCATCGCTGGCCTGAGCCTCTTCGAAGTCGTGAACAGCGTAGACAATGCGATCATAAACTCCGAAGTCCTCTCCACGATGTCTGAGAGATCGAGGGGATGGTTTCTTTTTTGGGGAATCATTATCGCAGTTTTCCTAGTCAGAGGTCTTCTGCCGATTCTGATCCTTTGGAGCAGCAACTTGAACCTAGGTTTCCTCGAAGTAGTCGTGGCAACGTTGACCTCAGACCCTAACGTGATAAGAGCCGTTGAGGAATCCGCACCGGTTCTACTAATCGGTGGAGGAACATTCTTGGTGTTCTTGTTCTTCTACTGGCTCTTCCTGGAACCGAAACACTATGGACTGAAAGGAGAAGCCCTCATAGAGAAGCATGGTGTCTGGTTCTACGCTGCGGTCTCGATATTACTCGCAGCAGTGGTCTGGTTTGCCATTAACACGCATCCCATGATGGCCTTTGGCGCAGTCGTTGGTTCAACAGGCTTCTTCATCACACATGGATTCAAAGAGAACGCAGCTCAGATGGAGAAGAGAATGTTAGACGGAACGACAAATCTCTCCGACATAAGCAAACTACTCTACCTGGAGGTAATAGACACAACGTTCTCGATTGACGGCGTCTTGGGAGCGTTCGCGTTCACCTTCTCGGTCCCTCTGATACTGATTGGAAACGGCATCGGCGCAATAGTGGTAAGGCAACTCACGGTGAGCAACATTGAGAATGTCAGGAAGTATAAGTACCTAAAGAACGGTGCAATGTACTCAGTCTTCGCACTCGGCCTCATAATGATCCTTGAGAGTTTCGAGGTTCACCTTCCTTCATGGGTCTCCCCAATCATCACGTTCCTCATAATCACCTACTTCTTCTACAAGTCAAAGATGCACCAAGACCGGCTCTAGAACGCTTGGGAGTCCGGTCGCAAAGACTCCGTATTTTCTGCAATAGCACACCGTCTTGTATGTCATACTAGCGAGTTTCGAGTCGGCCCGAGACGCGACCAATAATGTCTGTACATATTCTCATTTGAGAGGAATCAAATACGAGTGCTCGCATTTTCGAGTACGATTGCGAGGACATCCTCATGGAAGAGCGATCGTCAGAGCCGATGGAGATGTATATCCAAGCAATCTATCGACTTACAGAAGCTGAACGTATTGCAAGAACCAGTGTAATCGCTGAGTCGCTTGGCGTCTCAATGGGCGCGGTCACAAACACTCTGGCGCGTCTTGAGAGAGAAGGGCTTGTCCGGCGAGAGGCCTACAAGGGCGTCAAACTCACCTCGGAGGGCGAAAGGATCGCTTTGACCATTCTACGAAAACATAGGCTCGCTGAACGACTACTCACAGAAGTTTTGGGAATGAAGTGGAGTGAGGTCCATCAAATCGCATGTCGGCTCGAGCATGCAATAACTGATGACATGGTGGGAGCACTTGAGAAGCTACTGAAGAACCCGAAGACCTGTCCGCATGGGAATCCAGTGCCAACAGCGGCCGGTAGAATTGATAGGGCAGGTCTTGAGCCCCTATCCAAACTTGCGGCGAATCAAGAGGGAATAATCGCTAGCATTGCGGGAGAGAGAACGGACCTCCTGCGTTACTTGGCCTCCCTTGGGCTTGTTCCTGGGGCCTCAGTCCGCGTTGAGGAGAAAGCCCCTTTCGACGGGCCTTTGATAGTTAGCATCTTAGGCTCCCGCTATGCCCTAGGCAAGCAGGTGGCTTCCTCAATTCGTGTGAAGAAGACCTGACCTCTCGGATCTGACAAGTTTGTCTTGCCGCGACTTAGCGATCCAAGCCGGGATTCAAGCTGATTTTCATGTGGCGCTCGCTGGGAACCCGAATGTTGGAAAGAGTGCTCTTTTCAATCGCTTAACCGGACTGTCCGCGATCACCGCAAACTACCCTGGCAAGACCCTCGAACTCAATGTCGGATCCCTGAGGTACGGAAAACATCACATCGGCTTTGTAGATCTGCCCGGCACGTACGGACTAGATGTTGTCTCCGAAGATCAACGCGTGGCAAAGGGGGCTCTCCTCTTCGAAGACTTTGACGCGATTGTAGTTGTCGTTGATGCTTCCAATCTTGAAAGAAACCTGTACCAGGTCATTCAGCTGATCCAACTTGGGCTTCCCATAGTCGTTGCGCTGAATATGGTCGACTATGCAGCCCGGAAGGGCATCGTGATCGATGAGCAAAGACTCGAGAAAATTCTGGGCGTACCCATAGTTCCAACGGTCGCGATTACAGGCCAAGGCATCAGACGGCTGCTTGACGCCATAATCGTTGTTGCGACCCAGCGAGGTGCAGGCCCGAGAGCGGAGCCCCATTTTGATATTCCCTACTCAGAAGCCCTTGAGAGGTTGCATGAAGCGGTCCAAGAATCAAGAGATGCTCTCGACTCGATACCGTTGCCAATGGGATTCCATTGGCCGCTGATTGAAGGTGATGCGGACATCGAGAGCGCCCTGCAGAAAGCTCCGGGAGGGCGAAAGATCCTTGAGCTTGGTCGGACGCTTCGCGCAGCCATCGAATTGAAAGAAAACCATACCGCGCAGTTGGTCTTTGCAAGGGCCAGATACCAAGTTGCCCACCAGATTGCAGCTGAAGTGAGCAGGCCGATTAAGCTAGGCGAAGAGGCCGCTATGCTCGGGCGGCACTATGCGGTCTGGCCGCCAACAGCCATACCGCTCATGTTCGCAGTTGTTATGGGAACATTTGGTTTCATGTTCTTCGTCGGAGGCTTTCTGAGCGATCTAATCAGTCGACTCTGGGGGTCGGTCGTCTCGCCACTTCTGTGGCATCTTGCATACTCTCTTCTGCGAAACGAGATTCTAGCGAGGATAGCACTTTGGGGGTTTGATGCAGGTATCCTCGCTGCGCTTTCGGTGGGTGTTCCTTTTGTGCTGACTTTCTACGTTGTTCTCGCTATTCTTGAGGATACTGGCTACTTGGGAAATATCGCATATCTAACCGACAGTTTAATGAGAAGATTAGGTTTGCAGGGTCGATCAATAATCCCATTAATCATGGGACTGGGGTGCAATGTTCCAGCCATAATGGCCACCCGGGTCTTGTCCACACGCCGCGAACGACTCCTAGCCTCTACCTTGATTACCCTGACCCCATGCAGCGCCAGAATTGCCGTTGTGCTCGGTGCGGTGGCCTACCTCGTGGGCTGGCAGTATGCACTCACAGTCTTTCTCATCGACTTCGCAGTCATCGGCGGTATTGGAAAGGCCCTGAACTTAATTCTGCCAGGCGGCTCCTCAGGCTTGGTTATGGAGATCTTTCCGTTTCGCGTTCCCGCACTTCGATCGGTGCTGAAGAAGACCTGGTTTAGGTTCAGAGCGTTCGTCTTCGTGGCTTTTCCCATAGTGACCGTCGGAAGCCTCTTACTCGGTGGGCTCTATGAGCTGGGATTCCTTAACACCTTGAGTGAGATTTCTCGACTTGGGCTCTACTGGACTCTTGGTCTCCCGTCGGTCGCAGGCATAGCCCTGGTTCTTGGGATCCTACGGAAAGAACTGACCCTACAGCTACTTGTCGCACTCGCGATAATGCAGTACGGCGCCTCCGCGCGAAACCTCACACTGTTCATGTCACCCGCTCAACTCTTCGTGTTCGCTCTGGTCGTAACGCTCTACTTTCCATGCGTCGCAACGATGAGTGTGCTTGGCAGGGAGCTGGGCTGGAAGAGTACAGCCGCTGTTATGGCAGGTGATATAGGAATCGCCCTAGTCATAGGCGCCATCGCGTTTAGGGCTCTAGCCTTTCTGCAACTCATCTAATAGCCACATTTTGATCTTGATGGACAAGGAAGTGCGATTGCCCCGCCTTCTTCTTCGTTGAGCGTCACTGTACTATGACCTGCTTTGGAGTGATTCAATCAAATATAGAGTCTCACCAACTCACCGGAAGCATTACATACGCTTGCAATCGTTCTACATTTTGCGATTGGCTTCTCACTCCAACTGACGGTTGAGGCTCGTTTGGATGCCGGAACAGAAGATACAGTATCTGTGGAGATGCCTGTAATCGGGCAACTCCTTCGCCGTCCGATCAAAGCCGGAAAGTTGCTCTTGTTCTTATTCGACCCTGATCTATGGTGAAGAAGGATCAGATGCCCTAGCTGTAGTCTTCCTATGGATTCTATGGGAAGATACATACTCGACGTACGATTGGAAAGTGCAGCTCCATCGCACCTGAAAGGTTTCGAAGCGTGGTGTTGGGAGAAATGTGGATAACTTTTCGTCGACCCGGGCGACGGGCAGCCTCATGAAACCGAAAGATTACCTAAAAACGCTCTTACCTAGTCGCCTCGAAACTTATCCGCTACGGACCTCAGCTCGCCATGCTCGAGAATCTGAATCTTGGTTTCAAGTCTAACGTCCAGACCGATCGTTCGAAGCAATCCATACAGTTGCTCGCCTGTAATCCGACCTTTCACATGGCCCCTCTGGACGAGTTCCGCCAGTTCTCTGAATATCTCCTCAGCGATTCTGGGGTATTGCTCTCGCGCAGCGTGGTAGACTTCCCATGCGCGTCCGACGAATACCTTCTCCAAGACCTTGGCGGGTTCTAGTGCTTTCCCCTGAGCTTCTGTCTGTTGCTGCCGCGCGTTAATTTTCTTCTGTAGCTCAGCGAGCCGTTGGCGTTTCAATCTCTCAAGTTCTAGGTCCTTACTCATGTTCAATCACAATCGGCAGTTTTTATGCGCTTCTTGGGGAGGCCTAATGACCATTCGAGGTCATAAACGAAACGGCCCGCTACAACCCATGCATCCAATGTGCGTCGATCTACACTGAACATGTCATTTAGCAATCGCCTTGTTTCTTCGGTGAAGTGTCCTCTCGGAAAACCACCGATAAGGAACGCGGGATCCTTGAGCTTAGCGGTCATGTCGGCAACATCGCGGAGGAGCACAGGTCTACCAAGAGTACTAAACCCTAGGACACTGCCAGGGCTGAGCTTGCGTACCAGCTCATGTAATGTCATGTTCTCTAGGCTGAGTAGCGGTTCTCCTCTCACTGGAACCTGCTCTTGGGCGAATAGTTGTTCGATTAAACCGACAAAACGGAGATAATTCTTCGGTAAACGTACCTTAGGGTTGACCGAGATAACCAGATCATTTTGCGTGTGGATGAACGTTCGGAGATAGCCCTCCCAGTTTAGAGGCGTCTCAAGAACTTGAAGCAGGGCGCTATGAACGATGTCTGGCCGCCCCATTTTCTCTGGAGCTATTCCGCGCCTTCTTCTCGCAAGCCTCTGCATCGCTGCGTGATGGAATGCCCTGTCAAGAAGAACCTCTTCCGAAGTCTTCTGTCTCCTCTCTGCGTATCGCCTTACTTGAGGATGCGATTGGATTTCCTTAGGAACCAGTTGTAGTGCAGATTCAGCGAGCACCAAGGTTATCGTCATGAAGTAGCCCTCTTGGATGGGAGCTTTGCTTGTAGTCCACAAAAAGGTTACAAACCTATCCTTCGATAGGCTGGCCGGTCGAGTCGTTGTCCTGGAGAAGAAGCGAAGGCACGAGAGGCATCGCTCGCGAGCGAATTGACATTTTGATGAAACTAGCTAGGAAAGTTTTCCGAGAGGATCGGGCTCTCTCTAGGCGTTACGTTGATCTCGCCCGCCGAATCGGCATGAAGGCAGGCGTCCGACTGACGAGGGAAGATAGGATGTTCGTCTGCAAGGGATGCGGTAGCCTTCTTGTTCCTGGCGTGAACTGTCGTGTCAGAACTAGGTCCGATTTGGGGACAACGGTGTTAATTACCTGCCTCGACTGTGGAGCGAGGAAGAGATACCCCACAGTGAGGGAACGACTTTCGAGAAGAAGAAGCTGAGAGCGCTTCAATTCAGATCACGTAGCGCGGATGCGACCATCTGGATTGGAAAGGAGGGAACCTCTACTCAGTTACTGGATCAGATCTCAAGCCAACTCAGGGCGCGTGAGCTGGTCAAATTGAAGGTCCACAAGTCTGCTCTCGCAGAAACTGACACCGCGCATATTGCCCAGAGGGTTGCCCGCTCAACGGGTTCCATACTGATCGATGTCATTGGTCATACTTTCACCCTCTACAAGAAACGAGAGATGCCTAGCTGCTCGAAGCACTGAGCCCCCAAGGCTCTAGTATGCCAAAACGCGCATACAGCCCCCCACCCACCTCTCACAATAAATGACCACCTAGAAAATGGCAGGGTCACGCACGCTTCCCTCAGCTTCACGGACATTTCTATCAGCTTGTCGACACTGCATCTTCTTCAATTCTTGCTAGTGTTCCCAGAGCTCGCGCTAAACTAAACTTATATGGCGCTCTCCGTTTGTAACCTGAAGTTTCCGTCACGGTGCTAGTTCGATGCCAACACCACTAGATGTTCCTTCAGACTTGCTCGTGGATAGACTATCCAAGTTTCTGAAGGAGAATGTTGGTGAAGTGGCTCCGCCAACATGGGCGTTGACCGCCAAGACGGGTTCACATCGCGAACGTCCTCCGTCGAGCCCTGATTGGTGGTATGTTAGATGCGCCTCACTCTTGCGAAAGTTGTACTTGCATGGTCCGGTGGGAATAGCGCGGCTGAAAGTTGAGTATGGAGGTCGCCTGCGAAGAGGGACTCATATCGAACATTCGAGGACTGCAGGAGGCTCAGCAATTAGAGAACCATTGCAGCAACTTCAGAAAGCCGGTTTCGTGGCAGTTGAGGCGAAGAAAGGCAGGAAGATAACAGCAGAAGGGATCAGCCTTCTAAATCGGATGACCGCTGAAATTCTCAAGAGTGCCAAGAGGGCGGAAGCTCATTGATGGGTGAGGAAGAGGGAGACTATACTGAAGAGGAGCTTGCCGCCCTAAGGCGAAGGAGATATGCTGAGCTCCAGCGCGCAGCGATTGAAGAACAGAGGCAGGCTGAAGCTCGCAGACAGTTTGAGGCTCAAAAGCAAGTTGCACTCAAAGTGATCCTCACGCCGGAGGCTAGACAGAGATTGACGAATATTCGCATGGTCAAACCCGAATTCGCCGAGCAGATCGAGCTCCAGCTTCTCCAACTAGCCCAGACTGGGAAGGTGAGGGTTCCGATTACTGATGACCAGTTGAAGGAAGCGTTAGCTCGGCTCCAATCAGGGAGAAAGGAATTTCACATCAGGAGAGCCTGAGCCATGTCAAGGAACAAACCTGCCGCCCGGAAGCGTAGACTTGGAAGGGCATTGAAAACTAGGAGGGCTGTTCCAACATGGGTCATAGCCAAAACGCGAGGCCACACCAGAACTCATCCGAAGAGGCGACATTGGCGAAGAACCAAACTGAAAGCCTAGAAGGAGGTCAATGGAATGAGTGAGACTGAGGAGAAAGAAGAACTTCCCGAAACGAAGGAAGAGGAAGTTGAGCCTCCCGTCGAAGCCGTCGAAGCTGTCGAAGAAAAGGTTACTCCCGAGGAAGAAGCTCGGGTCGAAGAAACAACGGAAACAGAAGTAGAAGAAACCGCCGAAACCGTTCCCGCCGCCGAAGAGAAAGAAGGAGAAGCCGAAGAGGAGATAGAAGTAGTTGAAGAAAGGATTTACACTATTCCGCTTCGACATACTTGGGTGATCACACCGCGGGGGAAGAGGGCGCCTAGAGCGGTAAGAGATGTTAGGGCGTTTGTATCACGCCATATGAAGGCCGAAGAAGTCTCAGTCAGTGATGAGATAAACAAGGTTCTCTGGGCAAGAGGAATCAATAAGCCTCCGAGGAAGATCAAAATCCGCGCCGTCAAAGACAAGGAAGGCAAAGTAATAATCTACCCTGCAAGAGCAGCATGAGCCAATCGACTACTTGGATCGAAGTTGATTTTTATCCCTAATATGGGTACTCGGGATTGGCTGTCATCTTAGCTGATGTCTTCGGTAGCCCGAATATCGGCGTATACTGCTTCTGTAACGAGAAAATACTGGTTGTCCCACCTGGGCTTACTCGTCGGAAGATAAGTCAACTCGCTGAGACGCTTCATGCAAACGTCTGCACAACTACCATAGGTGGATCAACACTGGTCGGCGCTCTCGTCACCGGCAACTCCAACGCCTTACTCCTTCCACATACCGTTCGCGATTACGAACTGGAAAGAATCGAAGAGTTCACCAACGCTTTGGTAGTTCAGTCGCGTTGGACCGCTCTTGGTAACGTAATCCTAGCAAATGACTACGGAGCTGTTATTCACCCCGATGCGCCAAGGGAAATCATGGAATGCGCAATCAAGGAGCTCGGCGTGAAACCGGTCCAAAGCAAAATCGGGATGTTGTCCTTCGTGGGTGCCCTCGGGATTGCCACTAACAAGGGAGCTATCCTGAGTCCCAGCACCCTCAAAGAGGAACAGTTAATCATCGAATCAGCCTTGCACGTCACCGTAGAACTCAGCACGACCAATGGCGGCGTGAACTTCGTAAGGTCCGGCATACTAGCAAACTCGATGGGAGCGGTAGTCGGACCGTTAACTCGCGGCGCGGAACTAATGCAGATCAGCCGTGCCCTCGGGGTCTAACCGAGGCAGAAGGTTCTGCGCCGGATTCTTTGAGTTGTGATTATGCAAGTTTCTCGAATACGTGATCCCACTTGCCTTGGTCGACTTCCTTCTGCACTTCTCTTGGATCTCTGCCTTCTATTATAACACCAAGACTAATGCAGGTTCCCATTACTTCCTTTGCAGCCGTTTTGGCGGCCTTTGCGTAGCTGGTGGGAATTTTCAGTTTGGCTATTTTGGCTACTTGCTCCATAGTGAGGTTGCCGACTTTCTCGGCTTTCGGGTTACCGGAGCCCTTCTGTATGCCGAGCTCTTTGACCAGTAGCGCCGATGTGGTCGGAGTCCCTATCTCAACCTCGAACTCCTTTGTTTCGATGTCAACGATTATTCGAACCGGAACCTTCATTCCGGCATAATCTTTCGTCAGCTCATTGATCCTATTCACTATCTGTAGGACATTAACGCCCAGAGGTCCTAATGCGGGGCCTAGGGGTGGGCCTGCAGTTGCTTCGCCGCCGTTCAGTAGGGCTTCAACTTGCTTCTTCTCGCCCAACTTCTGTCGCCCCCCCTCTACTTACTAGTTTCACGTAGTCGGCGTGGACGGTGATCGGGAGTGTTGCGAAGCCCTCCTCGAGGAGTTCAATGGTCACTTCTTCCTTCAATTTATCGACATTGGTGATTCGTGCTTTTAGTCCTCTAAAGGGTCCGCTTATCACTTCGATGGAGTCGCCAACCCGAAGATCTTCTATGACTGGTTTAGTGACGATGAACCGGTCTATGGCTTCTGGTGATATGATACCTTTTGTACGTGCTCTCGCATGCCGAACTCCAGCGATGACGTCGTCGACGTAGTGAGGTCCCGCAGATTCCACGAATATGTATCCCTTAACGATGTCGGCTGCCAGAAGACTTGCTATCGGGAGTTTCTTTAACGCAGTCCTCGATGCTATGAGGTCCACGACCGTTCGTTCTTGGCCACTTGTTGTGCGGACTGCGTAGATCAGCATCTTTGCCTGACTGCTCATTAGGGTGTGGCTCCAGTTGTTGTTGAGGCTTGAGGTAGCAGGTTGAGGAACAAGAAGAGTACGCGAATAATGAACCCAAGCGAACCGACTATCGCGATGCCTAGGAAACTGATCTTCACCATCAACGTAACCTCGTCCCGCGAAGGTTTCGTTGTAACATGAAGAAGGCGTCTGGTTGAGTCGAGGAATTCGCGGGTGTTCAATCTGTAAATCCTTCTGGGTTACTTTGAGTGGGTCTTTGGAATAGTCGGCCGTTGAAATGAAAACGCCTCTATTTTAACCTTTGAATCAAACTCGGATGACTTCGATGTTCATTTTCTTCAATGTATCTAGGAGCTTTGCCCGTTCAGCTCCGCGAACTCCCTTCCAGTCGATGATTGCAGTTCTACAGTCTCCCAGCGTCCGTTTGAAGGCCATTTCTACGATCTCTTCGTCGTATTCTTCAAAGAAATACTTTGAGAGTATGTGGCCCAGTGCATATCCTCCGTCCTTCAAGGCTACGATATGTTTACTGCAGTAATGTCCTCCACCAAAACCAACAGCAATTCTGCCTTGTAAAGGCCTAGTAGCAGCCTTCCAGACCGCCTCACTTGCTGCGGCCGCTGCTCTCGGGTCGCCCCACTCAGTCTCTGTGCTCCCAATTTCTACGAAAAGTGTTGGGACGCCGAGTTCAGTTGGACCGTGATGTGTAGCCTCTAGCGTCACTACATAATTCAGCTTCGAAACTTCACACGTTTCTTCCAGGGCTATGAAGGCAGCCCTCAATCTAGGAGGGTCCGCCAAGGAAAGGCTCCTTGGTTTTCCTCCAAAATCTGCCCGTGAAGTGGTGTTTCCCGTCCAATGAACAGTCAGTGCCGGCTCGGCGGTTTCGCTTCTATGTCTCGATGCGAAAACAACAGCGTCACATGTGAAATCTACGTTAAGCTTCTCCGTGAACACGCCATCAGTCTCCACATACTTCAGAAAGATATCTCCTGCCCGCAGCAAATCGCCAGAACTTCCAACGGCTCTAAAGTTCTTCGAACGGATCAGTTCTCGCGCAATATTCTGAGCCGCCAAATCGCGACGAGAAGCAACGATGAGGACTGGCATCGCATTGGATCCTAGCCGATCATTTTCTCAACAATCTCAATCGGTTCAAATGAGACGAGGTCGCCGTATTTCTGTCCAATAGTAGCGAAGAAGATTGGTCTGTCGATGACAGCTGCCACCGAGATTGCGCTGCCACCCTTCGCGTCCGCATCCAGTTTCGTGAGGATTACTCCACTTATGTTGACCGCTTGGGAGAATGTTCGCCCCTGTTCCACAGCATCGTTTCCCGTGAGGGCATCAACAACTAAGACTGTAAGATCTGGCTTCGCTACACGTGCGATCTTCTTCATCTCTTCCAAGAGGTTCTTATTTGTCTGCATTCGCCCGGCTGTGTCAATCAAGACGACATTTATTCCATGCGCGTTCGCGTAGTTTACAGCGTCGAAGGCAACTGCCGCCGCGTCTGCTCCATAGGCATGTTTGATACTCTTAATGCCGACTCGCCTAGCATGCTCCTCAATCTGCTCAATGGATCCTGTCCTATACGTGTCTGCAGCCGCGATCACTACGGAGTAGTCTCTTCTCAGAAGTAGCTGACCAACTTTTGCTATGGAACTTGTCTTGCCAGTCCCGTTGACTCCGACGAACAATACTACGGCAGGTCTGTGTTCGTTCTTCCTTTCGCTGAGAACCTTGAAGAAGGGCTCCTCACCACTCCCATGAAGTAGCGCTATCAACGCGTCCCTGAGCACCGCCTTGGCCGGTTCGACGGAATCCGCGAAACGTTTAACCTCTACACTCCTCAGCCTTTCACGGAGAGCGTCACAGATCTTCTTGGCGATAGAGTAGGCCACATCGCTCTCGATAAGAACGAGTAAGAACTCGTCCAGTATCTGGGTGATTTCCTTCTCGGAAAGCTCTCTCTGTGAAAGTTTCAGGACTAAGGTACTGAAACCCGATCTCAGCTTGTCAAACACAAGTATTCACCGGATGCAGCGGGATTCAGGAGCCGTGTGCGCATCTTGGCTGTGCCGGACTTATTAGCTGGGACGTTTGGGTCCTCAGCTGGCAGGTCGATTTGTCGTCTCTCGTCGCTTAAGGAGGTCTTCGAGGGCCTCGCGGTCCTGTTGGTATCTTGTCAGTGTTTGGTCAAGCTGTTGCTGAATCGAGGTTCGAGCCTTGTCGAGATCCTGAAGCCTCGCCTTCAGTTCCTCGACTGAGCTGTTGACATCCTTCTCCATCGCTGCGCCTGCACCGACTCCCATAACGAGCTTCTTGGAGTCGGATATCGTCATTCGGATGTAGGAACCAGCTCCTACTGGAACCAGTGCAGACTCACCCTCGTGGAGGTTCCTAAGTCCCTCTAAGGTGTTGTGAGCTAGGGTGACCTCGTTGATGGTGGCCCTCACGATGTCTAGCCGGGACTGCAGAACCGCAGCGGAGCCCTCAAGGATCCGTATCTCCGTCGCAAGTTGTCTGATGATATCCTCTTCCCCGACTTTGGAACTCGACATTGCCTACGCCTTGGCTTCAGCAGTTTTCTCTTTTGTTTCTTCCACCTTAGAGATCTTGATCTCGTGTCTGCGCGCGCGGTGTCGACTGCCCATCTCTGCGTAAAGTCGTTGGAGTGCATGTTCCTCTCTTAGTGCGTTGAATTCGACAGAAAACGGAATCCGTATCCTTCCCTTAATGATCTCGCCTGTGATCTTGAATCTCTTCAGCTCGGACAAGGAAACTCACGGCTCGACTTATGTCAAAGGTGTCTGCTATTAATGTGAAGGTGGAGTGACATTCGTTGGGCCTGAAAATGTTTTTATTAGGCAGACGGAATCACCCGTCAGAAATTTGACTAGATGTGCTTCTCATTGCCACTTGCCAAAGACGAGGTCGCCAAGGCACTTGGTGAGTTACGGAAGAATCTATCCAAGAGAAAGTTCACTCAATCAATAGACCTGGTCGTAAGGCTTCGCGAGGTCGACCTCAAGAAGCCTGAGAATCGAATCAATGAAACGTTGCCGCTTCCCAATGCTATTGAGAGGGAGGTTAAGGTCTGCGTAGTAGCATCTGGAGATTTGGCGACAAGAGCCAAAGCAGCCGGTGCAGATAGGGTCGTAGGCCGGGAGGATATAGAGGCTCTTGGTAGGGATAAGAAGGCGGCTCGAAAACTGGCGCAGGAATACGATTTCTTCATCGCAGAAGCACCGCTGATGCCTGTCGTTGGCAGGGCACTCGGTTCATTCCTCGGTCCTCGCGGAAAAATGCCGACCCCCGTGCCCCCTAACGCAGCCATCGATCAGATTGTTGCCTCACATCGGAAGATGGTCCGACTGCGCCTAAGGGAACAGCCCGTCCTCCAGTGCCGTATTGGGACAGAGAAGATGCCTGATGACAAACTGATCGAGAACATTCAGACCGTTGTTTCCCGAATTGAACAGAAACTGGAACGGGGCTTCAAGAATGTCGCCGAGATACTCTTGAAGGCAACCATGAGCAAACCAGTCAAGATTGGACTCTCAAAGTGATCGTAATGCTCACACGTCAGGTCGCGCTTTGGAAGAGGGAGATTTTCACTGGACTATTCGAACTCCTTCAGAAATATCCAGTCGTGGCGGTTGCAGACCTCCAGAAGGTGCGCTCATCCCAAATTCAGGAGATTCGTAAGAAACTAAGAGGCAAGGCGGAACTCATAGTTGCAAAGAATACTATTCTCCGCAAAGTAGCGGAGAAGACTGCAGACTCTAAACCTGAGATAGAGAAGTTCGCTAGCGAAATAACTGGCTCCAAGGTCCTAATTTTCACTCATCTCAACCCCTATGAGCTCATCATTTTCCTCGACAAGAACAAGGTTCGCGTCCCAGCAAAGGGAGGCGACATTTCCACGACCGAAATTGTGATTCCCGCCGGGAATACTGGACTCCAACCTGGTCCCGTAATCAGTGAGTTCAATGAGGTCAAGGTACAGACGCGCATTGAGGCGGGAAGCATCTTTGTAGCAAGAGACACAATTGTTGCAAGAAAGAGCGACGTCATCTCAACAAAGCTTGCATCACTCCTGTCCAAGCTCGGAATGAAACCGATGGAGGCTGGACTTTCACTCTCGCAAGCTTACGACAATGGGTTCCTCCTCGGTCCAAATGATCTGATCTTTGATCTGGATAAAATGAAGGCCGACTTCTCGTCCACTGCTAAGTTAGCTCTCAGTTTCGCCGTCGAAGCCAACATCATACTGCCTCAGACAATGCCACGGATCATAGCGAAAGCGTACCGGCAAGCACTCTCGGTGAGTGTAGAAGCGGCGTTCCTCACAGGAGAAACAGCGCAACTCGTAATTCAGAAAGCCTACGCAAACATGAATGCGTTATCATCTGCGATTTCGGCTGTGAAACCAGAGGCATTGGCTCCACAACGGGTGGCGAGTGAAGCCTCAACCGAAGGAAAAGGTTGAAAAAGGGGACTTCGGGTTAGCAGGGGAAGCCCATTCATTTCGGTGTGAAAAATGAAATACGTCTACGCTGCGCTACTCCTCCACTCCGCAGGAGAAAAAGTAACTGAAGAAGGCGTCAAGAAGGTTCTGACAGCGGCAGGCGTCAAGGTCGAGGAACCCAGAATCAAGGCTCTCGTCGCAGCACTCTCAGAGGTCAACATAGACGAGGCACTCAAGGCAGCCCAGTCAATGCCAGTTGCGGCTACAGCAGCGGCGACAGGCGCCTCAGCAGAGGCTAAGAAAGAAGAGAAGAAGCCTGAAGAAGAGAAGAAGAAGGAAGAAGAAGCTCTAGCAGGACTCGGCGCACTCTTCGGCTGAGTTCTAACACATTTTCTAAGCCAGATTTCTAGCTCTACGTCAGTTGAGCAAGAAGCTCTCTCCCATTGAGCAAACGATTCCAGAGTTACTTCTCTCATCATTGGTGCAATCACAACATTTCTTTCGATGGTTAAGGAGTATTCAAGCACTTGTCTGAAGAGTACACTGTGTGTCGTTGTGGTGCAAAGTTCACCAACGATGCTGAGGGAAAGCGACTTTACGATTTGCATCAGTCCTGGTGCGGGAGGCAGGGTCAGTCTCGTTCAGAACGCTTGAAGCGCTTCCGCCCGGGAAGTTCTGTTCGCACAGAGCGATGAGGCTCAATCGTTTTCCCCTAATTGTGGGCGAGCAATACCTAGACGCTGCGGGTAAGGAGATCCGCAGGTACAAAGAGCTCAAAAAACGCCTAGTCCAAGCATAGCTCACGAGGAGCATTCCCAAATTCGATTCCAAGAGGGAAGATGTATTGGCTGATCCTTCAGCAACACAAGCCATGCCTATCAACAGAGTTTGGCATCAAAAGAACCCGATGCCGAAGAATCCGTCAATAGAACAGAGAATACAGTGGCACCTGAAGCATCAGAAGCACTGTGCCTGTCGTCCCATCTCACCAAAGTTGCTTAAAGAAATGAGGGAGAGTAAGCGACGTGCGCTCCCGTGAAAGCTATGTGGCATTTCCTTAGGTGAAGTGCACTGCAGCAACGTTTGCGAAGTCCAATAGGCTGTTGACTTCAAGCCTCGTACTAGAGAGTGTGTAGACGAAGTCTCCGATCAAGGTGACCCTGTTCACGAAGAGCTCGTAGTTTCCGTCGACATTGCGACCTTCTGGTATGTGGGTGACTTTGCCTAATAGTTCGAAGCCTTCGCTTGAAACTCTGAAGACATAAGCACCCTGCCAGACTGGTACGCCGTAAGTGTCCGGGGGAGGAGTTCCAATGAAACCTCCCTTGTCGATCATTGCGATCATCAACGGCAAGGCCATGATTGTTCTTTCGGGGTCATAGGTGAAGGATCTATGATCGTACAGAACTGGCGAGTCGCTTCCTCTGTCGCCAATAAGGAGCTTTGCAACTTCAGTTAGGTTTCCGTTATCGTCGGCATGGAAGAGCGAGAGCTTCAGACCTTGGTACCAAGCGAAATCTCCTTGCTCGGCCTCCACAGCCTCCTTCCCTATTCCAATCAGATAGCCGTTCCCGATGGGATGGAGATATTGCGAGAATCCAGGCATCACAAGTTTATCAAGTAGTCTGGGCTGGGTTGGGTTGTCTAGGGATATGGCGAAAAGAGGGTCTATCTTCTCGAATGTCACGACGTAGGCTCTATCTCCTAAGAACCTGACAGCGTAGATGCTTTCCTTGGATGCTAGCCCTTCGAGAGAGCCCACAATGTTCAATGACTGATCCAACACGTAGACATTGTTGACCTGCACGTAATTCCCGTTGTATTCCTGCCTGAAACTAGTCGTTGCAACCCTGAAGTACCCATCGTATTCATCCATCGAGAATTGATTCAGGATCCCTCCAGGTATCGTTCCCGATGCGGCTACGTTCACCTGACCACTCGAAATGGAAAATCTGAAGATCGTTGTGTTTCCCCCAAATCCTCCCCAGAAAGAAGGCGCGAAAGAACCGGGAACAGCGAGGAGGGGTTGGCGAAAGATGATAGGGTTCTCGGGATATGCTACATAGATGTTTGAGAAGGACGCGTAGATTGTGGAACCCATTCCGGTCAATGCTGAAACGGAGTTTGATGTTCCATCCTGAATGCGTACTGCAATGACAATCGTGTAGACATCGACCGGAGCCTTCGATGAAGGACTATAGTAGACTCTGGAAGGAGGGAGAGTCTCTTTCGAACCATCGGCCTTAATGGTTGGCAATGTTACCTTCACATTCCATTCCGAGGGGTACTGAATGGCAGGTTGTTGGATCACTGCGTAGATGTACCCTTCAGTAAGGCGGGAGTTTATGTAGCTTCCAGGAATCGAGATCTCCTTCACAGTCACAGGCTTTGCCCGATCTGTGATGTCGTAGATGATCAGCCTCGTGTCTGGACCGTAGAACTGTTCTCCTTCCTTAGCAACATGTCCAGTTTCCACGACGGCTAGCCGATCCTCGGAAACAAAGATACCGTCCACCGTTCCGTTGAAATTAAGTGTCGAGACGATCCGCGACTGTTCCGGCGGATAGGCAAGCACCAAGAAGACTCTGTTCTGGGAGACAGCGTAAATGTAGGTTCCATCAGTCTTGGCAATGTCGGGCTCATCAACTCCTTCAACCTGCACATTAGTTGTCGTGTAACTGCCTGCCACCTGAGAGGTGATCGCTACAGGCTGAGCGAGTTCGTCCATCCGAACAGGGCCATAGAACTTGTCGAGGTAAGAACGATACTCCCGTGTCCTCTGCAGAACATAGGAGCTCAGTTGATAGTAGGAGTTGAACGATCGCAACTCGACGAGTATTGATGGGGGATAAGCGATTGCCACTGCACCAAGTAGAACTATTGTCAAGATAACTGCGCTTACGAAATACTTTGTTCTTGAACTTCTGCTCAATGAACGCACCGCTTACCAAAGTAGGTGCCGCGGATGATAATGCTGAGTTCTGGAACAGGGTGTCGACAGATTAGAACAGCCAATCAAGCTCGGCTGGTGTTCGTGAGGGATAGTGGGCCACGGAATATTAATGCGTTCCCCTCAGCAGATGGGCGAATAGAATTGGAGTTCTTCGAAGTCATAGGCCGCCGACGTTCGGTTCGTGCATACAGTCCGAAACCGGTGGAAGAGGAGAAGCTCACGAAGATCTTTCAGGCTGCAAACATGGCGCCATCCGCCGGCAACTTACAGGCTTACCAAGTATACGCGATGCACGATCTCACCAAGAGAAAGGCGCTAGCGCATGCAGCCTTCGATCAGGACTTCATCATTGAGGCCCCAGTATGTCTTGTATTCTGCGCCGATCCAGCTCGCTCAGCCACCAAATTCGGTGAAAGAGGAAGGGAACTTTACAGCATCCAAGACGCAACCATCGCTGGCACCTACGCCATGCTGGCCGCAACAGATCAGGGCCTAGCCACGGTCTGGATTGGAGAGTTCGATGAAGACGAAGTACGGGGAGTGGTCGGCGCTGAATCATTGCGCCCAGTGGCAATGTTCCCTGTAGGCTATCCGGCTGAGGAACCCAAGGCACCTGAGAGGAGGGCTATCGAAGAGATCTTTCGCGGGGATTTTCCACACACGGATTGACTCAGCCTCGTTTAACTTGACGCAGAAGCTCAGTCTGTCCAGTCAGGCAAATCGTCTTCAGCTCGTCGCCTGTGCTTTTTCTCCGTTCTTGATTTGACGTTTGTCTCTTCCGATGAGTTCAATCCAGATCCCATCAGGATCTCTAACGAAGGCGAATCTGTAGCGGTGGTCTGAAAAGGGGGCAACCGCTCTTCGCGCTCCGTTTGCCAATAGCCGCTCATACTGCTTTTCAACGTCTTTCACCCAGAAAGCCAGATGATCTAGTTCGCTCCCAATCCTGAATTTCTCGAAGAACTTGGAGCGAGGTGGATAGTAGTTGAGTTCGAGTCTCTGCGCGGATCCTGCACTCTTGAGTTCGACCCAGATTCCACCATGCTCCATCTTACCTCTCAGACTCTCTCTCATCTCCATGGTCCGCTTGTAGAAGTGCAGGGCGCGTTTCAAGTTGCGGACTCGAATTCCAGTGTAGCGAAAATACAAGTTCTTCTCGACGATCACTTCGTGATTTCTTATTTAAGACAGTGGAAGTCACTCACAACGAATCAACGAATCACATTTCTGATTCTGGTGAAACATGAAACGGAAACTTACTATTGCACGAGCTAGATGGCCCTCCATCCTGTTCTTGGGTCTTCAGAAAAGACTCATCAAGGGGAGAAAGCGAGTTGCGTACGACACAAGATTTGTCGCGGCGATATCACGACGAGCACTTCCTGATGATGAGAGAGCTCAAAACCCGATGAGTCTGAGATTACGTAGTAGGTGTGTGTGGCTACCAAGGTTCGGATATACAACGGAGGGCTAAGATGTACATGAGCGCCTAGGACGCTTATCCTTTCTTGCGAGCCTTGTATCTTTCAAAGATCCATTCGACCTTCCCGTCTCTCACAGTGAATTCTGTTGTCAATTTAGTTCCCTCGGAAATGGTGAAGAAAGTAGATCGATCCTCTCCCAGTCTTTCAGGCACGAGGGGAATGGACTCTTCTGTATATCGGTCTTTGAGCTCAGCGATCAGAAAGTTGCCTGCTCTCTTGATCCTGAACTTCATAGTGCCCTTGTACGTTTCATATTCTCCCTGAAGGTTGTTCAGTATCCTGTCATGCTTCACAAAAGGAAGGGCCTGTGGATCTTTATCGAGGAGCTGCGCGAGGGCGAACATCCCAACATTCGTGAGTAGATATTTGCTTGGATTGGCGAGAACTGCTACTCCGATTTTCTTTTCCTTGATGTAGCCTACGTATGCCTTGTATACGCCTACGTCGCCGCCGTGATCAATGAGCTTGTGGCCGAAGAAGTTGTGTGTTACGCCCCATCCATACCCGTAAGATTCCTTACCTAAGGGTGATTCGTATGGTAAGGTGATGTGGGGCTCTTCCATGGCTTCGAACATTTTCTGTTTGATTATGGTTTTTCCGTTGAATTCTCCGCTGTTGAGGCACATTCTGATGTAGTTCGCCAAGTCTAGGACGTTGCTGATGAGGCCTCCATCTGAAGTGATGCCATAGGGGAATGTGCTCGGTATGTGTTTTCCTTCTTTATCGATGATGTAGGCCGTGGCTCTATCGTTATCCTTTTCGACGTCAGCCCTCGAGAAGAAGGTCCTACTCATTCCGAGGGGAGCTAGAATTCGCTTTTGGACATACTCTTCGTAGGTCAGGCCGCTGATCTTGGAAATAATGTATCCAAGAAGGACGTAGCCCTCATTCAGATAGAAGAATCGTTCGCCTGGCTTACATACAGCCCAATCTTGCGCGTCTCTCATGAATGTGATAATATCCTCAGGGCTTGATACCGGGAGCCAAGAATTGTCGAAGCCAAGAACTCCGCTGATGAAAGCCTCACCATAACCCAACAAAGGCAAGCCTGAGGAGTGTGTCATCAGGTGATGAATTGTGGGGGGCTGTCCGAGTACTCTTGGAATATCTGGCACATACTTCTCGACGGGATCCTCGACGTTCAGCTTACCTTCTTGGGCGAGTTGCATGATTGCGAGTGCTGTGAAGGACTTGGTCACAGATCCGATGCCATAGAGAGTTCGGGGAGTAGCTGGCAGGCCTGAAGAGATGTCGCTGAAACCAAGCCCCCTCGCATACTGGATCTCATCATTTGCGACGATTGAGATGCTTAAACCTGGAATCCTGTTCTCGCGCATCTTTTCGAGTGTGAATCCTTCGAGCGCACCAAAATCTGGCATGATTCGGCGATTAGCTGGCCTCTGGTCATAAGCCTATCTTGCGGGCTTAAGACACGGTTCTCGCTCTGCAGTCAGTGAGTAAATCATCGCCTGGAATAAGCCATATGAAGGAGTCTCTCCCATAGCTAGTGCTAGGAGCTGGGCCGCTATTGACAAGAGTTCTTCTGCTTCAGGCCCTTGCGCTCGCCCCTCGCTGACAGGTGGAGCGGGCAAATAGCTTTCTAGTCTAGATTGCTTCGTTCTGCTCTGTCGGCTGGAGGAAAAGAAGAATGGATATTGATGAGAAAGAGTTCGCGGTCCCGTTCTTCATAGAGAATGGATTCCTACGCAAGCAGTGTGAATGCTGCAAGAGCCACTTCTGGACCCAAGATCCCGACGGGAAGTTCTGCGGAGACAGCCCATGTGTCCAGTACTCATTCATTGGGAAACCTCCAGCTAGACGCCCCTACTCCGTCCCGGAGATGCGTGAACTCTTCCTCTCATTCTTTGAGAAGAATGGGCACGCAAGGATCAAACCTTACCCGGTTGTGGCGCGCTGGCGGGACGACGTTTTCCTTGTGGGAGCTTCGATCTACGATTTCCAACCATACGTTACGGAGGGCAGCATGCCTCCACCGGCAAACCCTCTGGTTGTGAGTCAACCGTCTATCCGGTTCACAGATATCGATAACGTTGGCCCAACGCTCGGACGGCACGATCTGATCTTCGAGATGGGAGGCGCGCACGCGTTCAACTATCCAGACAAGGAGATCTACTGGATGGATCAAACCATCCGATACCATCACCAACTGGCCACCGAGGAATTCGGCCTGAAATCTGATTCGATCACATACAAGGAACATTTCTGGTCGGGTGGCGGAAACGCCGGGCCCGATGTTGAATGTTTGAGCGCGGGCTTGGAAATCTCGACTTTGGTCTTCATGCAGTACAAGGTCCAAGGCGAGCAGTTGATCAAGCTACCCATTCGGACGGTGGACACAGGTTACGGGATTGAGCGATGGGCTTGGCTGAGTCAAGGCAAGCCGAGCGCCTTCCAAGTGATCTATGGTCCGGTGCTGGATAAGATCTTCAGGATTGCAGGCGTCAAATATGATGAGAAGTTAGTCGCCAAGGTTGTGCCATTCTCAAGCTACATGAATGTCGAGAGAAATGGGGGTCGAGTTGCGGGCCGCAAGAAGATTGCTGAAATCATTGGGATGGATTGGCGAGAGCTAGAGAAGACATTAGTGCCAATCGAGAGTGCGATGGCAGTGGCGGATCACACTAAGACTATTGCGTTCTTGCTGTCGGAGGGCGTTGTTCCGTCAAACGTGGAAGAGGGCTACCTGACACGCCTACTGATTCGGAGAACTTACCGCATGCTACGTCAGCTCGGAATTGAGGATCGCATGTCTGAGATCTTGGATCTGCAGATCGACTATTGGGGCGATGACTTTGTGCAGCTGCGAGATATGAGGCGAGAGATTGCGGAGACAATCAAGGCTGAAGAGTCCAAGTACAGGAGGACGCTTGAACGTGGTTCTGATCTAGTCAAGAAGATCGCCAGCGAACTGAAAGCGAAGGGAAAGAGCGAGATTCCATCGGAAACCTTGGTTGAACTATACGACTCACACGGAATGGTGCCAGACTTGGTGCGAGAGATCAGCGAACCCCTTGGGATAGGCCTGAACCTGCCCGCGAACTTCTACGGCATGGTCGCTCAGAAGCATCTCTCCGGAAGACGAGCATCGGAGGAAGCCCAGGAGTCTGAGATCGCATTGAAATTGAAAGACAGGCTGGGTCCGCTGCCGGAAACTGTTCCTCTGTACTACAAGGATCCGTTCCAGAGGGAGTTCGAAGGTAAAGTCATCGATGTGGTAGAAGACAGGTTCGTTGTCTTAGATCAAACTTGCTTCTATCCTGAAGGAGGCGGGCAACCCGGTGACATCGGAGTTCTGCAGACCTCAGCTGGGGCAATCGAGGTTCTTGACACGCAGAGAGTGGGACGCGTCATCATCCACCAGATAG
>Ga0209314_10000018_pt1 | contig 59592 bp, 52 predicted proteins | sample I19B2metaG_FD_184146 | JGI IMG/M metagenome (GOLD analysis project Ga0209314, IMG submission 184146) | Lake sediment bacterial and archeal communities from Gulf of Boni, Indonesia to study Microbial Dark Matter (Phase II) - ​I19B2 metaG... | ecosystem: Environmental > Aquatic > Freshwater >... | reverse complement strand
CCAGATCATCGGTCCAGCAGGTACAGGGAAGACCTGTACCCTTAGATTCTTCGGCGACAGCTTTGAAAGGGAAGCTAGGAACCACGGCGTGGACATAATGCATCTCTACGTCAACCTGAGACTTGAGGGGGGAAGAAGGGTTGTCCTCTACAGAAGCCTCCTTGAAAAGGTTGACCCAAACCTTGTATCAACAAGCCTAAGCGCAGAGGAGATGCTGAGAAACCTCGTCGAATACCTTCAGACTAGGAGGAAACGCATCCTCCTAACCATCGACGAGGTTGACTACTATGTAAGGCATTTTAAAGACGAGGGCATAATCTACGACCTTACACGATTGAACGAGCTTACACTTGACAAGCCCTGCGGCGTTGTCGGAGCCACTTTCCTAGCCAGAGATAAGAAATTCCACGACCTCCTCGACGCGGCGGAGTTAAGCACGTTAGGAAGGAGCTATGTGTCCTTCCCAGCGTACACCGCCTCACAGGTCGCTGAGATACTTGAGAAGAGGGTTGAGGAAGCCTTACACCCGGGCGCGTGCTCCATCGACGTACTCGAGTTTATAGCCGATGTGACCGCGCGACCGCCCGTTAACGGGGATATGAGGTATGCCCTGGACCTACTTCTCTACTCCGGTACCCTAGCGGAGAACCAGGGAAGCGGGGAGATACGGCCTGAACATGTGAGGAGAGTCATCAGTGAGACGTATCCGGTGATAACGACAGAGGATATTCTAAGCCTACCTGATACTGAGAAGCTCATACTGCTCGCTGCGGTGAGGGCTTTAAGGCGTAGAGGCTCCCCGTACGTTCCACTACGGGAGATCAGGGACATGGTCGCCGTTGTATACGAGGAATACGGGTTTAAACCAGTGGAGGAAGTTGAGGAATACGTTCAAGACCTTTCTGACAGGGGCATAATCGACATTAAAAGCCTCTCTCAGATAGGGATAAGCGGGGTTACAACGGAGGACCTGGATAGGTTCCTCAACAACATACATGAACGTGTGAAGAGTGGTCTACATGAAGCTAGAGCCTAGAACAGATATCGCTGAAGTCATGGAGTTAGGCGTAGGCAGCCCCGCGAAGTTGAAGATTCTACGCCTACTATTAAGGAACCCCCAACACGCGTTTACTATGTACGAGTTAGAGCGGAAGACCCCGCTTAAAGCCGTAGACATCAGAAGGCATGTCACAGAACTCGTTAGAATCGGTTGGGTAAAGGGGCTTCCTCTTCGACCGAAGAAGTATGCGATAAACCTGGACAACGCCTTGGTGAAACACCTAGAGGAGTTCTTCAGAAAGATAGAGTATACATAGCAGTCAACACCTTCTTGCTCCCTACTTAATTCTCTAAAATTTTCCACGAAGTAGAGGAGACCCCCCTCCCCCCCAAGTGGTACGTGGCTCTATATATCGAGCCTTCACCGAGTTCACCGATCGGTGGTGACCAAAAGATGACCGCGCAATTGCTGCCCGTTGAGAAGCTCAAGGAGGTAAGCAGTGTAGGGTCAGCGACGGTGAGTAGGCTCCGCGAGGCGGGATACCACACCGTTGAAAGCGTTGTGGCTACGCCGGTGAGGGAATTGATCAGCAGGGCGGGTTTAGGCTACGATGTGGCTGAAAAAGTCGTTGACGCCGCCAGAGACCTGGTCTCGGTGGACTTCATCTCCTCCTACGAGCTCTATGAGAGGAGGAGGCTGGCTATGAAGCTGACGACGGGAAGTCAAGCCTTGGACGCCATGCTTGGAGGAGGCGTTGAAACGCAGGCTATCACTGAACTGGCTGGGGAGTTCGGCTCTGGGAAAAGCCAGATATGCATGGAGCTCAGCGTCACATGCCAGCTACCAGTGGCCGGAGGCGGCTTAGAGGGTAAAGCCCTCTTCATCGACACCGAGGGAACCTTCGCCCCTCAGCGTGTCTACGCCATGGCTCAGGGCTTGGAGCTTAACCCTGAAGGTGCTTTGAAGAACGTCATCTACAGCCGTGCCTACAACAGCGACCATCAAATGCTCATCGTAGAAAGCTGCCCTAAGGTCATCGAGAAGGAGGGGGTTAAGCTGGTGGTCGTCGACTCCATAGTAAGCCACTTCCGAGGCGAGTACCTTGGAAGGGAATCCTTAGCTGAGAGGCAGCAGAAGCTGAACATGCACGTGCATAGGCTCCTTAGAATAGCTGAGGTTTACAACCTAGCCGTCGTGGTAACGAACCAGGTTATAGCGAACCCCCAAGCCTTCTTCGGGGACCCCAACCGCCCAGCGGGTGGAAACGTGTTAGCCCACGCTTCAACCCATCGCATCTACCTGAGGAAGTGTAAGGCGAACATGAGACATGCCACGGTCATCGACAGCCCATCCCTTCCATCCAACGAGGAACCCGCAGCCTTCATCATAACAGGTGAGGGCATAGAAGACGTTCAGGAGAGGGATCAGAGGGGTTTAGAGGAATCAAACTAGGGTGCTGAGGGAAAATCGGAGAGAAAAGGTGCGTGGAGAGCCTGTGACAACGGGGTGTCAACGGTCTCAGCTAGACCTAAAAACCGTTAAAACCGAGGAGGCTGGGGAGCCCGTTACCGTAAAAGCTGAATGAACCCTCACAGGGGAAACACATCGATGCAGTCTGACAAAGACTTCGTCACCGCCTTCACCGTTCTCCAAGAGAAGCGGGATGAACATAGGCTGACAACGGGCAACGCCGACCTAGATTCCCTGCTGGGCGGGGGGATTCAACCAGGAGCCTTCTACCTCTTCTACGGAGACCGAGAAAGCGGGGTAGACCTAATACTACATCAAGTCCTCGTCAACACCCTACGCCCAATCGATAAGCAGGGCTTCGAAGGCGAAGCCCTCTACCTAAACTGTGGGAACTACAGGGAGGAGAAGACCGTTCTCGATGTTCACCGGCTTACAACCCTCCTAAAAGCCTCTGAACTCGACCCTTTCACAGCCCTTGACAGGATCAAGGTTTTCTTCGCCTTCAGCGATGAGCATGAGGAGCAGGTTGTGGAAAACGTCGTAGAGGCTATTAAGCGGGACAAAGATGTGAAGACCCTTGTAGTCCACAACGTCGCTAAGCTCTTCGACCGCCAGGACTCAAAGGGAGCGGTGTTTGAAAGACTGGAGAGGATAAAGCGTCTCCAGAACATCGTCTCAAAGCTATGCCAGGCATGTAGCCGAAACCACGTAGCCCTCATCGCCAGCTGTAGGCCTAGACCGTGCGGTGGCGGGCGGGTTCCTAAGCCGGAGGGGGGAAAGTACCTACACCACGCGGCAAACATCCTAGTGCATCTGAGGAAACCTGAACCCAGCTCCCCCTCCATCCAAGCACTCCTAGTTAAGCACCCGAGTAATCCACCGAGAAGGATCAGCTTCACATTCAGCTTAGGAGGCTTCGATATGGGTAGAGTGACCATACCGTTTCGAACAAGGTTCCGAGAAGAATTGGGTAACCTGAAGAGGGATTACCGTGAAGCCCTCAGGGACCACGAGCGTAGGGAAGCCCTCGACGCCCTGGTGAGGGTTTGGAGCGGCGAGATGGGAGCTATGAGCCGGGCAAAGATACCGACGGTCCTCGACGTCATGCTTCTAACAGCCACCGTGGACAACCGTAGGGCTATCGAGGACCTGGGTAAGGGCTTCATGCTCCTAAGGACCGACGTTGAGAAGCTTAGAGAGGAGCTTAAGAAGCCTGCCGTACCAGCGCGGCTGCAGGTCCAGCCCTGAAAGGATCCCCGGCGGGGGTTATGAAGACCGTAGGCTGGATACTGGACACGTACATAGAGGACGACGAAGCTATTCTATGGATTAAAACCGTTGAAGGAAAAGCCGTTAAACTACGGGACCTATACCAGCCGGATTTCTACGTTAAGTTCAAAGACGATGTTAACGCTGAGGAAGCCGCTACGCTGATAATGAGCCATCCAAACATCGTGGACGCAAGGGTTGAGTGGAGGTACCCCTCGGTTGTCTCAAGGGAGAAAAGCGGGGTAGTCCACGTCTCCGTCGATAAGGCGAGTGGGTTTAAACGGGTTTTAAGAGACTTGGAAAGGGTTAACGGCGTTGAGGAATGGTTTAACACGGACATCCTCCACGTACAGAGATACCTGTTCTCAAAAGCCTTCGCTCCCACCAACAAGGTGGAGGTGGAATACGACCATGACGGGAAAATAAAGGAGGTAACTGTTCTCGACGACGGCGTGGAGTTTCAGCCGCCCCCCTTCACCTCACTGATTTTCCAGATAGAAGCCCAAAGCGAGAGGTTGACACCGGACCCTGAAGAAGACCCCATAGCGGAGATCACGGTTTTCAACGAAGCGCTTGACGCAACCAGCTCATTAACCGGGGATGAACCGCGGATCATCCAGTCCCTCGCGGACATCGTTCAAAAAAGCAACCCAGACTTCCTCGTCGCCCCAGACTGCGATGAGGTAACGCTGCCATACCTGATGAAGAGGGTTCAGAAGCTATGCCTTAACGTTCAGCTTGGGAGGGAGCCCGCGGCCCATCAAGGGATGAGGGAACCCTATCACCGCGCCTTACAGGGCAGGGTAACGCTTCAGCTCGGCGATTTCCTCCACGACGGCGTCGCGGGCATCGTTGAGGAAAGCCGTTTCACAATCGCCCCTCCAGGTTTGGCGTCTCGATGGCGTGCCGGTCGAGCCATAGATTCGAGGCAGTGCTACGAAGCCCTCCGAAAAAATATCCTAATCCCTAAGCTGCGTAACTACCCCCGATTCAGGGTGACGGCTAAGGACCTTATCTTCCGCGACCGCGGCGGGCTCATCCTCTCCCCTGCGATGGGCCTCCACGAAAACGTGGCTGAACTTGACTATGAGTCCATGTTCCCTAACATCCTGATCGCCTACAACATCTCCTATGAAACCGTTACCCCAAAAGGCATCGACAAGTCACGACCCGGCTTTCTAGGAGAGTTCACGAAGAGGTTCTTAGACCGACGCCTCCACTTCAAACGCTTACGTAGAAAGTATCCTAGGGATAGCCGGGAATGGCTTTGGTGCGAGCAAAGACAATCCGCCTTGAAGCAGATACTCGTATGCATCTACGGCTTCAGCGGATGCGACGTAAACAGGTTTGGAAGCGTGTACACGTATAGCGAGATCAACAACGTTTCAAGAAACATCTTGGTGAAGACGCTGAACATCGCTCTCCGCGAAGGCTTTAAGGTCGTGTACGCGGACTGCGACTCCATCTTCGTCAAGAAACCTAACGCCACACGGTCAGAATACGAGGGCTTAGCGGCGAAGATACAGGGGGAAGTCGGGCTTCCCATAGCCTTAGACCATCACTACAAGTTCCTCGTCCTCTTGGCGCAGGAGGCTGACCCGAACATTGAATCAGTCCGCCACTACTTCGGGAAGCTGGTGAACAGTGAACTCTATTACAGAGGCATTGAGTTGAGGAGACGCGACTACCCCGAGTTCCTGAAGGATTTCCAGACAAGGCTTATGGAGATACTGTTCAAAGCCGAGGATGCGGAGCAGGTTCGGGAATTGCAGTATCTCAGGGCACGCGAATACGTAGTTGAGTGTCTAGGGAAGATAGCTGACGGGGAGGTCCCGGCTGAGAAGCTTGTGGTCCGGAAGATGCTCAGGAAGCCTATAGACGGTTACCGATCTATGTTTCCCCATGTCTCCGCTGCCATCCAGATGGTTCAGAAGGGGAAGAAATTCAATGAACTCAATATGCTCCGGGACAGTCATCCAATAGACTTCCTCCTCGTCAACGCCGAGCATCCAAACCCCTTAAGGAGGGTTATGCCAGCTCAACTCATAAACAGCAACCATCACTACTACGACCATGTGAAGTATCAAGAGATGCTCCTCGACGTTGCTGAGACGATCCTAGGCTGGAACGGCTTCACAAGGGAGCAGCTTGGGTACAAGTCCCCCGCACGAGGCTTCCTTAAGGAAATTAGAGATGAAAGGTAGAAGGAGATTTTCCGTGAACTCATGTCCCTCGGGAAAGAGTTGTAAGGAGGTGATACGGCTGGGTGGTTAGGAAGAATAGAAACGCTGGACATGATGTCTACAGGGAGACATGCGCGAACCCTTGGAAGCCAGGCTGCTCAAACTATGACATCCAGCTTCTGATCTACGTCGGGGGACTGACACGCCCTATCTGCAGGCAATGCTGGAGCGAAATCTTCAAGGCAGGGCATAACTGGGGATGAAAGAACTGCAGCGTTGGGCTCAACTTAAAACGTCTTATTGTCGGTAAGATGTGTAACCTATCCGCAGGCATTCATAGGAGCAGAAGTCAACGTGTTTCCTCCCAAAGTTATTGAGCTAGCCTTCAGGCACGATGCTGGGATAGGTTGTAGCCCATAGGCAGAATGTCAAGCGCTCCCTCTGACTAGGGTTGTATCATGTAGAAAACCTTAAATTTGCAACGAGTTTTCCTCATGCCTCTATAGGCATGGATTGATCGCTTTGAGAGTGGAAGGAATAACGTGGTCAATCGTTTTCGATGATCAAAAAGATCGGATTGGAGAAGACTTATCTAATGCGGTTCGAGGATGTAAATAGTAAAACAGGTGGCATAGCTAAGTGAGGATTTCCGATTTCGCGGACATGCATGTCATCGATTGCCATGTTCACGTTAACCCAAGTGGAAACCTTGTAACCGAGGATGATCTGAAGAAAATAAGCGAGTCGATACCTGAGATTTTATCCGAGTGTCGACTTAATAAGATGTGCATTTCCGGCGGCTTAACAGGGCTCTATCTTAAGGTTAAGCACCCAAGCCTATTCTACGCCGGTGGATTTGTGCCATGGTCTGGCGAGGCTGAAAAGCTGCTCAGGATAAACTGGGTTGATTATATTGGCTCCCTTATTGAGGCTGGGTTTGACGGAATCGGTGAAATGGGTTCAAAGCCTGTCCCTCGGGATAAGCACACGTCCCTAGACTCGGACTACTATAAGGGCCTTTGGGATGTATGCGAAGATTATGGCTACCCAGTTCTATGTCATGTTGCCGACCCTGAGGAGTTCTGGGATGAGGCTCGGGCTCCAGACTGGGCGAAGGAACGTGGTTGGGTTTACTACCTCGGAGATTACCCTTCGAAAGAGGAGCTTTACAGGGAGATTGAGAACGTCCTCGACGCCCATCCTTATTTGAAGATCGTTTTATGCCACTTCAACTTCATGTCATCCAACCTTGAGAGGGCCTCAGATTTCCTAGACCGTTATAGTAACGCACATCTCGACCTAGCTCTCGGAGTCGAGCTTATGTATAACATTTCACGGAGAAGAGACGCGTGGAGGGAGTTCTTCGTCAAGTATCAGAATCGTATACTTTTTGGAACAGATATAATGACGTGGCAAGAGGTTCAAGAATCAATCGCCCGTGTATGGCTTGTACGAAACCTCTTAGAGTCAGAGGAGGAATTCCACACACCCACATACGCGGACAGTCTCTTAACCCGGTATGAGCTGCCTTACCTTGGCCTTAACCTACCAGAAGGCGTTTTGAAGAGGGTCTACGCAGAGAACTTTCAAAGGTTATGGGGTGAAGAGCCTAAACGAGTAGATTTAGCCGTAGCACAGGAGCTATGTGAAAGAAACGGTGGGAAGGCTGTAGCAAACGCTTTAAGGAAACTCAGTTTTTCAACTCTGAAGTAGCTTATTGCAATTTTTAAAACTGGCTCCTCGCCTATCTTGTTCTCTATCATCCAATGTAGAAGAAAGGTGTAAAATCTATACAATCCTCTCCCGATTTCACTCTTTATGGGCTTTAAGGACCATCGCAACGACTGGTTACTTCAGTCACCTCATCTTTAAAAGACCTGGATAAAACCACTTTTTCCCATGTTGTTGCTTCTCCTTGTCCCATACGTTAAGAATGACGACGGCTTCGTTCGCTACCCTTATGCACTCTTCCTCCCCAGCTCCTGGTTTAAAGATGTTGGAGCATCTGTTGGCGTAAACGGCACATACGGAACCCGCTCTGAGATTGAAAAGATTACTTAAAACGAACAACGTCGCCGTTTCCATCTCAAAGTTGAGAACATTGGCTCTTCGCAGGTTTTGGATTAAACCATTGGTTTCTAATCTATGAAAGCCCCTGGAAGCAGGTCTTCCCTGTCCCGCGTAAAAATCAGAGGTCGTCGCTGTAATCCCTAAATGGTATCGGATTCCCAAGGACTCAGCAGCCTCTACAAGAGCCAACAGGGTTTCGTAGCTTGAGTTGGCTGGGTACTCGGGTATGACATAGCTTTGGCTTGTTCCATCTAAGCGAACCGCTGAAGTTGATATAATGACTTCACCGCATCCAATGTCCTCCTGTATGGCACCTGTACTTCCGACCCTGATAAGGGTGTGAACACCCAGGTTAGCGACCTCGTTGACGACTATCGCCATGCTTGAGGGACCTATTCCGCTTGAGATAGCTGATAACTCAACGCCCTTGTATCGCCCAGTGAAGGACCTGAATTCCCTATGATACGCTACTTCCCGGGCGTCATCCCAGAACTCCGCGATCCTAACCGCTCTTTCAGGAGCTCCTGGGATGAGAAGGAACCTCGCAAGCTCTCCTGGTTTAACGTTGATGTGGTACCGTCTTCCCTCTTCATTAATGACTTTGTCTGAGGAAGGTGAAACCATTCAAACCCCGTTTATAAAATAACGATGTTGAAGAGCTTAAGCCTTTAAAGGAATGGACTACACTCAGTCTAACTCACTAGTTTACAGGATGGTTAGAGTACCTTTTTCACCTGTACTAACCCGATGTTTGGTTACCTGGTAAATATGGTTTCTCTTACTTGTCAGTGTCTTCAAGCGAACAAGCCTATTCTAGTTATGTCAGAAAAGAGAAAAGAGTTGAAGCCTTTAAATAATCCTGAAAATGTGAATAACCGTTTTAAACGGCTTCCTACCCGTGTATCATGGTGACGAAGGATTTGGTTGAAGAGATCAGGGAGTTAGAGCAGGTAGAGCAAGAGGAAAGGACTTTAGGGGATGGGATTGCATACACCTCCTCGAACTCCGTAACAAAGAAGCCGCTTGAGTATTACCTTAAGCATATCGATTCCTCTCCATGTCAGGTTGAGGAGATCGTGGCTTGGAGGGTAGACTCGGGCGGAGACCTCTACAACTGCCTGAAGGCTAAGGTCTACAAGGATAAAATTTACCCCGCCATCATACCGGCTATGCTGGGAACGATCAGGAGGGCTTCCATAGGCTATTTCCTCTCGGACAAGGGGGTATTCCATGTAAATACAGTCACAACACCGACAGGACTGGAACTTGTTTCAGGAAGTGGTACAATCGGGATTGAAGAGGGAAAGCTTATGCCGCACATCCACATCGCCGTAGCAGACCATGCTGGAAACGCCTATGGTGGACATCTCTTCCCAGGAACCATAGTGAAAGAGTACGTAGAAGGCTTCATCATCAAACTGAAAGATATTAAATTCGAAAGAGTTTGGCATGAGCAGATCAAGTCTTGGAGACTCCACTTTATCAAAACGGAGTAACTTTTTTACCTCCTAACCGGCTAGTCGAAGCATTTTTCACTAATGTTATTAAACACCAACGTAAAATTAACGGAGAAATTGATTCACGGATTTCTGATACGTCTTAGAAACTTGGTTTTACCACGTCTCTCGGAAGTTGACTGAATGGACGCCTTAAAGTTGGTAGCGTAGGATTTAAAAGCAATGTGCAAACCACATAATAACCAAATATTAAGAGGGTGTGTGAATTAGGATATGGCAGTCGAAGCCTTCGAGAGAGTATTCCTAGACGCTATGAGGAAAAGCTTAACAGAGGTAATAAACGACCTTGCTTTTCAAGAGCATGTAATGAAGAAGGTTACCGATGCGCTCTTTAGAAAAGGCTTTTCAAAGGGAAAGGTTCTTGACAATTTAAACGACATCGTAACCTACGCTGCTGGTTCATTAGCCGCAGACATAGCGATAGGCGCTATAATGGAGGGAGCTGATGAGGAGCAAAGGCTTCAGAAGCTCGTCGCTGATGTGGCAGTTGAAGCAGGCGCGGAGAAGGGGATCTCAACCCTGTTGAAGCACTGCAACATCGAGGCTGCTAAACAAAGGTTTGGAGAAGATGAGGTTGAGAAGATCGCTGAGAAGGTGACGACTACGTCCATCTACGATACTGATGAATTTAACCAATCCTGTGAAGGACTGAAGAAAGTAATAAAACAAGCCTTGCAATAAAAATGCATCCACTATGATTGCTAATCAAAACCATGAGGAGGAGACCGAACTTTTTCCATCCTCAGGTTTATAGGCGCATCGGTTAATTCAAAGATACTTTATTTACAATCCTAAAAGAGTAGTTTCCAACGGAAAAGAAGGATATAGCTCACAAGCTTATCTCTGTGAATTTACGTTTTTCACTTCCCTTTCTATGCCATTTTAGAAAAAGAGCTTTACACTGGTTCCTTCCAGAAAGCTTCGGTAAATCGCCTCTACAACCACTGTGTCCTTAAAGGAGTCATGTCCACTAGTTAGGGGTTCCTGGTCTTTAAGGATGCACTGGATGAAGTGTTCAGCTTCGTTTTTAAAGGACCAAGTCCAGCTTGCATATGGGACTTCCATTCTCTGGACGCTACCGGCCTTATACACGTAAACATCGGCTGGCACGTTGCGGAGTAAAGGCGGGGGTACTTTAACGTCAACCCAGCCGTGTTGGAAATAGACCTTAACTTCCTCATCCCAGAACCTGGATGATATGTGACCGGTTTCGAAGCTAACGTTGAAGTCCTCGTAACCTATGATGGAGTTGTTGTACCCATCGTGGAAAATTGAGTACCTAACCTCAACTGGGTCTCCGAGAAACCAGCGGAGGAGGTTAATGTCATGGCAGAAAACATTGTTTAAACCGTAAAACCTCTGTATCTGGTCTTCTGGAAGCCATTTTGGTGGTCTACGTTCAGCTTTTGGATAGGGTTCATCTGTGGTGACCATGGGTTCATCGATGTTGCAGACCCATTCGCCTCCGAAGTCGTGGACGCGGACGAAAGTGATCCGACCGAGTTCCTGTGAGACCCTTAGCGCATCGATAACCTCCTTAGCTCTGATGCAACCCGGGTCGTAACGCTTCATGTAGGCAATCATGAGCTTCCTACCTGCTTTCTCCGAAGCGTTTACCATGCTCCTTGCATCCTCAACGTTCGTGGCCATCGGCTTCTCTGTATAGCAGTGTTTACCTGACTTCAAGAGGTCTATGGCTATTGGGGCGTGAAGGTCGTCGTTTGTAATGCTGACAACGGCGTCGATGTCCTCTAAAGGCATCAATTCTTCATGAGACTTGTAGTAACGTGGAATACCGTGTTTACCCGCTACAGCCTTCCCAAGCCTTTCCCTGAGTTCACATAAGGCTACGATCTCACAGTTATCCAGCTTTAGGAAGTTGGGTAGGTGCACCCTTTGACCCATCCAACCGCAACCGAGGAAAGCCAGCCTTACTTTTCCGACCAAGCTTCCCCTCACTCCGAACTACTTTGAAAGAACCTCGGAAGCCATTTTTTGATAGGCTGAAACGAGCACACCCTTAGCGCAGTTTATGGCCGCCTCACTCGTCTGACGCTCCTCAGGTCTCACCTCGAAGCTCACCATCCTCCTGTAACCGATGTTATACAGTGTTTTCAGGAGTGTTCTAACATCGTTTACTGTGTTCACGGCGCCTTCCGTATAGAAGGTTGGGTGACTGTCCACGTACTTATCACCAACCCGCTTGGCACATCCGATGTGTACATGTGTCAAGAAGTCCCTAGCCTTCTCCAAAACCTCCGGGGCTTCGTTAAGCATAGGGGCGTGGCTTAAGTCCCATAAAACTCCTATGTTTTCATATCTCCGTCTAACGTTGTCCACGATGTCCACAGCCTCATCTAGAGGTCCGATAAGCAGCTTTTTATCATAATCCCTATCGAAGGGTTCGATGAGGATGGTGACATTTAGCCTAGCAGCTTTGTCACAGATCAGGTTTAGGGAATCGATGAGGAGTTCCTTGGCTTGACCCCTCTTGTCGACCCCTGGGTCTGGGCCTGAGCATAGGGCAACTGTTTGTATACCCCGTTTAGCCGCGATATCGACCTCCCGAATCACGTAGTTTACAGCCTTCTGACGAGCCTCTTCTTCAAGAGCGTTGATGTCAAGTTTACCCATGAGTAGGTCTGGCTGCAGACCTCTACCAACCGTCTTCTCAGCGAGCAGGGGTTTAACAGAGTTCCACTGGGCATCCGTGAGGTTACATACCTCTACGCCTTCAAAGAAGGCGTCTTCAGCGAGCGTTCGGAGGTAACCGCAAACATCCCCCTCCCCCTTCATCATAGAGGGGTAAGCCATGAAGCTTACGATGCCGGTTTTCCAAGGGAAAACCGCGGACAGCTTGAGTCCCTTGTGGGAGAGAAAAACGGCGAACATGCTCAGGACCCACCATGGGGTTAGACCCTTCGAGCTTTATCTAAGGGTCTAACCTTGAGTACATCGGGGTTTACTAGGAAAGGAGGCATCTCACCCTTAAGGACGGCTACGACGTTCTTCGCCGCTACCTCAGCCATCTTGGACCGTGCCTCCATCGTGGCGCTTGCGATATGAGGTGCCAAGACAACGTTGTCAAGTTCCAGTAACGGGTTTTCAGGGTCAATAGGCTCCTTCTCGAAGACGTCGATACCAGCCGCAGTGATCCATTTCTCCTTTAACGCTTTAGCTAAAGCTTTCTCATCAACAACCGCGCCTCGGGCTGTGTTTATCAGGTAAGCCGTTGGTTTCATCAGCCTAAGCTCTTTCTCACCAATCATATGGTATGTCTCCTTTGTCAGAGCCACATGAATGCTTACAAAGTCCGCTTCTTTAAGGAGTTGGTCAAGGGGTCGATACTCTACCCCCAACTCTTTCTCCCTCTCAGATGGTGGCTTAAAGATGTCGTAGTAAAGGCATCTCATGCCGAAGCCCTTAGCCCTTAATGCCAAAGCAGCACCGATCCTACCGATTCCAATTATGCCTAAAGTTTTACCATAAACACCACTGCCGAGCATGAAGGTCGGTATCCAACCGATCTTCCACTGCCGCGCGCGGATGAATCTATCCGCCTCGGTAATCCTCCGCGCCGCAGTCATAAGAAGGGTCCATGCGAAGTCAGCTGTGGCTTCTGTTAAAACACCTGGGGTGTAGGTTACATATATTCCCCTCTTCGTAGCCTCGGGTACATCAACATGCTCGTAGCCAACACTCATAGTGCTTACGACTACAAGTTTGGGAGCAGCGTCCATAAGCTCACCGTCGATCTTATCTGTGAGGAGGCATAGAAGCCCGTCTAAACCCTTTACCTTCTCCATTAACTCCATCCTTGATGGAGGTCCCTCACCGGGGTAAACTTCAACATCGCATGCCTCCCTTAGCACTTCGAGGTAGGGCGGTAGTAGACGCCGTGTGACAAAAACCTTTGGTCTCACCATCCAAATCACCTGAACTGCTATAAATCCCCAAGACTTAAATATGTTTTGACTTTTTTCAAGATCCGTTTTCTACGGATAATCGCCTTTAAAGTAGAAGGAGTATAGGGGTCATCAGCAGCGCGGTCATGTTTGTGAGCTTCATAAATATGTTAAGGGATGGACCAGCAACGTCCTTTAACGGGTCGCCGACGGTGTCACCGATTACAGCCGCGGTGTGTGTTGGCGTTCCCTTCATCCAGAATTGCCTCTCAACGTATTTCTTCGCGTTATCCCACATGCCTCCACTGAAGGTGAAGAAAGGCGAAAGCAGGGCTGATGTAGCTAATCCCCCTAGTAGCATGGCGCCTAAAGCGTATTTTCCTAGCAGGAGTCCTACAGCGATGGGTGCAACAACAGCTAGCATACCAGGCGCAATCATCCCCACGAGCGCTTTCCTAGTCCCAATGTCCACGCAACGTGCATAGTCAGGTTTGGCTTTACCTTGAATGATCGCCGGGTTCTCCCTTAGTTGACGTCTCACTTCGTCCACCATTCGATAGGCGTTTTTCCCAGTAGCCCCAATCGCGAGGGAAGAGAATAGGAAGGGGAAAGCCGCTCCTAAAAGGAGTCCTATGAGGATGACGGGGCTTAGAAGACTGAGGCTGATTGATTGGAACTGCACGATTTCACCGTAGGTGGTGAAGATCACTATAGTAGACACCGTGGCTGATGCCGTAGCGAAAGCTTTTGTATAAGCCTTTGTGGTGTTACCCATAGCATCGAGCTCTTCCAGTGCTCCTCCATTTTGCACCCTTACGCCAGACATCTCAGCTATGCCAGCCGCGTTGTCGGTTATAGGCCCAAAGGTGTCGCTTGACATGATTATGCCTATGGCTAGGTCTGTTCCGAGATTCGCTGCGACGATGCCGTAAAGCGAACCATTAGTTATGAAGTAGGAGAAAAGTATGACGGCTAAGACGACTAGAAATGGTAGGAATGGGCTTTGAAATGCGTAGGATAATCCTGTGATAATATTAATAGCTGCTCCCCGCTCCGAGGACTCCGCCATTCTTCTCACAGGTCCTCCATTCACTCCTGTATAGTACTGTACGACTAGGCAAACCGCGAGACTTGCCACTAAGCCGCTTACCACGGCGTAGAACACGGTTACATCATGAAGCAACGCTGTAACAGATAGAAACGCCCCTAGTATGCAGAAGATCGTGGTTGTGAAGAGACCGATGTTGAAAGACATGATAGGTTTCGTCTTTCGCAAAACTATGATTACGAGTACTCCTAATATGGTTGCTAATACCCCTGAGGCTCCAAGCACTAGGGGGAACATTAAAGCGTTTACTCCTAGCTGGCTGAGCAGTATAGTGCCTAGAATCATTGAGGTGATATAGTCATCGCTTATGGATTCAAAGAGGTCAGAGCCTCTTCCAGCGCAGTCACCGACGTTATCACCAACTTGATCAGCGATTACCGCGGGGTTGCGGGGGTCATCTTCGCGGATGCGGTTCTCTATCTTACCAACTAGGTCAGCCGCCATGTCAGCTGCTTTGGTGAAAATGCCTCCGCCTAGTTGGGCGAACAGAGCCGTTAGACTGGCACCGAAGCCGAAGGCGATTATTAAGTTTGGGTCTTGATAGAGCCAAATAAGCAGGGTAACTCCGAGGAGGCTTAATCCTACAACTGAGAGTCCCATTACGGCACCGCCTTTGAAAGCGAGCGTGAATGCCTTTGTTGAAGAGATTCCTGCGGCGTTGGCGGTTCTTACGTTGGCTTTTACGGCAACCCGTAAACCGACATAGGCTGCTAGTAGGGAAAGAGAGGCGCCGAATATGAAGGCGAGAACCACCCTAATATCTTTAAAAAAGATGACTAATGGAATGATCATTAACGCGGTAAAGATTGTGATGGTTCCATACTGCCTTTTTATGAAGGCTTTGACGCCCTCTTGGATGTAACCTGCGATTTCAAGCATTTGCGGCGTTCCAGTAGGCTCCTTGTCGATGGACCAGGCTAGGAGAGCGACGGCGAACATCGCAAGGGTTCCCCCTGCCAAAGGAATCCATATTAGGTCCATCTACCACCGCTTCCCACTCCTTAGTCTTCACGGTAATTTTCACCGCGTCGAAACCGGTCTTCACATACAGTTTAGGCTCCTACTTATAAACATAGCATAGAAGATTTACTTTCCAATTAGCAAAGGGGTGCAAAACTCATCGTAGAAAACAACGTTTTAACGTTTAGGTTTCTACTTTAACACTTCTAAAACCTCTGGGTTAACGATGTTTCTCGGAATTTCGCCTATTAAGGCTTGAACTACGTCTGTTGCCACCGTGACAGCCATATCTCTTAAGGTTTCCTTTGTGTGGGCTGCCATATGTGGAGTGACTACCACATTATCCATTTTAAACAAGGGGTTCTCGGGGTCGGGTGGTTCCTTACTAAAGACATCTAGGGCCGCGCCAGCTAGCCTACCCAAAGCCAAGGCTTTAACTAAAGCCGATTCATCGATGACACCGCCTCTCGCAGCGTTAATGAGGAAGGCTTCCTTCTTCATGAGGCTGAGTTCTTCCTCACCGAGCAGTCCGTGGGTTTCCTTCGTTAACGGCACATGGATGGTGACGAAGTCTGAAAGACTCAACAGGGTTTTGAGGTCTACGATCTCAACGTTTAAATCCTCGGCAGGGCTGGCGGTGACATACGGGTCGTAGGCTAAGATTCGCATCTTGAAGCCATAAGCCCTTTTAGCTACCCTACGCCCTATCCTCCCAAGCCCAATGATACCGAGTGTTTTACCGTATACATTTGTTCCTATACACTCATACCGGAACTTCCACTCTGCTCTGGTTCTCAGGGCGTGGTCTGCTTGAGCTATCCTCCGAGCTGAAGCGATTATTAAGCCGAAGGTATGGTCGGCTACAGCTTCACTGTTTACATCGGGTGTATAGACAACGATGACTCCACGCTTAGTCGCTGCTTCAACATCAACGTTGTCGACGCCTACGCCATGCCGTCCAACAACCCTCAGATTTAAAGCGTTGCTGAGAACACCTACGGTGATTCTGCCTAAGGCCCTTATGATGATCGCGTCTACATCCCTACTTTCCCTGATTAAGGTTTCTTCTGACGTCCCGGAGGCGAAGACGACCTCACCTGCACCTTCGAGAATTTTCAACCCGGCTTCATCGATCTTCTCCGTAACCAAGAACTTGAACCTATCTACCGTGAACACCCCTCCAACATGATTTACGCGGGTATGAGTGCTAAAGATTAATATAATCGTAACGGTGCTCATCTACTGAGACTCAATCCGTCAAGTTTAAATCCGTTTCTAGTTAAGGTTGTCTGATGCTTGGCGTAAGTAACCTTAAAGCACACTTCGCACGGTGTTTATATGGATGAGAACGTTCTAAACAGCTACATAAGGGCTGGTAGAATCGCTGCTGAAATTCGAATGGAAGCTGAAAAGGTTGTAACTGAAGGCGTTAAGGTTTTTAATATCTGTGAGCGGCTTGAAACCCTCATATCCAATAAGGGCGGCAGATCAGCCTTCCCATGCAATGTATGTATAAACGATGTTGCAGCCCATGACACGGCGGCAGTGGATGACCCTAGGGTGATTCCCTGGGGTTCAGTTGTGAAAGTTGATATAGGCGTCCATGTGGACGGTTACATCGCTGACACAGCCACCACCATAGTCTTCAACGAAAAGTTTGAAGCCTTAAAGTATGCCGTTGAAGATGCCCTTGAGAAAGCCGTTAAGGCTATCGGTCCAGGGGTTCATGTAGGGCAGATTGGGGACATAATTGAGCCCACCGTGAAGAAACATGGGTTCAAGCCAATTTGGAATCTTTCCGGGCATGAGGTTAAGAGATACACTATACACGCGGGCGTTTCCATCCCAAATGTCAGCGGCCAAAATGGGAATCGGTTTCAGGTCGACGGTGTCTACGCTGTCGAACCCTTCGCTACACTAAATGAAGCCTCAGGTCAAGTTATAGGCTTATCTGATACACGGATATACCGCTGCACTCAGTATAGGAAGCAGCGAAGCGTAGACCATGACCTTCTACTCAGGAAGCTTTGGGATGAGCGGCGTGGCCTCCCCTTCGCCGAACGTTGGTTTAGAGGTTATAAACCAAGCCTTAGGTTTGGGAATGCATGGGATGTGCTTAAGGCTTCGAAATTCATCAGAGGCTACCAAGTATTAAGGGAGCGAAGCGGCTGTGTGGTTACGCAGGCTGAGCATACGGTCTTGATAACCAAGGATGACCGCGCTGTCTTAACCTAATCCCTTCTTTCATCTAGGTAGACCGATGACATAATCATTGGTTTACTGCATTTAGGGCAGTTCTCAGCCTCTTTAAGCACAAAGTCTCCCTTCTGGAAACCTCTGATCGTCTTGAAACCACACTGGATGCACTCCATTAATGTAAGAGTTCTAGACGGCTTACGATTCATCACAGCCATCGTCCTCCCCCTAGTCTGTGTGAGAAGATAGGTTGATATAGCAAACCCTAAAACTCCGAAGAGAAGGTAGTAAAGTCCCTGATCGTATCTTCCACGAGAGTAGGCGTCAGTTGATAGGTATAGAAGAAATATCGATAACGTGAAAAGCATGAAGACGACGGCGAAGAGGGTTGTCAGAACCCCAACGCCTTTACTAGGACTACCCTCAGCCATAAACATCCCCCGACGGCTCACTATTTACTGTCCAATACCTCCTGTGTTACCGACTCCGAGGACTACGACTAAATCGTTAACCGCTGCTTTCTCGGTGACTAGCCTCCGAACCCTGTTGATGGCTTCGTCGACGCCCTTATAGATGTCTTTCCTCATCAGGGTATATGCCTCCTGAATCGATTCTTTTATGAGAATCGCGTAGAGGGGAACTCCATGCTTCTTAACGGTTTCCTCGATCTTGTACTTGTCAACGCCGATGCCCCCGATGGCTGCACCGATACCCTCAGAGACATCACCCGTATTATCACCTTCAAACTTAACGGTTGCATCGACCATGATCACCACTGAAACCCTACCCGTGTTCTCGTCAAGAACTCGCTCTAAGGCATCTCCGAGCTTTCCAACGTTACCTCCTGGACCTTGAGCTTTTAAAACGATCAGCTTTCTATCGTTAAGAGATACATATGAAGCCAGCGTATCCTTAGCTATAAGCCTCTTCTCAGCGCCATACATGAGCTTGGCTGCGACGAGGGCGCCGGCGCCATCACCGATCGGTTGACCAAATTGAAAGGCATGAACAGTTCCCATAACCGCTTCTGCTTCCTGTATTATCATAGGAAGTTGGGCTTCAAGTTGATAGATGATGAAGATGCTCATCGTCTTTTTACCGTAGATGTAGTAATGTCTGACTAACCGGTAGAGGGTATTTAGGAAAAGGCTGTATTCAATGAGGTTTTCCAGGTTACTGATCTGGGCTTCGTCAGCAGATGGAACTAGCGCTTTTATTTCATTCCTCGATCTTTCATCACGGACATTCAATAAGTGTTCGATCTTTGGTATGATTCCCACTGGGTCTACGTTGTTAGGGGGTATCCAGAAGTATTCGAGGAACCGGTCAATGTCAGGGGTGATATCGCGGTCTAGGTTCGCGGAGCCTTTAAGCGTTTCAATCGTGATTCTCCTAGCCTCATCCTTTAAAACCTTTAACCTCTTAAGGGATGAATCGATATGCCTCAGCATGGTCCAAGACTGCATCCGCTGACCGTAGAACATGGTGAAGACGAAGAGGAGGATGAAAAGCATCTGAATGATCATGCCGACGATGTCTCCTTCCCCCGAAGGAAGGATTTGGCTAAGGTCTGTTAATCCAACCAAGTACGTTAAGGAGGACATGTGTGTTCCGTTCTCCCACTACATAAAAATGCTCTTATATTTAAGTGATTAGTATTTCCGTTCACGGACATCTGAAGGTTGCTGAAAGTAGTGGGTCGCTAACATTTCCCACCTCACGTAGGCTTCCGCACTACAGAGGCAGGAAACGTGGTATGGTTTGACTTCCGCGTTCGGAACGAGAGCGGGTAGGACCCACACCCTATGGTCAGCGACCCAAAAACCTAAATTTTAAAAGCCTCCTTTAAACATTTCCCAAGCAATCTTTTTATCATACATGAATCAATGAGACCCTGTAAGCGCCTCGGTAGCTCAGCTGGCAGAGCAACAGTCTCGTAAGCTGTAGGTCGAGGGTTCAAATCCCTCCCGAGGCTCCATAAAAGAAGAAAAATAATCTATCTATATTTTGGCGAAATAGCCATGATTCAACGTCAAATTCGAGATTTCTTACCCACGTAAGTGTGGTGTTTGAAGCCTCGGAAAGCCGAGGTCGTGACGAACTACGCCTGTGCGTGCTCTCTCAGACCATCATGCGCTAATCCACTGACAACAGTTAAAATAAGCTAGCTGAAACTAATGTCTTGTGCACAGAATTAAGGTCAGATTCGGCCAAGCAGCCTTAACGAATTCAAGGCCACAATGAGAGCGTTGCCCTCATGAATGACAGATGCTATCACAGGACCTATGAACCCCTGAGTAGATAAGAATAATCCAGTTACATTAACACACAAAGCGAAAATGACATTCTGTTTCACTATAGATAACACTTTTCTACTCAAATGCATAGTCTTAGCAACTTTACTCAAGTCATCTGTCATTAGAACAATTCCAGCTGTCTCCATCGCCACATCTGTTCCAGTAATACCCATTGCTATCCCGACGTTTGCAGAAGCTAAGGCTGGGGCGTCGTTGATGCCATCGCCAACAACGATGACGCGGTTTCCCTCTCTTCTATACTCTTCAACATACTTCACCTTGTCCTCCGGAAGAAGGTTGGCATGCACCTCACCTATTCCGACTTGACTGGCCGCTTTTCTGGCAACTGGAAGCGTGTCTCCTGACAACATCACAACTTTTTCAACCCCCACCTGCTTTATCTTTGTGACATCGTTTTTGACCCCCTCCCTTAAAGTGTCAGCTATACTTATCAACCCCACAACATTCGTATCTTCTGCTACAACCACGACTGTCCGACCTAAAGCAGCTTCAACATTCATATAATTAACAGACTCATCATTCAACACAACACCATACTCGCCCATAAGGTTCAAGTTGCCCACGAGGATCGTGTGTCCAGAATGTTTTGCGACCATTCCATGACCAGGTTTCACCTGAAGCTCATCGGGGTAAGCAAAGACTACTCCATGTTCTCTTGCCTTATCAATCACTGCTTTGGCTAGGGAGTGTTCAGATCTCTGTTCTGCTGTAGCAGCGATTGAAAGAACATCTGTGATGGTCTTGCCTCCGAGAGGTTTTATATCTGCCACTTCAGGCTCGCCCAATGTGATTGTCCCTGTTTTATCTAGGATAACGACATTGCATCGCCCAACCTCTTCAAGATATGTTCCTGCCCGTATCAGTACACCGTTGCGAGTTGAGTTCCCCAACCCTGCTGCTACCGCCGTTGGCGTTGCCAGCGTTAACGCTCAGGGACATGAGATGACGAGCACAGCTGCTGTAGATATTAAGTTATTAATAACCAGCTGGGTAATGATGGCCACTGAAAGGATTATTGGTGCAAACCAGCGTGCATACCTGTCTGCAAGCCTCTCCACAGGTGCCTTTCTGAGCTGAGCTTCCTCAACCTGCCTAATGATATGTGCAAAGACTGTATCATTAGACTTTTTTGCTACGCGGATATCGAGTGTTCCATTCTCTAATATTGTATTCGCGTAGACGGTGGTTCCTATGAATTTCTCCGAAGGAACAGACTCACCTGTAATTATTGCTTGATTTGCCAAACCGTTTCCTTTCACAACAATGCCATCGACGGGAATCCTTTCGCCAGGATTCACATAAACTGTCTCATCCACTTTAACATCGTCAAGAGAGACTTCGATCTCCTTTCCATCTCTGTGGACGCGTGCAGTCATAGGCGCTGATTTGATTAGATTCTCTATTGCCCTTGAGGATCTGCCAGCAACATATTCTTCGAGCAGTCCCCCTCCATTCAGCATTATCACGACAACTGCTGCGGCAAGATACTCCCCCACCAGAACAGAAATCCATATGGCGAAGCTGGCTAAGATGTCAATACCGAAATTTCTGTGAAGAAGTGCTCTAACGGACTCTAAAATGATTAGTGATCCGCCTACAAGAGCTGCAATTAGAGATAAGATATCAGCCCAAAATTTTAGCTGAAGACCTGATATTTGAAGGAGACCGCTGACTACTGTTAGTGTTAGACAGAAGCCGAAGAGAGCCACATCTAATCTATTCATAGTTTAGTCGCCATTTTGTATTCTGAGTCATATAAGGCGGGCTATTGCTTCTTTGAGTTCTTGAATTGCTGCCTCTCCGCGTCCCTCTTTAATCGCCTTAGCAACGCATGTCTCAACATGATCCTCAAGCATTATCTGACTTATCTTGCCTAGAGCAGACTGCACAGCGGCAATCTGAAGAAGTATAGCTGGGCAGTCCTTGTCCTCTTGAACCATCTTAGATATTCCACGCACGTGGCCTTCTACCTTGGCAAGACGTTTTATGATGTCTTCGCTTTTCTTATGCATACTCACAGTAATATCCCCTCCATAGGGATGGGAGGAGTAGTTAATTAATTTTTTCTTTTGCGAAAACAAGCCGGATCCGAGTACAACTGGTTTCCCGACATATAATTGAAAAAGGAAATAGTACATATTTATTAGACGAGAGTGAAGATGAAATCAGTAGAGGATGGTGAAAATAGTTGAAATGGGTAACACGTGAACACGTTCACGTGGATAGAACAGCCTGTCCATGGCTGATTAAAAGATTTGTTGACCCTAGAGCAGAGTTCATCTTCGTGTCAACTGAGGAGGTTCTGGAGACATCCAAGAAGGAGAACGCCACTCCTTATGATGTCCAAGGTGTTGAACTGGGCCATCATGGCGAGAAATGTAGCTTTGACGCAATCATTGAAAAATATGAGATAAAGGATCTGGCAGTATTGGAATTGGCAAAAATTGTTCGCGCCGCTGACACAGGTAGAATGGAGGCTGCCCCAGAGGCGACTGGACTGGAAGCAGTTATGAGTGGAATCTCCATCATTGCCAAAGACGATCATGAGGCGGTAGAAAAGGCTGGTGTGGTATATGATGCGTTGTACACTAGAAGCAAGATGAGGCTTATAGAGGAGAAATTAAAGTCTGAAATTGAGAAGATGGATAGAGGACAACGCAGAGAGTTCTTGAGGAAGAAGCTACTTGAGAACCAGTAGCTAGCTCGATTGGAGGAGACTCTTAGCATTTGCTACGTTCTGGAGGGTCTAGCTGGCTCCAAAACTGATATTGTTGCTAGCCAGCTTACTAACTGATCTTTGGAAGCTATTGGACGATGAAACATAAGAGCTAGCCAAATCCACTAGTCAATGTAGTCAACATCGCTAGAGTCTCTGCCTTTCTCCGCTACGAAGTCGAGGATGTAAACGAGGATGTGAATCTATCCCGAGGCTCCATATAAGCATTTTTTTATAACCTTACTTCAAGGTAAAAATATTGAAAAGTCATTCACATATATGATATTATTGGACTAATGTTCCCCTGTTAGATGTAATGGATATCAACTCTTTATATCCTAGTTAAGGGTTCAAATCCCTTCCTAGCTTTCCAGATCACGTAACCAAGTAGAAAGTAGAAGAAAAAATAGGGTAATTTCTTAATGGAAAATCCTGAAGAAATTCACCTATATTCTCTTTGCAAGTATGGTTTCCCAGGTATCTGCGTGTCCTTCCTCGTCGCTTTGGATCTCCTCAAGCATAAGTCTTGTGGTTGTGTCTCCCACTTCAGAGCATAGTTTAACATGCTCCTTGTACTGTTTAATCGCACCATTCTCAGCGTCGAGGTCATCCTGTATCATTTTCCTAAGGTCTCCCCCTGTTTTCATAGGTCCAGGCTTTGTCGTCGGCAATCCTCCGAAATAGACAATCCTTTCCGAAAGCTTTTCCATATGCTCCATCTCATCCTTCGCTGTTGCGCTGAAGATTTCGATGATTGCTGGGCTTTCCAATCCCTCGGCCGTAAAGTGATGGTGTGAATACTGTATAATAGCAGCAATCTCCGCGGATAGGTCTGCGTTCAACGCGTCGATGATCCTCTGTCTATCCTTCTGGCTTAACAGGAAACTCATGCACATACCTCCAATCTTATAGATATCCCGTGACTGTATTTATACCTTGTCATAAACCTCATCTATACCGAAATAACTTCAGCTCTTAGAGGCGAAAAGTTTTTCATTCTTTACATATAGTCGAAGCCCTTTAACAGGAAAATAAATCTGCTTCCTCTAGTCGAAATATACCTAGGATGCATTATCTGCTACCGTGGCTCAGCTTCCATTCAACTCACTTAAGCCTAAGGGTTTCAAGGTTTGCCGGTGCTGTGGCTGGTAATCTATACATTCTTTGTATGGCATTGGCAACGCTAAGCGTCTTCGCCTCTTCACCGTGGCATACAACAATCCTCTCAGGTCTCGGAGCAAGCATTCGTATGTATCCGAGGATCTGGCGTCTATCTGAATGCCCGCTGAAACCTTCAACGGCTTCTACCCGCATGTTCACTTTATGAACCTGCATCTTACCTCCACTGTCTATGAGAGCGACATCCCTTAAACCATTCCTTATACGTCTTCCAAGAGTTCCCTCGATCTGATAGCTTACGAAGATCAGGGTATTATTCGCCTCAGGTGCCAGTTGCTTGAAGTATTCAACAGCAGGTCCTCCTTCAAGCATCCCAGATGTGGCTAAAATTATACACGGCTCACCAGCGATGATATGCGGTCTCTCCTCCGGATTATTGATGATGGTAAAGTACTCTGATTTGAAAGGGTTTACGTCTTCGTAGAGAATCTTATCCCGAAGCTCCCTAGCCATATACTCAGGATACGCGGTGTGGATCGCCGTGGCTTCGTTGATCATACCCTCAACGTAGACTGGGACCTCTATCAACTGTTTCCGCCGCATATACTCATCGATAACCATCATGATTTCCTGAGCCCGTCCTATAGCGGGGGTTGGGATGAGAACCTTTCCCCTCTTTTCCAGGGTTTCGTTGAGGAGTTTCACAAACCTCCCCTCAACCTCTTCCCTCAGAGGCATGACATCCTCCGAAGCCCCGTATGTTGATTCCACGATCAGGGTTTCAACTCTTGGAAAGCTTGAGGCTGAGGGGTCGAAGAGCATGGTCTTCCCATACTTGAAGTCCCCTGTGAAGACTATGTTGTGGAATCCTTCACCTATGTGAAGGTGTACTATCGAAGAGCCTAGTATATGCCCGGCATTCCACAGCTGCAGCTTCATGTCAGGGGCTATGTCGAGGACGAAGCCGTATCGAATAGGGGAGGCATGGAGCACCATCTCCCGTATGTCTTTCTGGTCATAGGGAGCCATTACACCCTCCTTCGATAAGACGTCAAGGTAGTCAAGTTGCCCGAGGGTCATAAGGCTTAAAGTGGGCTCTGAGCAGTAAACTGGTCCATCGTAGCCGTACTTATAAAGGATCGGTAACACACCGCAGTGGTCAAGGTGGCTATGGGAGATCACAACGGCATCCAAGGAATCGAGGTTTAAGCCGTCAACGTTAAGATATGGGAAGACCATAGGGGGTCCAGGTGCACCCGGGTTTAAACCGCAATCAAGAAGAACCTTACTCTCCTTTGTCTGAACAAGTATGCATGACCTCCCAACTTCCCTGAAGCCTCCTAGACCAGTTAGTAAGACTTCCTTCGTCTTGAACACAGTTGGCCTGAAGACCATCTCTCCTATACCCATAAGGATTCTCTCCCGCTCCTTGCTCTCCGTGTACATCAGATGTCTGATGTTGGCTATGATCTTCGATGGTATAGGAGGGGTTCTTAGAACCCTTGGGCTCCACCTAGCTCTACGCATGATCTCCTGCAGGTTTGAACCATTAGTTCCTACGGCAAGACCAACCCTCTTAGCCTCTATTACCACCTCGCCGACCGTAGGGTCGAAGGTGACGTTCGTCACATCGGCTTCCTTGGGAATAACCTCCCTGATTATAGCCTCAGTTTCCTTCTCGGACCCTCTTATTGAAGGGTCGCTGCGGACGACGATTCTCTTCCTTATGAGGCTGACGATGCTCGGTATGACGTAGCTTTTCTCCGATAGAAGCACCTCAGGCTTCTTAGCGTATAGAGCCAGCTTCGCTCCTTCGAAGTTAATCCTCGTAATCTCAGCATCTCTAGGTACACGCTCCAGTATAATCTCCCGTATCTTTACAGACATGTCGTTGAACTGGCTCTTCAACCAACCACCGTTCTATGAAACCTTAACGAGAAGCGCCTTCTTTTCCTCCTCTGAGAGCTCTCTGTAACCACTCTTAGAGATCACGGCTACATCAAAGCTGTCTCCGCTTGCGATGTCTCTTTTCATCGCCGAGTTCACAGCCTTCACGGCTAGAGGTAAAACTTCATCAACACTTAATTGGTCTTTATACTCATCCTCCAGTAACCCATAAGCTATAGGGGAACCAGATCCAGTTGAGAAACACTTCTCCTCTGTGACACTTCCGAAGGGGTCAAGTGCATACAGACGTGGACCAGAGTCGTCGACTCCACCTATTATCGCTTGTAAAGAGAGGGGGGCATACCTCTGACCGAAGAGAATGTTGGCGGCTAACCTAGCCGCAGTATTAATAGGCATAGGTCTACCATTGTGGAGTTTATAGAGGCTGGCGTTAGCTTTTAAGAGTTCAACCACGTTCTGTCCATGAGCAGCTGTGCCAGCTATGGTCATAGCCATGTGGTCTGCGACTTTAAACACCTTCTTACCATGTTTATGCGCAACATAGAAACCCATCGTTACACGGGTATCTGAGGAAAGGATAACACCGTCTTTACAGACGAGTCCTACAGTGGTCGTCCCAGTATGCATCAGCTCATGTCTACCCAAAGAGTGCATCAACGTTTCCCCCAGAAACGAAACAGTACTTCACCAACCGCTCCAAGAAATTGTCCTGTTAAACTCCCTAAGGGTCGTATTTTAATGTTACTATTCATCATTCAGCGCCTCCACTATTAAAAGTTTGACATGCCACATCATGTTATCCACCAGGTAGATCCAGTGAAAAATCTTCAGGGAAATTGTTGGATATAAAACCTAGGTTTCCTCTGTACCAGTCATAATCGCATTTAAGACATTGTGTAGTTTTAGGTTTTTCGGCAAACAGGTTTTCGACGACCCTAACAGGATTATCATCATCCCTAAGGCTATAAGGAATAGGGTTCCTGCATTGCGTACGGTAATTAGAAGGGACCACGCTATCCAAGAGAGAATTCCAAGTTTGACTACTACCACCCGTTTTCATCGTGGGTGAAAGATTTTTTATGCTTGCCCAACGTGTTTATGATTATCATAACTGTTGCTGGATGAGGTGGTCTCCGTGGCTCGGTATATCTTCATCACAGGCGGCGTCCTTTCTAGCGTTGGAAAGGGTATCGTCATGGCTTCCACTGGGAAGATGCTTCAAGTTAGGGGGTTCAGGGTTACCACAATAAAGATCGACCCCTACTTGAACGTGGATTGCGGTACAATGAACCCTTTTCAACATGGGGAAGTCTTCGTTACGGAAGATGGTGGAGAAATCGACTTAGACATGGGTCATTACGAGAGATTTTTAGACATGAACCTTCCCAAGGATCAGAACATCACCACTGGGCAAGTTTATTGGGCGGTTATTGAAGGGGAGCGTCGAGGAGACTACCTCGGTAAGTGCGTCCAGATCGTGCCTCACATCACCGATGAAATTAAAAGGCGTATTTCCACGGTGGCAAACCGTTCCCACGTTGAAATTATACTAACCGAGGTCGGTGGAACCGTTGGCGACATTGAGGGATTACCTTACCTTGAAGCCATACGCCAGTTCAGGGTTGAAAAAGGCTTTGAGAACACACTCTACATACACGTAGCCTTAGTCCCAGTCCTAGACGTGACAGGGGAGGAGAAGACTAAACCCCTTCAACATAGTGTAAACGAACTCCGCCGTATAGGGATACAACCCGATGTCATCGTTGCCAGATGCCCTAGAATGATAGGTCCTGAGACGCGGGGGAAGATCGCTCTCTTCGGTACAATCCCTGAAGCCGCTGTCTTCTGCTCTTATAACGTCGACTGCATCTATGAGGTCCCTCTCATCCTTGACAAGCAGGGGATGGGTGAATACATCCTTAAAAGACTAGGTTTAGAAGCCAATAATCCGAACTGGTCACGGTGGGAAACCATTATCACCTCATTCCTCAAACCAGTTAACGAATTAAAGCTAGCTATGTGTGGAAAATACACTACTCTAGCAGACTCGTACATCAGCATCAACGAAGCTATAGGTCACGCGGGTGCCGCCTGCGGTGCCCGAGTAGACATTGACTTAATTGAAACAGAGCGTTTTGAGAAAGATAGCACCTCCTTGGATAAGCTACTGAACTACGACGGCATCCTCGTTCCCCCAGGTTTCGGCATGAGAGGAACCGAGGGGAAGATCCTAGTCACCAACTATGCGCGGGAGCAGAATATACCATTCTTAGGCGTATGCTTCGGTTTCCAGATGGCTATTGTAGCTTTTGCCCGTCATGTTTGCGGGCTTCAAAGAGCGAACAGCACGGAGAACGACCCTGAAACTCCGAACCCCATCCTCGACCTCATGCCTGAGCAGCGTGGTTTAGAGTATAAGGGGGCTACTATGAGGCTGGGGGCTCACGAGGTTATGATCAAGCCTGATACCATCGCCTATAATCTTTATAAGTCAAACGTCATCGTCGAACGTCACCGACATAGATGGGAGGTAAACCCCATCTTCTGGGATACTTTACAGAAACATGGAATGATTTTCTCGGGGATAAGTCCTGACAGTCGCCGAATCGAGGTATTCGAGCTGCCAAACCATTATTTCTATATGGGTACACAGTTCCACCCTGAGTTTAAAAGCCGCCCTGGTAAACCAGACCCAGCATACTATGGCTTCGTCAAAGCCTGCCTCGACAGGAAGCTTGGAAAACCTAAGCCTGATTTCTGAGAGTGTTCACATAGACCCTACTCTGGTAGGCTCATACAGAATATGTACGATTACAACCTTCTCGTTTCTTATGGCGAAGACCAGTACTCGGGGGCGAGATCTGAGGTTTTAACCCTGCTTAAATCGTTAGGCGACTCCAAGCCTAGGGTTGAGAGAACCTTAGCCAGAGGCATAATAGGGGTGAAGACAAGCCTAAACCCATTCAATGTTGTTCACGGACTTAGAAGCCTATTCAGAGAAAAACCTGAAATCTTCACCTTCTGCCTTAAATGGGTTCCCGTTGAGCTATGGTCTTTCTCAGACATGGAGTCCATGAAGATGGCTGTGAAGCAGCTCCGTGGCAGGATAGATGAAAGTGAAACATGGAGGATGACTGTTGAAAAGAGGCGGTATACGCTTTTCCATAAAAGCGAGATAATCAGGGAACTTGCTGCCCTCATCAACCGAAAGGTTGACCTTGAAAATTATGATAGGGAACTCAGGGTTGATATCCTCGGTAGATATGCCGGGCTATCTGTTTTAGGAAGAACTGATACTTTCTCCCTCGCAGCTCTATGCGTTTAGGGCTTCGATAAGGTAGAAACTAGTACAGTAAAACATCGGAGTACAGATGTTGGAAGGAAAAAAAGAAGGGGGGTGTAGCGTTTTTTTGGAGCGTCTAGACTTTTGCGGCCTCTCTCCACGTATGCCCACATTTAGGACATTTCCACATCTTAACGTGAAGTTTCGGACCCTTCTTGCTCTTCGGCGCTACATTCCACTCCTTTGTGGGCTTAGCCACTTCGGTCCCATCTTTCGGACACTTAGCCATGCAGAATTCCTCCATTTCCTTGGACATGGATTGCATGGTTACGGTATATAAGGTTTTCCATGCTTTCTCGCGTTAACGCTCTTTCGAAAGCACTTTAGCAAAGGGTTCAACCTGTTTAGGGATGTAGAAGCTGTAGGAGAAAACAGGGTTCATCTAACCGTCAAGTGTTGTGGCCACTCCGAGTTCTCTTGCCGTGGCAGATATTTGCCGCCAAGTCTCATCCTCGATGAAGATGCCTTCTCTCAGCCTCCTTTCCTCCTCCGCCAACTCAGGTTCACCTGGTATAAGGATCTCCGTGAACCCTGGTGCTTTCTTAGATAATTTAATGGCTTGGATAGCGTTGTCAACTCTCTCCTTGAACCTTTCTACAGGTGTGAAGCAAGCGATGTTTACGACAATCGCGAAGACGCCGTTGCCGCCCTTAAATTCCTTACTCGAGGCACATCCGACTCCTGTGAGAGCGCCGCTCATGAGGTCTATGAAGAGCCCTAAGCCGAAACCTTTGTAGCCGAGGTTTCCACCAAGGGGTAGGATGGCTCCTCCTCGGTAAAAGTCTGCTGGGTCATCCGTCGGTTTACCGTCCTTGTCGATTATCCAGCCTAGGGGAACCTTCTCGCCTCTACGCATCTTCACCCTAACCTTACCCTCAGCTACAGCGCCTGTCGATATATCGAGGACGAAGGGTTTCGCAGTCCCAGTGGGGATGGCTACGCTTATGGGGCTAGGGTTAAGCATGCGATCGATTCCACCGAAGGGTGCGACTAGTGGGAAGCTGTTCGTCACCATGATCCCGATCATGTCGTGGGCTAAAGCCATCATTGTGTAATCGGCCAGCCTACCAACATGGTTGCAGTTTAAGACACCAACGGCACCAATCCCAGTGTTAGTAGCCTTATCCAAGGCGACTTCCATAGACCTTGTGGCGACAACCTGACCGAAACCCCAGTTACCGTTGATCGAAGCCGTTGAAGGTGTTTCAGCGGCGACTTCGACTTTAGCTCCAGGTTTTATCCTGCCTTCCCTAACCGCGCGAACGTACTCCGGTATCCTTAAGACACCGTGTGAATCGTGCCCAGTTAGATTCGCCTTAACCAACAGTTCTGTTACGATCTGAGCTTCATTATCCGGAGCGCCCACAGCTCTGAAGATGCTTAAACCAAGCTCTGTTAACTGCTCAATTGAAAACCTTGGCATACACGTATCACCCCGAACCTCACATACGTTTCTCATACTTCTAAATATCTATTACAATTCAAAGATAACCATTTGATGAACCTTAACCTCAGGTATGATACATGATGTGTAGGGTTTGTTGAAGAGGAATTCCAGGTTTTCTCTTGAGGGTGCTAGATAAACTCTTGTTGGGCAGGTTTCAGTTAAAATCTGCAGCTTTACATCCCTTGTTGGGTAGGCTTCCTCTATGTACTCAACGTGTTTCCCCCGACGTTGAGGCTGATAGTTTACGATGTGGGCTATGAGTCTTCCAGGTTGCTCCATGAGGGATACCTCCGAAGAGGGTGGCGCATTTGAGTTGACGAATCTTCTGGGTAGCAATAGTTTAAGGCAGTTCTCGACGATGGATTTGTACACATAGTATCCGTGTTGATAATAAGCTTGGAAGATGGGGCTGTAAACATATACAATGTTTTCACGCCGCGTAACCGCTGGATACGGGGATTTCCTGTCAACAGGACTTTGGAAATGTGATGTGAACGCCTTGAAGGTCCTGTTAAAATAGGGGTTATAAACCTCAGCGAGGGTTTCTGTACCATCCATTGGCTTAACGTAGGCGCCTCGTTCATACATGACAAAGTCAAGGTTTGGAAGCGTATGGGATAAAGTCTCCCCGAGATGAATGAAGTCTGGGCTATAAGTTGAGGGCTGCACGTATTTCACACCGATACCAGGGCATGAAAATTCCTTGGTCTCATGGTTTAAGGTAGCCTCATAGCTTAAGAGCAGCTTTCCCCGCGCATCTAGGAATCCCTGAAGCTTCGTAACTGTCTCTTCACTTATACGTCCGGTGTCTGGGAGTATGAGCACTTCGTATTTCTGAAAATCTTCTTCAGGGTCGATGATGTTGAACTGGTGTTTAAGCTCTAGAAGCATCTTCATAGCTCCCTCACTCGCTTCACTCATTTCTAGGCTTCCTTCGGGACTTTCCAGCACAAGGATGGCAACCTGTACCTTAGGCTTAGCGTCTACGCACCAAGGTTCTTTAGAAGCCACATCTCCGTAAACTGACCCTATGAGCGCGTAGACCGCTTCGTCTAGCTTACCCCTCGGGTGGAGCTGGTCTCCTATAGAGCATTTAGCTCCTCCAGCTAACATTGTAGCGCACTCATACTCCAGCTGTGCGCGGGTTTTAATCCCGCCAAAATCAGCCCAATTTTTATGGAAGCGTGCCGTCATCCCTAGGATTTCCATCCCTAAAGTGCGGCAGAATCTGAGGTAGTATGGGAAGTGATGGTATCCCCAGAACGCGGTTGGAAGCGACTCGATCTCGACATGTGTGTAGTACTTTTGTTCAGCCCTAAAGCAGACGGAGACTCTCGGGTTAAAGAAGAGTGAGGCCTCGGGCTTTACGTCGTGTACAATCTTCTCCATACGCTTAAGGAAGTTAGCCATTACCATGGTTGTATGCTTTCGCAAATCTGCATCACTGCCTATATCCATGCCTAAGTTCGTCATCGAACTGCGGCAGGAGGGACATAGGCAACCTGGGCTTTTCTGTATAACGATGTCGAAGAAGACGCCGTCAACATCGTAGTTGCTGAGGACTTCCTTTGTTTGAGCGGCTACATAATCCACGTATGGTGAATTGTGGCATAACCAGTACCAGCCAGGTTCATAAGGTGCTGGCCTAGCTAAATACCCCTTTTGGTCGCATTGAAGCCATTCAGGATGTCTTTCACCCATGTAGTTGTCAACGCCTACGCTGATGTAGGCCGGTGTCCCTATGCCTATTCCATGGCAGGTTTCCACCATTTGCCCGAGAAGGTCGATCTTTAAATGGGGATGCATCACACCAACTTTAGTTGGGTAATAGGACATACCATGATGGCATTTAGCGAAACAGGTAACCGAGTTAACTGAGGCGTTTTTTAAGGTTTGGGCGAACTCCTCAGCGTCGAAGTCCTGTCCTACATCCTCTATCAACGGCGACGTGTGGTAATCGAGATGGATTTGACGGAAACGAAGTTCCCGCATTCATTCACAACCTCGCTTGAGAAAGCGTAAAGTTTCTTAGAAGAGAAAAAAGTTTCGGTTACCCTTTAAAACTAAGTGATCAGCTTGGTATGAAGAGGTCTAGGCGTGTCGTCCCGAAGATGCTGTGTATGTCTATGTCCAAGGCGTCGAGGACTTGTTGAAATGTGTTTTGCACGTACTCCACGTATTTATCAACATCAACTTCGTCGAGGCTTGCGAGTTGGATGGGCTTTACGCCGGGGGTGCCTGAAACCTTTACGAAGGATATGATGTCCCCCGCCGTTACCCGCCTTCCTGTCTTTGCCAGTTGCTGCGCTGCTTTAACGTGTTGTGGGGTGGTCTTTACATAACCTTCTGGGGAACGGCTGATCATGATGTTGAAGGCGAGGTCTTGGAGGGAATACTCGCGTTTCTTAAGCTTTGAATAGCAGGTTTTAACAAGGTCATTGATTTTCTTTTTAGCTTCCTCGAAGCCCTCGATGGATTGAACCTCGCTGAGGATGGCGATCATATCGAAGAAAGCTTTCTTCAAGAATTCTGGGGTGTTCCTCTTCTTCCCAGTTAAACCCTTTATGTCAACGCTTCCATCGGGGAAAACACCCATGTAGTTCTTTTTCCTCAAGCTGAAAACCGCGTATCGGTATACTTTATCGATGTCGAGCTCCATTCCGAGGCTGACTTCAGACCATTCCATTAAGTCTCTTATCTGCTGAGAAGTCGGGGCTTCGAGGAATATTGAGTCTGTGTCTCCGTAGACAACGTCAACCCCTAGAGCTTGAGCTTTTTTCACGGTCTCCATGATAGCATATCTACCAATTGAAGCCGTAGCTTCAGCGACGGGTGGGCAGTAGAGGAAGAAGGCTTCTGAACCGAAAACACCATACGCGGCGTTGAGTAAAACCTTAAGGCTGTTGGATATCGTGTTATACCAGTCGGTTACAGGTTTAGGAAGCGTCTTATCCCTTGATTTAGGCTTATACCATTTCACCCTTAGGTCTTTTAAGGAACCTATCACAAGACTTGAAATTCCCCTCCGCTTCTTACATACCCAGTGGGTGGTATCTGGAACCTTATTCTCCATACATTCAGGGTGAGGGCAGCGCACGGTTTCAAAGCTGAGGTTGTACTGCTTGATGATGGATGGGTACATGGATTGGAAGTCTAGGACGGAGATGTTGAAGTATACCCCTGCTTTGGGCTCAATTACCTCCGCTCCCCGGTACTTCTTCCCCTCTATGATGGCCCTAGTTGTGGCTATACCCTTCGCGGAAAGCACATCCTCTGAACGTGGGATAAGCCAGTTTCTACGTCTATGCTCGTAGCGGAGGAGGTTTCTGATCCACCCTGAAACTCCCTGTCTTGAAAGGTCCTCCATAGGCATACGGCTGATCCTAGCTAAGACGAGAATAAGCTTCATGACAAGGTCGTTTTCCAATGATGTCAGCCTATACGTTAAATCAGCATCCCGTAGGCAGTAATCAGCGAGGTTTGTGTAAGAGAGCTCCGTCACCGGTTTCCCAAGCTCGACCTTCCCTATGCCTAGGAGGGATTCACCTATATCCGTAAGAGTTGTTTCCCTGTATTTTTGGCTGAAGGCATAGACCTGTATGGAACGATTAAAGAAGAATTTGTAAAGGTCTATGTGTACACCATTCTTGACAAGTGCAAAATCCCTTCCCAGCTCTATAGGTATCTGTTCCCTCGAAAAACCTAGATTCTCAGCTCTGTGGAAAAGGTAGCGTAAGTCGAAGTCGTCTCCGTTGAAAGTGATAACGAAGGGATAATCGAGGAGGGTTTTGAAAACACTCAACAGTAGGTCTGTTTCTCGGTCGTGGTATACAAGCTCTTCATCCACCGTTGCCGTACCTTCTTCAACTCCCCTCCTCCTCAGTATCAATATCCTCCTCCACCCATCTGAGCCGACTAAAGCAACGGCGATGACAGGGTCGTTGGCTTCCTCTGGGTTTGGAACCCTTGTAGCAACATCGGAAGCTACCTCGATGTCGAGAGCTACCCTCCTGAAACTTGGTGTAGGGCATTCGAGGAGGTTAACCCATCGCTGAATATGCTCCTGCAGCTCTCTAGGCTCCCTCTCGAAGAGCTTGGTAATGGACTTTAAAACCTCGGCTGGTGGTGTGTATTTCGCCTCAACGAGGCTTCCATCCTCGATGTCGTAGGGCATTCCCACCTTAATATCCCTGTCGAAGATGAAGTTCTCGTAGTACTTTATATCGGCTTCCCAAGCTTTTGGTAGGATATCCCTTATACATCCTGAAGGCCTGCCACCTATCGCTAAAGGGTCTTTAGCTACAACCTTTGTTAGAGTCTTCTCCTTATCCTCCAGCGGGTCAAACTTCACCACGGTTTCGAAGTGGTCGAAGCTTGGATGCTTCATAAGGGCCTCAAGTGTACTCAGCTCCTCTGGAGTTAAGTCTGAGAGACAATACGGCTGATGTCCTGTATTATCATACCATAGGTAAATCTTCTCTTCATCCTCGTTGTAAAGCTTAAGATATGCCTTACGCTTCCCCCCCTCGTAGGAGGCTGAAACCACGTATGACTTCCCCAGCTTCATTGGGGTCTGGACCTCAGGTTTAGTTACAGTGTTCTCCACCTTAGTTTCCTCGTGTTTAGTAGTTTCAACTGTGGGAGCTTCTTTCATAACGTCTTTAAGCTCCTTCTTCGCGTATATGAAGTCTTCAAGAGTTCTAGCAGGCATTCCCACCATCAACGTAAGCTTTTAATCAGTCTTAAAAGATCTCACTGTGACAGGTATATAGGTTGTTAGTCTCCTTATGCTCATCGTCACTATCTTCAAGTAAACCTAGGATAAATTCAGTGCTTACTGGGGACAGCGATGAACTCCTGAGAATTCCTATTAACGGTTATACTGGGAAGATAATGATGCATAATTTGAGTACACTGTCTATAACAGTGGAGCGGCGACATGCATAGGGGAAGTTGTGGTTAGGTCTTTAGGAGGGTTGGTATCGGATAAAATAGTGGAGTCGAAGCCTAGTATGTCACTGTGTAAAAGCCATCATCTAGACTTCCCCCCTTTGTCTCTTCATGAGGATCTTATGCAATGGTTAGGGAAGCTGTATTAGGAAATTAATAGTTTGAGTGGAGGTCAATGCTAAGCGAAGCCTTGGCTGTTGCCATTGAGACCTTGAGCTGGGTTGAGCTTGAAAACCTGAGCCCTAAGGCTGCGCTACATAGAACTGTGAAACAGCTTGGTGTTACTGATGTTGAGGCTACGCGGGCAGCGAATAGAATGGTCTTTGAGACCTTAAAGAGGCTAAACCTCATCGACCACTTCCTGAAGACGGTTGTTGATGAGGAGAGGCTTAACCAAACCCCCTTGGGTGTCAAGGCTTTCTTAAGAGTCTACATCTATGAGACAAGACTTAGTCCTCGAAGGATCACTGTACCCTTAACCTACGTTAAAGCAGCAAGGGAAATCCTAGGCTGGAAGGCTATGATGCCAGTTGAAGAAGACTTGGGAAGAATTCTTAATTTAAACGCGTCAAAGCCTATCCAAAACCTCCCTGAGTTCAAGAAGCTAAGCCTAACGACTTACAACACTGAATGGTTCGTAAAGTACTGTTTTAGGCTCCTTGGAAGGGTTCAAGCATTAGGTTTTTTAAAAAGCAGTATGATGACATTGCCAACATACTTAAGGCTTAACACATTAAGGGATGAGGAGGGTTTTCTCCTTGAGCAGGTGGGTAGGGAGGGACTTAAACTTAGAAAAGTCCCAGGGCTGGCTCACGTCTACGCGGTTACGGAAACAAAGGTCCCCATTGTAAGAACCGAGGCCTATAGAAGAGGGCTATTGAGCCTCGAAGATTTTTCAAGTTGCTATGCAGTTGAAGTCGCAGGGTTTAGGGAAGGTTTGAAGGTTTTAGATGTATGTGCGGCGCCTGGGGTGAAAACGAGCCACATGGCTCAACTCATGGCAAATAAAGGGTTAATCTGCTCTGTAGACAGCTCTAGGCGACGGGGGAGGCTATGGAAGATTGAGATAGAAAGGATGGGTGTTTCAAACGGTGAACTCATCATAGCTGATGCTCAAAGACTGCTGCCTATAGGCTTGGATGCAGATGTTGTTTTCATCGACCCACCATGCACAGGGACAGGTACCTTTGCGAGAAACCCTCACTTAAAGTGGAGTTTAAGCTACGACGATGTTCAAAGGTTTACTAGGGTTCAGTGGAAGATCATTGAAACATGCGCGAATTACGTGAAGGAGGGAGGGTTCCTAATCTACTCCACCAGTAGCATAACAGTGGAGGAAAACGAAATGCTTGTGGAGAAGTTCCTTAAACACCATCCTACTTTTGAACCTGTCAAGTTGGATTCCAGAATAGGCCTTCCAGCCCTTAGAGGTTTATCGATGTGTAAACGGCTTTACCCCCATATAAACAACAGTAACGGACTATTCATCGCTAAACTCGTAAAGAGGCTGTAGTGTGACGTTACCTCCAATGCATGCGATGGCTTTCGACCTGATGTGATCGTTACAGGCTGCGTTGCTGTTAACTGTGAATTCCAGCGCCTAGGGAACGGTGGAGGTTACGGGGATGAAGAAATTTTGGGACTCCATAAGAGATATTGTGATGTCCCTGTTATACCGACGGTTCATGACTGCCAATTTGTTGACATCGTGCCACGGGAATCACTTATACTAGGGTTCATATCATCCTTACCCCGAATAAGGTTTTGAAACGGGTTTAGGCGAGAGGGGTTTAGAGGGTATGGTTGAAGATATCCATGGTAATGTCGTTAGGGTGACGTTGTGTGGAGTTAAGCAGGCAGAGCTGGGGTTTCGGTTTATCCACCTCGGTCCAGCCCAAGTATGTGAAAAATGTAAGCTCTTCCATGTCTGCATGGGAAACCTCGAGGCGGGTAGGGTCTATAAGATTATGAAGGTTAGGGATAAAGCCTTTGCCTGCAAGTTGCATGAGGGAGGGGTGAGGGTTGTTGAAGTTAAAGAGGCTGAGATTTCTGGAGTTGTTAACGTGGGGATGGCTATAGAGGGTGCTTTAGTTACAGTGTACCCTCAAAACTGTGGTCGAAGAGGCTGTGAGAATTTCAGTGTATGCAACCCTGAAGGACTGGTTCCCGGTGATAAGTATAAGATAATCACTGTTAATGGAAGGACGTCATGCCCTGAAGGACGAACCCTATTAACCGTTTCGATGCTTAGAAAGTTAATGTAGGTAAAGGTTATTCAGCCACAGTTTTCGCTTTGACTACCGCTGGCTTAGAAGCCTCAGCTTCAGGCTTCTCAGTTCTCTCAGCTTTCAAAGGCTCAGGCTCTGGCTTAGGCTCAGGCTTAACCTCGACCTTCCTCGTAAATGTCTCAATGAAGGTTGTTTTATTTACTTCAGGGAAGAACTTTTCAAAATCCACGGCTAAACCACGTTTTATTATCTGTAACCCATCTGTGAGGAATGCTTCTTCCGGGACTGTGATCCGTGCCTCTCCCCCCCTCATCCCCACCGTAAGCTTCTCGGTTGCCACTGATGGGATACGTCTGTGGATGAGTGCCTTCATCCTCTCCTCTCTAACCTTGAGTGCCTTCCTAACTGTAACCTCGTATACTATAGTTTTACCAGCGAGTATGGGGTTGAAATCAACTTGCACGCGCCCAGCTCCTACAGACCTTACAACACCTGTTCTACCATCGACTTCAACCTGCATACCTGTTCTAGGCTGGACATCTCTAGCCATGAACTTCCTCAGTGGGATAAGCTTGATCTTAGCTGGGTCCCTCGGACCTAACCCCTTCTCCGGTGGAACCTCGATGCTACTAGGCTTCCCCTCCTCTACGCCAACAAGAGCTTCATCGAGTCCCTTCAGTACCCAGCCTTCGCCGACGACGACGAGTATAGGTTCGTAAAGTGTGCCGCTGCGGTAGAGTCCCTGCTTCCTCGCCTCTTCCTCTAAGGTTGTGTCAAAGATATCTCCTGTTTCCTTAACCCTCGCGGCGTAGTCGAGGAGGATGAAGTCACCCCTCTGAATAGGCAAAGCTTTAACACTCCGAAATTTAGCTGGTTTTATAAAGCCTTGCAAGCATGGTTTAAACCTTTCCCAGCCTGATATCCGGCATGCCGTTAAGGCTGATAAAGGCGTAGAAACCCCGACTGGCAGGTCCAGGGTTCAGTACAAGCGTGTTACCGACCTTGTCAACCCCCCTCCTTTCATGCATATGTCCGCAAACAGTGATCAAAGGAACCTGTTGCTCGATGAACCTCCGCACCGCTATGCTTCCAACATGCGGCCCTAAGGGAGTTACTAAGTCAAGCTCCGTATCCTTCGGTGGCATATGAGTTATGAAAACAAGCTTTCCATCGGCTTTCAAGGAGGTTAAACTCGTCCTCAACGTTTCCGTAAACTGTTCTTCACCTTGCTCAAAGGGAGTTTTAAAAGGGCTCGTCACGCCTCCTCCAACGCCGAGGATGTAGAAGCCTTGTACACTCCTAGGTTTTCCATGTACACAATGGGCGTTGTTAAGGGAGTCGACTTCAGTAAGGGATGGAGGGTCGCAGTTACCGGGTATGAAGAAAGTTGGGTATGGGTGGAAGACCTTAAGCATCTTTATGGCATCGTCTAATGTACCAAACCCACTCATCGTCTTACCTGTAATGTCCCCAGCTATTACCACGATGTCCACACCTTCACCCCAAGCTCTATTTCTCAGTTTCTCCGCTGAACCTATGTCTCCATGGATATCTGTGATAGCTAATATTTTCATACCTAGATCCACCTATGGTTTTACTGGTACTTTATTTGGAAAACCTGGAATTCGCCGGTGTATGGTTCCTCCGTGAAATCGACGCTGAGGATAACCGCGCCTTCAGGTCCAATCCTGCACCATCGAAGCATTTCATCAACCTTATCCTTTTCACCTTCAAAGACAGCCTCAACCCTGCCATCGCGGAGGTTTCTAACCCAGCCGCGTATCCCAAGCCTCACAGCCATCCGTTGAGTGTTCACCCTGAAGAAGACGCCTTGAACCATACCTGAGATGTAAACGTGCACCCTTGCCATCCGCTTGGTCAAAGCTTGGATCATTCCAAGCCTAAAGGTGTTTTAAGGCTTCTTCCAACGCTGAGCCAACATCAACCGAGTAACCAAGCTTCAACAGGGAGCCTTCAAGGGCTTTAACCGTCGCCGTGACTTCTCTAGAGGAAACCACGCCCATGCTTCCGATCCTGAAGACTTTTTCCCTTATAACCCCTACCCCAGAAGCTATGACCACGTTATACCTCTCCATCATGGTCTTCACCAGTGAGACCAGGTCTATGGTCTGAGGCTTATGGACGGCGACGACGGTGTTTGAGCGGTCGGCTTTATCCCTTGGAAATGGTTGAAGCCCAAGCCTTTCAACAGCGTGGTAGAAAGCTTCAGCGCATCTCCTATGTCGCTCAAACCTTTTCTCCAAGCCTTCTTCCATAACCATGTCTAAGGCCTCGTTGAGGGCGTAGAATAGGGGTAGGCTCGGTGTGTACGGGGTTTCACCCCGCTCCATGTAGGTTAGGTAGTCGCTTAAGTTGAAGTAGCTTGTCCGAGCTGGTTTCCTTTTCACTAGGTCAACCACTCTATCACTGACGGATACGAGGGCTAAACCAGGTGGGCAGGCTAGGCATTTCTGGCTTGCTGTAGCACATACGTCTATACCCCATTCATCCACGGGTAACTTGTCGCCGCCGAGTATGGAAATGGCGTCCACGATGAGGAAGATGCCTCTCTCCTTGGTGAATTTCCCGATCTCACGTAGCTCCCGCACTTTAACACCTGTTGAGGTTTCATTGTTCACGATGACCACTGCCTTTACATCCCGCTCCCTCTCAAGAGTTGCCACGACCTGCTCCGCGCTTACCGTGCATCCCCATTCTGTAGGCACTTTAACGGGTTGACCGCCAAAGGCTTCCACAGCCTTGGCAACTCTCTCACAGAAGAAACCGAATGTGGGTATGAGAACCCTATCTCCCTCGGAGACAATGTTGCTTACTGCGAAGTCCATCCCACCTGTTCCCGAGGATGTGAGTGGTATGACAGAGTTCCTCGTTTCGAAAACGTATCTTAGCTTCTCCTCAACCTCGGCGTAGAACCTGTGAAAGCTCGGTCCTCTATGGTTGATTAAAGGTTTAAGCATGGCTTTTGAAACTCGAGGGTCCACGTTCGTAGGTCCAGGGAGCATGAGGAGGTATTCGCTCATGAAACCGCCTTGGATCGCCTTATGAGTTGCATCCATTCTTAAGGATTATGCGTTGTATCAACGAGTTGAGGGAGGGTTGAACGTACATACGCGGTGACTTTTCCGATCTGTTCCTTCGCCTTTCCGAGGTAGTTTACCGGGTCCATTAAAGCATCGATCTCCTGCTCACTTAAGTACTGAGTTACCTCTGGGTTTTGCTTCAACACATCGGGGAGTGTGACTTGGCGTTTCCAGGCTTCCATGGAGCATCTTCGGACAACCTCGTGCGCCCACTGCCTTCCAGGACCCTTTTTTGCCAGCGTCAGCGTTATAGCTTCGGACATAATTAATCCCCTTGTTGCCTCAAGGTTCTTCACCATGTTCTCCGGGTAGACGATGAGGCCCTTTAGAACTTTTAAGATCGTCTTCAACTGCTCATCGAGGAGAATACAGACTTCTGGGACCATGACCCTTTCACAAGAACTGTTTGTGAGATCCCTTTCATGCTCGAGGACGATGTTCTCTAAAGCTGTAACGGTGAAGCCTCTGATAACCCGGGCTAAGCCGCAGACCTTCTCCGATTTCTCCGGGTTCCTCTTGTGAGGCATGGAACTTGATCCAACCTGCCGCTCCTCGCGGAACGGCTCCTCCACCTCACGGATCTCCGTTCTCTGCAGGTTGCGCACCTCATTCGCAATCTTGTCAAGGGTGGATGCGATGACTCCGAGGAGGGTTATGAACTCTGCAAGCCCATCGCGGGGTACAACCTGCGTGGCGATCGTAGCCGGTCTTATCCCTAACCTCTCCATGACGGTTTCCTGAATCCTTAAAGCGTTGGGTCCAAACCCAGCCATGGTGCCAACGGCTCCGCTCATCTTTCCAACGCAAACCCTATCCTCGCACTGGCTGAGCCTCTTAATATGGCGTGTTACCTCTGAAGCCCAAACCGCGAACTTGAAGCCGAAAGGCATCGGTAAAGCCGCGATTCCATGGGTTCTCCCTAAGCATACTGTGTCCTTATACGTCTCAGCCTTACCGACTAAGACCCCGGCGAGCTCAGCTAGGTCTTTTCTCACGATCTTGATGGCTTCTTTAAGCTGCAGCGCGAGCACAGAGTCCGTGATGTCGTTGGAGGTAGCACCCATGTGGATGAATCCCCCGTATGGCTCTGAGACCTCGGCTAAAGCTTTCACGACAGCCATGATTTCATGTCCGATCTCACGTTCGATCCTGTCAACGGCTTCAACGCTCACGTAACTTGTCGAAGCCCGTTCAGAAATGTACCTAGCGGCGTCTTCAGGTATTTCCCCAACGTCAGCGTATGCCTGTACAAGGGCGGCTTCAACCTTAAGCATCTTCTCAAGCCAGCTTTCGCGGCTGAAGACCTTCCTCATCTCTGGGCTTCCATACCTGTACTCTATCGGGTGGATTGGCATCGTTTCACCGATTATATATACACCCTGCTTGTTTAAAATAAGGTGTGTGCCTGAAATCGCTTTTGAAACCTTATTAACCTAAGGGGAACCATTGTGCCAAGCGGTATCAAGCAATGTGATACTGACAAGATAAGGTTCTGTCTTTGACTAGTCAATGGGTTAATCTGCCTCGGCTGTCATCCTAGGATGTAGCCTAGCCACGTTTTCCCCCGGAAAGATGAGCAAATCCAACTCTGACACAGGAACCTACCCCAAAACCAGGCCTATAGGCCTGACTAGTCAAAGGTCAAGCCTTATCTTGTCAGTATCAGCAATGTAACCGAAAGATATATATGAGATATATTTAATATTATATGCTTGATAAGCGAGATTCTGTTTAAGGAGTGATATTATGGAGAGCAATAGACATGTTCAGGTTGCGTCCATGTTTCTCATCCTTCTTGTAGGCTCCTTAGGCTTGTCCTCAGTGTACAGCCCGATAAGGGCTGCGAGTGAAACTCCTTGCGGCTCCTGTCCCCCAAATGTACAAGTGGAGAATGTAGAAGTTCTTGAAGGAGAGGAGAGGAACATCGCCGTAGCCCTAGCCCTAGGCTCCCAAGACGACAAAAACGTTAAGTCAGCACTCATTGGGAGGGGGTACACACCTTTAGTTAACAACTCTATAGCGATGAGAGCCAAGATGGTAGTTAATAGCACTATGCTGGAAGTGCTTGCGATGGGCATAATATTTAGTGGAGTAAATAAGACCATGGGTTTAGTTGCATTCATAGCCTCTGATATTAAGATAACCGCTCAAGCCTTCATCGTCGATGTGGAAAACCAAGTTATTAGGCTCCTAGCCAAAAGTGAGAACGGTGAGCTACTCTTCGGTGATGGAGTGGGAACGACCTCCTCCTACCCCTGCACCGAAGAGTGCCTCCCAGGCGAAATCTGCAAATGCGATGGCTGCAGCGTGTACAACATTGAATGCTTGGCAACCTGCCTTTCTCATTGCTCTACAGAAGGCGCTTGGCACTGCCTGCTTTGTTTCTTGACACCAAACCCTGTGGACTGTGCTATTTGTCTATTCTTTGCATTACTTTGCCCTTTCTGTCAACAACTGTGTTGTGTGGAATGGGTGAATTGCCGATGTGAGCCTTATTGACAAGTGATGATGGTCAAGTGTCGTCTCTTCGTCAACTAGAGAGGAGAAGAACTCTATTCTTTTTTGGTTTCTGCTTCTTCACCATACTGAGTTTTATCTACACTACTTGGTTCTTTTACCTTACCTATGAGGCGGGTTTTAAGTTAGACTTATCGTTTTGGGGTAGATTGTACGTTCTCTTGTTCTTCATATTCGATGCTGTCTTATCCTTGGTTAGGTTCAGGCGAGCGTCCCGATTATTGAGGAAGCAGAAGGGTCTGGAATCATAGGAAATGTCTACAACCTCATCCACTAAACCCGCTAAGTCCACGAGGCTTCCATCGAACCCGCTTCTTTCAGATAGATGCATGTCACAGTGGTGTTCGAGGGCATTTTAGAAATGAAGTTCACGCCATCTGATAGCGTACGTCTAAGGTTTCTAAGCGAAAGTGAGGGATTGGGATGAGGAAACGCGTTCCTTTTTTATGCTCCTCACGGTCGTAATTCCTCTGTTTGCAGCCCCTGTTGGAGGGAGCAGGGTTTGCATGTACTTCTTCTATGGTGTTGGCTGTGTTGCCTGCGCCAAAGTTGAGCCTCTCATAGAACAGCTGGAGGAGACATACCCCCAGTTGGATGTCCACAGGTTTGAAGTCTATGGTAACAGGAGCAACCTCCTGCTCCTAAACAGGTTGTTTGAGAGGTACAGGGTTCAACAGGATCGAAGGATCATCCCAGCCATCTTTCTTGGAGACCACTGCCTTACAGGGGATAAAGAGGTCTTAGAAGAACTTGAGGAGAGGGTTGTCAGCCTCCTAGAGACGGGTTCCCCATGCCCATCGCCAGAGGGGAGGGGATTAACGCTCTTATCCCTACTCGTCGTCACGGGAGCGGCTTTAGTCGACGCCGTCAACCCCTGTGCCATATCGGTTCTCCTCGTTCTACTGGGCTTCCTCTCCTATGCCTTCCAAGATCGGAAGAGGCTCATCAGGTCAGCCATCGCCTTCGTAACATCGATCTACATTGCCTACTTCCTCTTCGGTATCGGTCTCTTCTCAGCGCTACAGGTCAGCGGCTTATCCTACTGGTTCTACAGGGCTGTTGGAATCCTTGCCATACTCCTGGGATTACTCAACCTCAAAGACTTCCTCTGGTACGGTAGCCTAGGTTTTGTTATGGAGGTCCCACGCTCCTGGAGACCCAAGCTCGACGACATCCTAACCAGCGTTATGAGTCCCTCAGGAGTCTTCCTGACAGGCTTCGCCGTATGCCTCTTCGAGCTCCCATGCGCAGGTGGACCATACTTATTCATACTCGGACTCTTAGCGGAGAGCGAGACCCAAGCCCTAGCCATCCCCATACTCCTGTACTACAACCTCATCTTCATAACCCCACTAATCCTGATAACCACCCTAGCCTACCTCGGCTTTTCATCCTTAGGAAGGATGACTCAATGGAAGCAAAAGAACACGTAACTGTTACATTTAATGGCGGGCTTGATTATGATCATACTAGGAATCCTGGTAGCTTTCGACCTAGTGTAAAACAGGTCACTCCACTCAGTGCATAAACAACTACCCCTTTATCTTTCCATACCTCGGGATGTCTCCTAAGTCTAACAATGTTTTTCATAAGGTATGTGGTTTGAGGAGGCTTCTAAAATTTATTAGCCTAGGGTAAACGATGGTGTGTGAGGTAGATTTCATATGAGGAAGCTTAGAAGCCAGGAAATGGGGTGGCTCCTTAAGGAGCTTATCAAGACAGGGGGTTTCACAGACCACGACTTACAGCATCCGGTTGTTAACGTGGTTAACACGTGGAGTGAATGGAACCCCGGTCATAACCATCTTAAGCTTGTAGCTGAGGCTGTGAAACGGGGAGTTTGGTCTGCTGGAGGTTTCCCCCTTGAGTACGGTACGCTTTCCCTATGCCCTGGACAAACCCTTCCAAACCGTAACCTCCTCGCCTTGGAAACCGAAGCCGTGTTCCTCTCAGAGCCAGCCGATGCCGCCTCATTCATATGTACCTGCGATAAGGATGTGCCAGCGCTTCTCATGGGCTGCGCACGTGTAAACCTGCCGTCTATATTCGTGTTAGGCGGTACAATGCTGCCTGGGAGATGGAGGGGTGAAGATGTTGTCTGCTGCACTGATGGTATAAAGGCTGAAGCCATGTACAGGGGAGGCCTTATCAGCGAAAAGGATTGGAGTGAGTTCAAACGTAGCGTCTGCCCATGTTCAGGTGCCTGCGGTCCCCTTGGAACCGCGAACACCATGCAGGTAATGGCTGAGGCTCTGGGAATGTCTTTACCCGGCTCAGCCACAACCCCTGCTGTATACGCCCAACTTTACCAAAAGGCTGAGGAAAGCGGCAGGGCTTTGATGCATTTGTTAAGGGAAGATGTGAAGCCTCGGGATATCATGACGGTTAAGGCCATAGAGAATGCTGTTAGGTTGCTTATGGCTATGGGAGGTTCAACAAACGCCGTGATTCACCTCATAGCCTTGGCAAAGCAACTTGAAATAAGTCTTCCCCTTGAAAGGTTCGATGAGGTCAGCCGGGAGACACCGTTTATCGTGGATGTTAAGCCAAGCGGGCAGGGTGTGGTTGCGGACATCCATAGGGCAGGCGGGGTTCCAGTTGTTATGAAGGCGCTTGAACCCCTACTCAACCTAGATGTTATGACGGTGACGGGTAAAACCCTCGGCGAAAACCTTACAGGGATTAAGGTCTCGGATGGGAACATTGTTCATTCAATCGATAAGCCGATCCTCGGTGAAGGAGGTCTCGCTGTTCTAAGGGGTAACCTCGCGCCTAACGGCGCCGTTTTAAAGCATTCAGCCAGCCTTAATCGGGAGCTTCTTCAACATAGGGGACCAGCCCTTGTCTTCAACACTGGGGAGGAAGCTTACAAAGCACTGATGCGTGAGAACCTAGAGGTCGCGGAGGACCACGTGCTTATTCATAGGTATCAGGGACCTAAAGCCGCCTGTATGCCTGAATCCGGTATGCTGCCGATCCCAACCGTTCTCGTGAAAAAGGGTGTCCGAGACATGGTTAGGGTGTCAGATGGGCGTACGAGTGGAACATGCTTTGGCACAAACGTGCTTCATGTATCCCCTGAAGCCATGCTAGGGGGACCCCTCGCCGCCGTTGAAAACGGAGACATCATTGATCTAGACCTAGTTCATAGACGGATAGACGTAAAGCTTACAGCTAAGCAAATAGAGGAAAGGCTCAATAACTGGAAGCCCCCTGAGCCCAGATACAACTATAAACGGGGACCCCTAGCCCTATGGTACCAATTCTGTGAACAGGCTGAAAAAGGCTGCATGTATCCATGGATGTAACCGTAAAACTACCCCTTCCTTTTTCACTAGAATGATGCAGGGAGTGTTAAAGGTGTTGATAAGTTTATGGTTCAGGAAGGAGCCTTGTAACAACGTGAAGCTGGTGCGGTGACACTTGCGGACCTCCATCATCTACGATGACATATACCTCGCCCATGACACCGGACCCTCGCACCCGGAATCTAGAAGCCGGCTTGAAGCCATCCTCAAGGGCTTAGAACGCTCTAAACTTCTTCAATCTGGCGAATGCACCCTTGTTACCCCACGGAAGGCTTCCCGAGAGGAACTTCGACTTGTCCACGACCCTTCGTACATAAACCTCGTAGAAGACTTCTGCAGTCGGGGAGGCGGACTCCTCGGCTCCTGGGGTGCTGGTGTTGTCTGTAGTCCTCGAAGTTTCGAAGCTGCCCTCTACGCCGTTGGTGGAGCGTTGAAGGGCTGTGAGCTTATCCTTAACGGGAAATTCGTGAATTCCTTTGCCTTAGTGAGACCGCCTGGACATCACGCCGGGCGTGATTATCCATACGGATTCTGTCTCTTCAACAACATCGCCATAGCCGCTGCTTACCTCATCGAGAAACAGGGCTACGAAAGGGTTATGATCCTTGACTTAGACGCCCACCATGGTAATGGAGTTCAGGAAATCTTCGACGATACATCCAAGGTATTCTATGTAAGCTTTCACCAAGACCAAATCTTCCCTGGGACGGGGCATGTGAATGAGATTGGAGTTGGGGATGGAGTAGGTTATAAGGTTAATTTCCCCCTTCCTCCACACACCAGCGACGAGGTTTATATGAAGATGATAAGGGAAGTAGTCTCACCCATAACTAAGCAGTATAGGCCACAGTTTATCCTGGTGTCAGCAGGCTTCGATGCTCATCAAGACGACCCGTTAACCGGACTCGGGCTTTCAGCTCAAGGTTATGTGAATCTCTTTGAAAAAGCCTTAGAGTTTGCGGGTAAAAACTGCGCTGGGAAACTCCTTGCTACTCTCGAAGGAGGCTATGAATACATTGCTCTAGCGAAAACCGTTCCAGCAGTGATTGGGGCAATGGCGGGTATCCCGCTTGATGTTAGGGAGAAAACAGTTTTAATGCCTCAGACACTCAAAGCCCATACAGAGGAAATTATAGCAACTGTAAAGCGTACTTTATTGCCGTATTGGAACCTTTCATAAAAAGATGTGAAAATCCCTCTGGATTTTATTTCTTCGAAGTTTAGGCTCTTTTAAGCCTGTTCGGGATGGGTTGACCAACGTTGGCGTAGGCCATTTCCTCAAGCTTCGTGGCTTTTACCCCGCATATACCAGGTATAAGGTTCTCCTCCTTTCCCAATATTGCTCGTATGAAATTGACATCGGGGTTTGGGCTTGTCTTAGGGAGTTTAGCCCGATCTATTTTCGTGACATTGCCTTCAACGTTTTCGATGTAGGCTTCTCCACCTAATACGTGAACTCCGCCTTTGGCACACCATACCCTAACCTCGTCAGTTACGCCTGTGTGAAGTCTTGGATGTCCCCCCGAGATGGTGATTGAGGCGAGGGCTCCGCTGGAAAGCTGCACGGCTAGAACGGCGTAGATGTCCACAGGGGCACCCGCTAAGTCCATGAAAGCCTTTACCTTAACAGGCTCCGTTTCCGTCATCCATAGGATGAGGTCTATAAGGTGTGTCCCCGAAGCTTTTATCTGCCCTCCACCCGATAAAGTTGGGTCTTGGTAAAACCTTCCCGCAGCTAAGAGGTTTTGAATAAGCCAGCCTACGATTATATGAGGCTCACCAAGCTCACCGCTCAGGATTTTCAGCCGGGCAAATAAGCACTCGGGCTGGCAATGTCTTTGATAACCGACTGTAAGCACTCGGTGGCGCTTTAATGCCTCAGCGTTCATCGCCTCAGCCTCTATAACTGAGACCGCCATAGGCTTCTCCACAAGTACATGCAAATCGTTTCGAAGCGCCTTTAATACATGGTCATGATGTAGAGTATGGGGTGTACAAACGATGACGGCGTCCAGTTCAGCTTTACGAAGCATTTCATCGTAGTTTACGAAGGTAGCTTCAGATTCCAACGGCTCAGGTGTTATGTTCCTAAACCGGTTTATGAAACCTCTAAGGCTCTCAGCCCTATCCCCCGCCACGTCGCAGAGAGCCATCACCCTAGCCTCGCCTCCGCCTAGAAGACTTAACCTCCTAACATGCTCCCAACTGACGCTTCCACAGCCAACAACGCCAACTCTAATCGCCATATAAATCAGAAAAACCTACAGTCATACCCTTCTTTTCAGCTTTATTATGTTGTAAACAGTGTTCCAGGATGGCTGGGAAGTAGATACCTGTGAACTAGTCACGCGCCGAATCCTTGAGCACTCGAAAGAAACCTTAAGTATTCATGGTAACCTAACTTAATTACAGAGGGTTGATATGGATTTAGAACTAGATGACCGAGTTCTCATGGATATGGGCATTAAACAAGTTCAAACCGATGTTACAGGGTTCACAGTTCTCACTACTGGGACAAAAGTAATCCTCGAAAGCAATGGTTTTTTTGACGTCGAACAACGAATAGGTGTGAAGAGAAGGTTGATAAGTTGTCAGCTTCCCCCTCACCTTTCTCCTTGGAAATTCATCCATCAATCACCTTTTCGCTGCATATTCCAAGGCAATGGTCTACGCTTAACCGTGCAAGGCGATTCCACGTTTGTTTTTACACCTCAACAACACCTCCGACTTTCGTTCACCGGGTATTTTCAACCCCGTTATGCGCAAGAAGTGAGGGGTAACAGGCTTCTTCTAGACCCTATGGGAGGCTGCGGCTTCTACGGTATTCCCCCGAGGCCTACCGAGGTGGAAGGTATAGACACGGAGAGCTGGTCTATTCTAACTCATTTAGCACGATGGGATGAGCTTTGGGTTTCAGTATGTCCCCCGCGTGAGCGTGATCCGGGGAAGTTCTGTGAATCCGTTGCCCATGAAGGAAGCGCTCAAGATCCTTATCCCTCAAACGAGATCATTCACAGCGACGCCAGATACTGTAAGATATTTACGGTTCACGAAGCTTGGGCAGCTGATGCGCCTGAATGGGCTGAGAACCCTCCCGGTGCGAGGTATAAACATCCTAAGCCTTGGGAGACAGACCATCCAGTGCCAGCTGACATGAATGAGTTCACCAGGGTGCGCGATGAAGCCCATAGGCTTGGTATGAAGTTTGTAGTCTACCTCAGCCCGTACTACTCTAATGCCCCAGATGTCTTCGCCGAGATGCAGCGTGTTCTAAGCGAGTATGGTGTTGATGGACTTTACTTCGACGGCTGGTGTGGACACCGCGATGATTTTCGTCCTGGTTACTACATGATTCGACGCGCCAGAGCCATTCTTGGAGACCGCCTACTGTATCTCCATTCGAGTACTGAGCCCTTCGGAACCTGCCGCGTCACACTTCCCTTCGTCTATGCCTATGCTGATTACGTGCTAAGTGGAGAGGCTGGACGTGACGGGCTTCAGAGAGAGGAGTTCCTACGCTATACCGTAAGCGGATATCAGGTCAGTAATGCCGTAGGGCTGTGGTGCTACTATGGGTCCATGGGATTACCTGGATACCACAACGTTGTACCTACAAGTGATGACATCAGAGTAGCTCTAGAAAACTATGTATGTATCTGGCGTACAGCGCAAGCCTGGTCGAAGATGCCCGAGGAACTGGCTAGATTTGACAGAGAATACTACAGCAGCGTAGCCAAAACAATCGTTTAAGCAATCTGCTACTGCTGGATGTGCTAGAACTCAGTTAGCCTAGGTTATGACTAGGTGGGACCGGTGGGATTTGAACCCACGATCACCAGCGGTCTGTGCTCCATCGCGCCCCAGGCTCCCCGCATCTAAGTGCACTGGGATCCTCTTGGCGGATAGACCTAGACCAAGCTGAACGACGGCCCCAGCGTTTCACATTAAGGTGATTTACCCTTATTTAAGCTTCAGGGATGTTTTTTTAAGCAGTAACCTCAACAATAAGGCTTCCTAACTGAATGGTATTTATGTCTATCATATGATCCCGTATACAGATCATGTTCAGCCACAGCGAGGATTAAGGCTTTAATTAAAGGATAATCACATTAGGCTTCACGGTTTTAGTTGGGAAATGGTGATGATCCTTTGGAAACTCTCACGGCTCTTATCGTTTTTATAGGCTTTAAGTACTTTGATTAATGCCGTATCATCGATTTTTCCCAGAATCCTCCGAATGTTTTTCGCCGTTTTGCTTCCGATGAAGAGGTATTGACTTATCGAAGTCACGTTTGACGGTCTCCTTGTGAAGCTTGCAGTTTCAAAATCGATGATCCTAGGCCTATCCGTAGCTTCGATTATTATATGCTTAGGTGCAAAGCTGAGTTCTCCATGGTCAATCCCTGCCATATCCAGTTTGAAGCAATCTTCAAGGATCATCCTTAACACTTTTCTAAGCCTTGCAACTTTCCCTCTTCCCTTCAGTGTTTCAACCCATACAGGGAGAAGCTTTCCCTGTATATACTCCATAACGATGAAGTTTGCACTCGCTCCTTGAAGCCTAGGACCTATGTTTAGGCTGTTGACCCTACGTATGGCTTCGGCTTCCCTGAGCATACTCCCCCTGTCCGCATCAAGACGTCTCACTTTTAAAGCTACTTCCCCAGCATCAGTGTAGGCTTTCACCACGATACCTACGCAGCCTTTCCCCAGAATAGGCATCTCGTAAACGTGCTTTTCACCGACAAGCTCTACGGCGTGGACACCGAGGCATCTCATCTCAGCAACCCTCTGGCAAACCTCGGATGCTTTATATATCGGGTAACTAAGTATCAAGCCGTACGTCGTGTTTTCTATGAAACATTCCAGTGGTAGTTTACTATATTGGGACATAGTTTAACGCAGCGTTTTGCCTTGGATCTTATCTTACCTAAGCCAAACTGGTATACCTTTCAAGTACTGTGTTAGGAAGGATGTGAAAGCTTTGTTTCCGATACAGAGTTCTTCAACTTCTTCATTAATAAGGACTCTAAAGCCTTCTCTTAGGGTCTGAGCTACTCTACCCCTGATCCCTACGCTAAGACCCCCATCTTTTAAAGCCTCTCTCAGGATATCAGCGGCATCAACATGCTTCCTTAGAACCTCGACAACCCACCTTTCATCTCTTATCCACGGACCCGCAACGACTATGGAATTCCCAACGTACTTCTCAAGGAAACCTTTGCTCTCTAAAGCCCACACGGGGGGGCCAAAATGGAGTTTAACGTTGGGGAGAACCTTTCGGTCTATCTCAAGGATAAGGACGTTGAGGGAGCGTTCATCACTCCATGCAGTTGTTCTTAAAATATTGAAGCCATGTTGATGTAAAAGCCTTGAAATCGCTCTTAGGCTTCGGTACATCTGTCCCCATAAAATATCGGGAACTGCTTCAACCCTCCCGAAACCTATGAAGAGCATGGCTGAGCCACGGATCTTTAAGACATCAGATAGCTCCTTAGGTTTGGGAATGGTCGGTTCAGAGGGGGAAAAGAACTCGATGCTTGGTTTTTCTAGGAAGTATTTAGCAGCTGCTATAAACTCGCAGAGCTTTGAAAAAGAAACGGCGCTTGCAACGTTCCTCGTCTCATCAACTGGATCTACGACAATGAGGGGTTCGGGGAAGAGCCTTATGGCTTCCCCCACTTTACCTTTAAAGTGGTTCTCGATGTCGATGACTTCACCTCGCTTCCAAAGGTTTACCGCCTCTAGGGTTTTTATAAAACCACCGTAGTGAATGATAAGAAGCTCGCATAAGTATCCGCTGAATCCCCCAATTTTTATGTCAGCCCCGTAGACGTTGATACCACGCATTAACTTTTTTAAAAGTCTCACTTCCATCCTCTTGTCAGCATCTAGCTTCAGTCGTACATACTCTGTGTGGAAGGGACTTCGGTCAACGGCGCTAAGCCATCGACCCTTAGCCACGGCGTAACATGGCACGATGTTAATTCTCACCCCCTCAACCCACCCCTCCACATATGGGTGTTCAGCGTAACGTTCAACCCAAGAACCGCCTAGTACCTCAACAGCCCTCTTGCCTATAGTCAACGATTTCTCAGCCATTTCCTTCCGAGGCAGGGATGGGGAAACCCTTAGGAATATATCCACGTCAACTTCGCCACTTATCCATGTCCCCTTCGCCACAGAGCCGTAGACCATCACGTCAGCTTTCAAGCCAACCTCATCGGTGAACCTTTCAACTCGGTTCCTAACCTTTTCCGATAATTCAGTCACCTTAAGGGCTTCATCCTTCCCTGGTGTTACCAATCTAAGAACTTGGGAGAGGATATCTTCCAAAGCGTTCTGCACTTCCTGCATACAATGCTTTTACGTAAGGCTTCTGTAACGTGATTTAAACACGTAGCTCAGTATTTCAAGGTATCCTTAACCTTCAATAGGCCTAACTTCTTTCAGCGTGCTGTATACCGGTCCCATAGGGGTTAACACGCTTTTCTTCAACCTCAACGAATTACCTTCAAAGATTCCAAACACATGCTCAGCATTTCCCTTGACCAAGTTAACAAGCCGCTCCCTGTTATGAACAGCCATTACCCTTGCTATCGTAATGTGAGGGCTGAATCCTTTATCATCTGGTCTTATCCCTAGTTTCCGCAGCCTAGGTTCCAGTTGGTTATAGACTATCCTCAGCTCGTCTACACCCCTTCCTATCCCTACCCAGACAACGGTGATGTAGCGGAAATCCTTGAATACACCCAATCCACGCAGCTCGATCTTAAACGGTTTAAACACTACCTTCGCCATCTCTTCGCCAACCGATTCGATCAAGTCGGGTGAAAGTTCCCCGAGGAAGCGGAGTGTGACGTGTATATTCGCAGCTTCAACTACTTTTAAGTCGTTTCCCGTCTCAATGAGAAGCTTCTGCATCTGGGTGAGCCCCTGCAAAACCTCCTCGTTAATTATGTCGAAGGCAATAAAGCTCCTAACCCACTTCCCTGAACCCAAACCAGTCACCTTCTATAGCGACCTTTCTTTCATTAAGGATATAAAAGTCGTTTCCCTACACATCATAAAGGACTGGGTCAAAATTTATTATTTATTCTAGGTATTGAGATGCAATACTGGGGAGGAGATCCTACGTGATCATTAGGCAATTCCGTGAAACTGACGTGGAAACCGTCATGGACATAACCGTCGTATGTTTCGCTGGTGTTTCAATCGATCAGAACATCGAGAGAGTCTTCGGTAGACTAGGTGAAACTGATTGGCGGTGGCGTAAGCGGCGCAGTGTAGAAGCCGACGTTCAGGCGAATTCAGAGGGCGTATTCGTCGCCGAGGAGGATGGAAGGGTTATAGGCTATGTAACAACAATTCTTGACCGTGAAACCAGGGTTGGGCGTATTCCCAACATGGCGGTTTTACCGATGTACCGTAGACGTGGTGTTGGAGAACAGTTGATGAGAACAGCTCTTAGGTATTTTAAGGAGAGTGGTATAGAGTATGCCAAGGTTGAAGCCTTGGAGCAGAACGAGGCTGCACAAAGGTTCTATCCCAAGATTGGCTTTCAAGAGGTAGCGCGGCAGATCCATTATTTTATGAGGCTTTGATGATGAAGGCTAGGTTAATATAAGGCTCATGTACCTCTGTCCCTGTACCGAGGTGGTTATGTGAAGGCTGAGGGAATCAAGGCTGTTGATGAAGCCCTCATAACCCGCTTCATCGTCCAGAAATCTGCAGAGGACTGGGTGAGCCTCTCTGAGACAGATGTCGTAGTTGTAGGAGCTGGTCCCGCAGGTTTAACGGCTGCACGCTACTTAGCCAACTCTGGGCTAAAGGTTGTGCTCTTCGAAAGGCGGTTATCCTTCGGAGGAGGAATCGGTGGCGGTGGCATGCTCTTCCATAAGGTTGTGGTACAGGCACCTGCGGACGATATCCTCCGTGAAGTTGGATGCCGCCTCGAACCCATGGGTGAGGGTGTATACGTCGTTGACACCGCGGAGATGATCGCGAAACTGGCTTCAGGTGCCTTAGACGCTGGGGCTCGGATAATCCTCGGCGTGGTCGTCGACGACCTCATCTACAGGAATTCTCCACCTGAGGTAAAGGGTGTCGTTGTACAATGGACCGCGGTTACCATGGCTGGGCTCCACGTTGATCCACTGGCTGTTAAGGCGAGGGCCGTCATCGACTGCACAGGTCACGACGCGGAGGTTCTGAGCGTAGCTTCGAGGAAGATCCCTGAGCTCAACCTCGCGGTTCCCGGGGAGAAGGCGATGTGGGCTCCTATGGCTGAGGTTCTGACAGTTGAGAAGACAGGGGAAGTCTGTCCTGGTCTATTCGCCGCTGGGATGGCTGTTGCAGCCCTACACCAGACTCCAAGAATGGGCCCAATTTTTGGAGGCATGCTCCTGTCTGGGAAGAAGGTTGCCGGGCTTGTAGTTAAGAAATTGGTCTCTGTTAAAAGCTAAATGCTAACAAAGGCATTCATTAGGGTACATAAACGTTGGGGCTTCGATGAAGACCTGCCTCATATGTGGCTGGAGAACCGCTGTTTTCAAATGTAGGCGATGTAGCCGCCTAGTATGCTCTAAATGTTACGTCCACCATGGGCTTTGTAAGACATGCTTCAGGGAGCTTCGACCCTTAAAAGCCGCCTAAGCCTTGCTCTAGAACAAATATATACACCCCGTTTATCTTAACATGATTAGAGTTGCGTAATCCCCATCTTTACAAACTGCTCACGTATTGTTATTCGAGGGGGGAAGAACTTAATAGATGCGTTGAGTTGGTTTAGTAAGCGTATAAGGATGTGTGAAACGGAATGCCTACTGAGGTTCACGACGTAAATATGTTTCTCAGCCTTGCAGAGCAGGCTGAACACTGTAGGGTAAAGCGATTGAAGGAGGTTGTTAAGCTCAAGTTGAGGACACGTGGAAAGCTCTACACGCTGAAGGTGAGCCCTGAACAGGCTGAGGAACTCTTAAAAAGCCTGAAATGTGAGCTTCGTGAGGTTTAGGGTTTTATATAGAGCTTATCCATCTTGCCAGAACACTGGTTGAGCTTGATAAAGCCTTGGAAGGTACGCTTTAAGGAATGAATTTTGAAGCCTTCTAATACTTAATTCCTCCTCCCAGCCTTTCAAGGGTTCTGCAGAGGGCTTCTATGTTCTCTAATGGCGTTGGAGGATAGATGCCCACTGTGACCATGAGACCGCCTTCAAGTGATCTCAAGGCTGAAACAGTTTCTTCTACATGTCTCTCAACCTCTTCCGGCTTTCCGAAGGGAAGGATTTTCTGTCTATCAATGTCTATGTCCACGCAGACTCTGCCTTTAAGCGCCTTCCGTATCTTAGGGATTCCATTTACAATGTCTTGGATGTTCAACATCGTTACACCGACTTCTACTAGGTCTTCACAAACCTCCATGACGTGCCCATCGCTGTGAAGGTGCACATGTGCCTTAGCTTCACGTACTCCTTCAAACATTTTAGAATAGGCTGGGAGGATCCATTTCCTGAATGCCCGTGGATTGACCGCAAGCCTGTCTTGGGCTCCGAGGTCGTCTCCGAAAAACATGGCATCAACGCCAACTTGAAGCCATCTCTGGATAAGCATTAGATTGTAATTCGAAACCATTTCTACAAGCTTCCTAAGCGCCGGTGGCTCCATGACGAAGTCCTTCATGAGGTTCGTGAAACCCCGGAGGTAGTAGAGCCGCTGGAACATGAAGCCGTGGGGACATGAACCTACCGTTAACCTTCTAGCCTGCCTCGCCTCCTCAACTGCCCTACATGCCTCCTTGAAGCTTCCTGGGGTTGGAGGAAAGCCTTCAGCTGGCACCGTATTCAGGGCAATTGGGTCTGGTGGCTTGTATGAATCGAAGGCGTCTAAATTGCTTAGAGGATGCCTTACAACCTGACCTTGAAGACCGTCTATCAGGAAATGCCAGAGGCATCCCCATTCATCCTCAAATCTATTACCCTTATAGCGGATACCGAAGTTATCGAAGTCAACGCTTCCCCTCTTGTATACCCCGAAGATCGAGGGATACCTGACAACCACCTCCTCTAGCCTTTCACGATACAGATGCCAGATTGGAGGAGAGAGGGATACAGAGCAGGGAATCCACTCAGGGGTTTGGAATTCAGCGGCGCGGAGGAAATTCTCTCTCGCGTTCAATTGAAGCACTGGTTAGGATTTTTATGCTCATCTAGATTAAGGTTTATCGATTAACTTAGGGGAGTTAGAAGGCTTCTACCATTTCCGATATAAGGCGGATTTTTTCAATGTCACCCCCAGGTGGGAGCATGTCTGATACACCCAGTATAAGACGTGGTGAGAACATCATTAGCACTTTCTCGGCGAAAGCCTTGAGCTCCGCATTTGATACTTGTGGGAGGAAGTGTGTTGCGGGTAGACCGTCGATGAGGACCATATCGCCTAGGGCTTCCTTCATCTCCTCCAGCGTAACGTCTCCCTGGGGCTGTGGAGTGAGACACTCGATTCCATCTAGACCCGTTTGGCGTACATATGATAGGAGTTTTCCAACCCGACCATCCCAATGTGATGTACAGTACTTCCCGACTTCATGGAGTTCACGGGTTCTCCGCCAGTAGTAGGGTAGGACATACTTCCTAAACCATGGAGGTGAAACTAGGTCGTGGTGTATATTGTCTCCGAAGTTAACGATCCTTATGGGTGAACTCCCTACGATCTTGAAGCGTATATCATCCGATAAGTCTAGTATGCTTAAGAAGTCTTCTACTTTATCAGGGTACTTCCATAAGGCTTGCACCGTCGCTTTGAAACCCATATAGTATATTATAAGCCTCTGGATTGGAAGGTGTGGTACACTTACGATCGGTTCAGCCCTTTCACCTACCTCCCTACGCGCCGCTTCGTAAAGCGGCATGTCAAACTCGAAGCTTTGATGACCTATGACGTAGGCGAGGATGAGCAAGTCCTCAACGCTTTTTACCGGATATTCGATATGATAGGAGGCGATTCCATGCTCTGTCTTTCTCTGCATCTCCCTAAGCGATCCTTTCGGCGTTTCATACTTCGTGCTGATAGTGAATTCGTCTTCCCAAGTCTTAACCTTCACATCTCCACCTTGTACAATACGTATTGTAGCATTGAAGAAGTGATAGGACCGAGGTGAAGCCTTAAGGTCGTCGTAGACCTCTAGGATGCCTGCATCCCTATACTTCGCAGGGAGGGTTCCAAGCTTCTTGTTCACGGCGTACCAGTGATGAAGCCTAGGCTGCCACGGAACCTTATCGGGCTTCAAACCCTTAAAGACAGCTATTACACGGTCTCGCGGAGTCAACTCCTCCGACCACCAAACAGTTAGAAAGAGAGACTTCACTGGAACTCTTAAGCATTCCTACAGGAGAAGTTGGGGCCTGTGACAGAACCGTTTTAGGATTTGATGAAACCCTAAAAATACACTTCTAGCACCATTCCCTTTTTATGCTAGCCTGCATAAGAAATAAGTGGGTGAATATTTTTGTCCGGGAGCTGTCCTCATAAATGGACCTCTATAAGAGCTGCATGTAAGAAGTGCGAGGTGAAGATGTCGTGCGCTTTGTACGTCGATCAGTGGAAAAAACAGCGAGGGATGAGACGCCGGGGAGGAATGTAACGATAAGGTTTACCCTTTTGAAGATCATCTAAGAGTAGCAACCTCGCATACACATTAGTATGATTCTAATCAACGAGTAAGGTTTATACAGGAATATCAGTCAAGAGTCACCATACCAATCCCTGAAAACCAGCCCTGTAGAAATCCTCGCCAGCGTCATCTAACCCCTGTCAAAAAGGAGGCAAGCGGTCGACCGGGCCATGCATCTGTTAAGCACGTAGAGGAATTCGGCGAGAGGATTTCTACAAAGCCCAACATGAAAACCGATATATTTAAATATCAAGGTAGGTTTGGATGCCTACCCAGTTATCTAGGCTTCGGGTGTTAAAACCACATGTTTGTCCTTAGGGGTATAGATGAGACCCTTGAAGGGCTTTACCTATTCGCTGAGAACTCGCGGTGAAGGAGTTGCAGGCATTGAGGGAAGAGGACGTTTTAAGATCAGGGTGTAAAGAAACCCCGGTTTGAGAGTGAGGTATCGTTGAAGCTTAGCGAAGGTATCGGGCTCATAGGTCCTCCGAAACTCACAAGGTTCGAGAAGGCTCGGATTATCGGAGCTAGGGCTCTGCAGATAGCTATGGGTGCGCCGGTTTTAGTGAAACCCCCTAAGGGCTTAACTAGCCCCATCGATATAGCCGCATATGAACTTCTTCAACGCGTTCTACCTATCACTATTAGAAGAAGGCTTCCAGATGGCACCTACCAAGATGTACCAGTTCAATGGCTTATGGCTGAAAGTGCTTAGAGCTAAACATAACCTGGTTTTGCTTTGAGTAACTCAACCGTAAACTATTAATTCACGAAGGGAGCCTCTGGAATGCTTTAGAGGCTAGCTTTCAACCGTGAGTTAAGGGAATGGGGTCGATAAGACTGTGCAGGGATGGCGAAGAGGTGGTTCTTCTGAGCATCGACGATTCAGAGTGCAGAGCCCCTCTCAGAACATAGTCTTCGTCGGGCAGAAATCACCTATGAGCTATGCCTTAGCAACGATCATTCAATTCAACCGGGGGACTAAGGAGGTTACTCTGAAGGCAAGGGGCATGTCCATCGCAAAGGCCGTTGACGTGGTGGAAATTGTGAAGAGAAGGTTTATGGATAGAATGGTTGTTCAAGATGTACGGATTGGGACTGAGATGGTTGGTGAAGGTGGGAATAGGCGCAGTGTCTCAACCATAGAGATTAAACTTTCAATCTAGACCTCCTTAGAACTATGCTTTTAACACCGGAAAAGGAATATGTATCCCCGAAGCTTTTCCCATGCTTCATTTACAATACCATATCCTTCTCGCAACGCTTATCTAAAAGCGTTTTCATCGATT
>Ga0209314_10000017_pt1 | contig 61349 bp, 62 predicted proteins | sample I19B2metaG_FD_184146 | JGI IMG/M metagenome (GOLD analysis project Ga0209314, IMG submission 184146) | Lake sediment bacterial and archeal communities from Gulf of Boni, Indonesia to study Microbial Dark Matter (Phase II) - ​I19B2 metaG... | ecosystem: Environmental > Aquatic > Freshwater >... | reverse complement strand
AACCAATGATTATCCCTTGTCAGTTTAAATTGTTTTGCTATTTAATTGTAATTAAGGCTGTAATAAAAAAAAATAAAAAAAATTATTATGTAAGTGTTTCAATTTAAACAAATAATATTTTTATATTTGCACAGTTGAAAAAACGCATTACAAAATAATTTGTTGAATTTTAAACTTCACGAAAATGACTAAAGCAGACATCGTTAATGAAATTGCCAAGAACACTGGTATTGAGAAGGTAACTGTTCAGAAAACTGTAGAAGCCATGATGGAAACCGTTAAGGATTCTATGGTTAAAGGTAATAACGTATATCTCAGGGGATTTGGGAGCTTCATCGTAAAGAAAAGAGCAAAGAAAACCGCAAGGAATATTTCAAAGAATACCACAATCATTATCCCGGCTCACAATATCCCAGCTTTCAAGCCGGCAAAAACATTTATTACAAAAGTAAAATCACACGTTAAGAAATAATAATTTTCCATGCCAAGCGGTAAAAAAAGAAAAAGACATAAGATGGCCACCCACAAACGCAAGAAGCGTTTGAGGAAAAACAGACATAAGAAGAAGTAACAGATCAGCAAGTGGTCATAAGCTTTATAATAAACCTAAAGGTCTGACGGTCTTTAGGTTTATTTTATATATACCGGTTATAGCTGAGATAACATCCAATCAGATCAATTTTTTGACGTGTCTAACAAGGATTTAATCATTGATGTTGGTGATTCCGAGGTCACTTTGGCACTGCTTGAAGAGAAGCAGCTGATAGAGTTAAACAAGGAAAAACGCAATATTAAGTACTCTGTAGGGGATATTTATCTGGGTAAGGTAAAAAAAATCATGCCCGGATTAAATGCAGCCTTTATTAATGTCGGATACGAGCGTGATGCTTTCCTTCATTATCTTGATCTTGGCGCCCAGTTCCGAACTTCACAGAAATACTACCTTTCCGCTCTGCAGAGACAGGGAAAGAATCCTCCTGTGCATAAGTTTAAGCCTGAACCCGAAATCGATAAAGATGGAAAAATAACTGACGTACTTACACAGGGACAGACAGTTATTGTTCAGGTTACCAAGGAACCTATTTCTACAAAAGGACCAAGACTCTCTGCAGAGATTTCCCTCGCAGGAAGGAATCTTGTGCTAATGCCTTATTCAGATAAGGTTTCAATTTCTTCGAAAATTGAGAGTCAGGAGGAGAAGAACCGTCTTAAATCTCTCGTTCAGAGTATAAAGCCAAGAAACTACGGAGTAATAGTCAGAACAGTCGCTGAGGGTAAAAAAATTGCAGTACTTGATGCCGAGCTTCGTGAGCTTGTTCATAAATGGGAATCGGCTTTTCAGTCAGTCAGGAAGGAGATAAAATCGCCAAAGCTTTTTATTGGTGAGATGGACAGGACTTCCACAATACTGCGTGACATGCTCAATGTCACCTTTAACAGTATATTTGTGAATGATTCTTCATTCGCTGAAGATGTCCGTCTTTATATCAGGGGTATAGCTCCTGAAAAAGAGAAGATTGTTAAGGTGTATAAAGGGACAATCCCGATCTTCGACCATTTTGGGATCAATAAACAGATAAAGGCGCTTTTCGGAAAAACCGTCTCATTCAAACATGGTGCATACCTTATTATTGAGCATACAGAAGCCCTTCATGTCATTGATGTCAATAGCGGGAACCGGTCCAAGTCAGGTAACGACCAGGAGACCAATGCGCTCGAAGTTAATATGGAAGCAGCTGCAGAAATTGCACGGCAGCTCAGACTAAGAGACATGGGAGGTATAATAGTTGTCGATTTCATCGATATGCAATCGGGTGAAAACAAGCAGCTACTGTTTGAAAAGGTCAAGGAATTGATGAGCAGTGACCGTACAAAACATAACATCCTGCCTCTTACAAAATTCGGCCTTATGCAGATTACCCGTCAGAGGGTAAGACCCGAAATGAATATAGTGACTGATGAAAAATGTCCTGTCTGCCAGGGTACCGGCGAAACAAAACCCACGGTGCTGTTTACTGATGAGCTTGAAAGAGCACTGTCCTTTATCGTCGATAAAATAAAAACCAGAAAGATTATCCTGAATGTTCATCCCTTTGTGGCTGCATACCTTAAAAAGGGACTGATACCGGTTTGCCGGAAGTGGAACTTTAAGTACAAGATAAGCCTTAAAGTTCAGCCGGTTACATCATATCATATGCTCGAATATCATTTCTTCGATCACTACGATAACGAAATCGATCTCACACTCGACTGAACAATCCAGGTTCAGGGTTGTATTTGTATTCAGAGGTGATTTATTACTTTTGTCATTCTAATACTGTTTAATCATGATGAGAAAACTTACATTAATTGCATCTCTTCTTCTCTCATTTTTTTCTGTTTCATCACAGATATATGATCCGGTTACCTGGGATTTCGCTTATGAGAAAAAGGGTGAAAATCAATTTGAGATAATACTCACCGCAAATATAGAGGATGGCTCACATATCTATGCGATGGAAGTCCCTGACGGAGGTCCGATTCCTACAAGTTTTGTCTTCGACACTATAGCCGCATATAAGCTTGAAGGAAATACTTATGAGGTGGAACCTCCTGTAGAGAAGATGGACGAAGCATTCGGGTTCAAGATAAAAACATTCAGCAAAAAGGCAGAGTTCCGGCAGAAGATTACAGCTATTGATCCATCATTCACAGTGACAGGGACACTTAACTTCATGGCATGTAACAATCAGACATGTTCGCCTCCAAAAGATGTTGAGTTTTCTGTCAGCATTTCAGGAGGACCAGTTGAAAAAGCTGCCACTGAGGGCGGAACTGTTAAAGAAGCTGCTACAGAAGGAGGCACCATTACTGCTTCCTATGAATCCATTGCAGATGGCAGCGGGTTGCTTAAATTTTTCCTCATCTCAATGCTTGCGGGTTTTGCCGGTGTTTTAACGCCATGTGTCTTTCCAATGATACCTATGACTGTGGCCTTTTTTTCTCAGGGCTCGGAGAATAAGAGCAAGTCGGTGATAAAAGCTGTTATTTTCGGTATTTCAATATTGCTTATTTATTCGTCGCTTGGGATCCTTGTTTCACTGACAAGTGCAGGAGCCGGTTTTGCAAATACACTCAGTACACACTGGATCCCCAATATTATATTTTTTGCCCTTTTTGTTATTTTTGCCACTTCCTTTTTCGGAGCCTTTGAAATTGGACTACCAAATAAGTGGGCTTCAAGTGCCGATTCAAAGGTTGACCAGGGTGGAATGCTGGCCGCTTTTTTTATGGGTCTGACAACTGTCATCGTTTCTTTCTCATGTACAGGGCCAATAATTGGAGCTCTTCTTGTAGAGGCTGCCAGTGGTGATGTGCTTCGTCCGACAATAGGAATGGTTGGCTTCGGTTTTGCATTTGCTCTTCCATTCACGATATTTGCACTCTTCCCTTCAGTAATGAGTAAAATGCCTAAATCAGGAGGATGGCTCAATTCTATAAAGGTCGTCCTCGGTTTCATAATGCTTGCCTTTAGTATGAAATTCCTGATGACTGTCGATGGCGTTTATAACCTCGGATTGCTCTCAAGAGATCTCTTCCTTGCAATATGGATAGTGTTATTCTCATTGATGGGTTTTTACCTGTTGGGTAAAATCAAATTTTCGCACGACAGTGATTTGCCATATATCGGGACCTTCAGGTTATTTCTGGTGATCGGAGTATTTTCATTTGTTGTTTACCTTGTACCGGGTCTTTTCGGTGCCCCGTTAAAAGCCTTATCATCATTCCTTCCTGCACAATCAAAATCTCAGCTTAACCTCCCTCTTATCATATCGCAGAACAGGGGAGGAGCATCGCCGATCAGCCAGAATAGTATGGTAAGTGTACTCTGTTCGGAACCAAAACATGGTGATATCTTTGATATGCCTCTTGGACTTACAGGTTATTTTGATCTTAAACAGGGTCTTGCCTGTGCAAAGGAGCAGGGGAAACCTGTACTTATTGATTTCAAGGGACATGCGTGTGCCAACTGCAAATTGATGGAAGCAAAAGTATGGTCTGATCAGGAGGTTCTCAGAAGGTTAAGGGGAAATTTCGTAATAATTGCGCTGTATGTCGACGACCGAACAGAACTTCCGGAAAGTGAGTGGATCACTTCGAAGGTGGATGGAAAGATAAAAAAGACGATTGGAAAAGTCAACGAGGATCTTGAGATCTCCTTATTCAAAACCAATGCCCTGCCGCTATATGTTATTGCCGATCATGAAGGTAATCCTGTTATCAGTCCGATGCCGACAAATCTGAATGTGGAGGAGTATAAGAAGTGGCTTGATGACGGTTTGACGGCATTTACTAAAAAATAAGTTCCCGCAGATTGCGCAGATTATCGCAGAATAATGTGTTATGGTTTTACATCTGTGAAGATCAGCGGTATCTGCGGGAAACAATTCAGAATTTTCCGAATTTAAAAGTTACTGTATAATTCCATCCATCCATTGATTCTGGTCCGGCAATGGGATTTCCTTCAGTTCCAATGTCAAAAGGAGTTGTAAAAATATATGATGCTCCGAATGCCAGTCTGAAATGCCTTGTAATGTTGAGTTCAAGCTCAGCAGCCGGTTCTACGATCAGGAAAGCTTCAGAGTCTTCGATAAAATTATCATTACTTGCATCATCTTTGGTTATATAGGAAATACCTCCTCCTCCCAGCAGCACAGGAAATGAAAGATGCACCGGAAATCGAGGCATTAGTATTGGTTCAATATATAATCCTCCGAATCCGCCGGTAAGGAATACATCCTTATCAATTGTAGGTTCATAATGATATTCATTTATAAATCCTTTTCCTCCGAATCCGAATCCTATTGCCTGGGCAGCTATCCATTCAAATCTTCCGCCGAACATTACCGAGTGTTCTTCAGCAATCTGGGCATAGCCTATACTGAAGGCTCCGTATGCTCCCCCCGGCTTGTTATGACCAAAGAGTGTCATATATTCATTGTTCTTCGGTTTTTCGTCTTCCACAGGTTTAACAAGAGTGTCAGACTCCTGCGAAAATAGTTGTGTGCAGATTATAATTAATAATGCTGAAAAGATTACTGCTTTTTTCATAGATCTCATTTTTATAATATTTTAAAATACGTACGATATTGATACTGCAAAATCCCATGGTGTGACCTTCAGGAAAGATGGAAATGTAAGTTCCACGAAAGGTTTAACATTGAGGCTGACATTAAGGGGTATATCTGTAATACGATATTCAGCAGCCACCCAGCCGTCAATACCAAATAAGGGGCAGAACCTGTCATCGGGGAAATAGTAGTCTTCTCCCATAAATCTTACATGGTCTGAATATGTAAATCCTGCATGTCCTCCATATCCCCATGAAAAAACGAGGTTTGGGGAGATGTCTCCAAAAGATGTCTCATAAATAATTTTGAGAGCTGTTGCCTGAACTCCGCTTTTCTGAAAACTAAGCATAGCGTTATAGGCAATTTCTGCATTCCCTGCTTCCTGCGAGACCTGGTAGAATATACCGCTTCTGTATCCCATCCGGAATCCTGCCTGGCGTGTCTCAATCTGTGCTGAGAGTGATAGTGAAGTCAGGTAAATGAGGCTGGAAATGAAAAGTATTTTTTTATTCATTGTTGTGCTGAAGTATTATTTTATGATAAAGACAATTTCATTATTTTAAAGTTGCATATCACAGGAATTATTTTATATAAATTTTCCCTCTGTTAGCATCAATCTTGAGCAGCCTGCTGCCAGGATTCTGACCTGCTGTGCCGGTTGTTATATATTCCTTCTTACCTGAATCAAGGGTCCTTTCCTCTCTTTTTATACCTGAGGGAAGTGAGAGGAATGAATTAAGCGTTCTGACCTCAATACTGTAAGAAGCGTCAGGATCGAAATCGAGAGAAATATCTGAAAATCCGGAGTTTATGTTTATCGATTCAAATTGCGGAGATATATTATCAAAGTCAAGATCTCCGTACCTTGATACAAGATTCAGTGATTCAGTAAGTGATCCTACTTCAAAATCTGAGAAGTAGGAATCGCCTTCAAGATTACCTATGTTATCAATGAAGAGATCATCACGTCTTGATTCAATTTCAATACTGCCTGCCTTATTGATCCTGTATTTGGATGAGATAGTTTTGATTTTTATCATTTTAATATCACTGATAGTTATATCAGAAAAAGAGGCATCTATGCTGCCTGAAATAAATGAAGTAATTGTTGCATCACAGAAGGAAAGCCTCAGGCTGCTTTTTCTGCCGGGTACGTCAGTTTTAAGTGAGCCGTTTGAAAGAGTCAGCTCAAAGTTACCGCTGATCTTTTCAAGGAAGATATCTCCATACCTGTTGTCGATACGGAGGTTCATATATTCAGGCACTTTTATAAAATAGTTTATCTCAACCTGTGATTCATAACTTATCACCTTATTTGTCATTCCTTTGAAGTTCTCAAAGAATGCATTTATACTCTGGTTAAAAACTGTCTGGGCAAGAATAAGATTTCCTGTCCCGGTAATTTTTACACTTATCTCATCAAACATTTTGCCGAGCTTCGACTGGTTTGGTGCCGAGGCTTTTATCTCTGCCCTTACATAGGCAGAGTCACTGTCCCATGTAGTGATCTCTATATTACCGTATTTATTGTTCACCTCCAGGACACTTTCCTTAGCGACAGTGAAACTCTTTATAAAGCTTCTTGTCTCAGATGCTCCCTGTGGGAGTATCGGATGAAATGGCAATAAAACAAGTATTAAAATTAAAACTCTTCTATAGCTCATGGCTTTTATTTTTTTCTCCATTGTTTTCATTTTCCCTCAGGATTGCCAGCATATCCTCCATAATCCTGATTTTTATTGTATAATTCCTTATCAATGCTTCCACAACTTCCTGATTTGCAATATTATCTTTCAGATCTTTTTTCAGATCTGCATATATACTGTCGATCTGTGCTATATCAGAATTCAGCTCCTCCTTAAGATCCGGATTGGCTGTCAGCATGGGTTCCGCTTCGAGGTACAGGTTATTTATCTGACTTGTGTAATATGCTTCGGCTTCAATAAGCTGCTGCCTTGCCGTAAGATCAGTGTCAGCAGATTGCATTCTGCTCTTGACGCTGTTCCTTCCAAGCTGGTAAAAGAAAAGTGATAATCCTGTAATAACTATCACAGAGGCAGCTGCTGAAAGCCATCTTCTTACAGGTCTTCTGGTGGAATTCAGATCTTTTCCTATCCGTTCCCATACTTCCGGTGATGGTTCATGGATATCAAGCGAATCCCTGTTTTTCTTAATATACTCCTCAAGTCTGTCCATATATTTGGTTTTTTGAGAGTTGACTTCTTAATTTTTCTTTTGCCCTTGAGTATTGTGATTTTGATGTCGATTCGGATATACCTAATATCTGAGCTATCTCCGAATGATCATATCCCTCCAGGAGGTAAAGTGAAAGTATTACCCTGTAACCATCCGGGAGCATCTCTATTCCCTTGGTAATCTTTGAAATATCATATACAGTTTCATCTTCTTCCTCATAACCGATGTTTGGAAGTTCGTCGGTAATTGTCAGATCGATTCTTTTCTTCTGAAGATGATTGATGGATTTATTAATTAATATTCTCTTAAGCCATGCACCGAATGTCGATTCAAATCTGAAAGAATTAATGTTCCTGAAGCAGTCAACAAAAGTCTCCTGAAGGATGTCCTCTGCATCTTCCCTGTTATTAAGCATCCTGTAAGCGATATTATACATTGCCTTTGCGTATTGGTTATATAGCCGGAACTGAGCCCGGCTGTTGCCCTTTCTGCACTCCTCAATCAGCGGAGCATGTATGTGCACATCAAAATTATCCACCTGATAAGCTTACCTGATTACAAAGACAAAAACCTAACTTCGGGGTTGCATGCCTGCATTAATATCTTTCTGTTTTTTCTTTACAGGAACTGCAATGAATGTATATAAAATTAGCAATATGCTTATAAACAAAGATATACGCATTATATAATCTCCGTATTTTACATAGAAAGTTGTTCTTTCCTCCGGGATAACCTTTCCTTTTATTACTGCTTCAGAATACCAGCCGGTGTCATTACGGATTTTTCCTTTAATGTCGATAAAGCAGGAAACGCCTGTATTACCGCATCTTGCTACCGGTCTGCGTGTCTCAATGGCCCTTAATGAGGCGTATGACAGATGCTGCCTGTATCCATCAGTATTTTTCCACCAGCCGTCATTTGTAATTATAAAAAGTGCATTTGCTCCTTTCCTTACATATTCTGTTACAAATGAGCCAAATACAGATTCATAACATATTATTGGTGCAACTTTTGATCCGGTGATATGGTGAGTCAGAACATCCCGTTCAGTCTGAGAGCCATAGCCGGGCCTTGTTCCTCCCAGGTAAGGGAGAATTCTTCCCAGCAGTCGGCCAGGACCATTAAAAAACTGCATTTCAATACCCGGAACCAGTTTTGATTTGTGGTAATACTCAATATTTACTCCGGTATCAATCCTCATGGCGGAATTGAAATGATCGGAATAGATTCCTGAAGCATCTCTTATTACTGCGCTTCTTGTCGGAGCTTCATCTGTTGACTCATATTGCCTGCAGGTTACCATACCGGTAACAACTGACGATCCGGGAAATTTTCTTATCATTTCCTGTATCATTATGATATAGGGATCATTCTTCAGATCGTCGAGATTTACCGGATCGTCAACTGTTGTTTCAGGAGTAATTATCCACTTTGAATTCCGGGTTGCAGAATCAGCGGCCAAAGTCAATGCCTTTTGCAACTGAGTTTTGAACGGGACCACAAACTTTTCGGTGTAAGGATCTGTATTAGGCTGGACAATAATAATCTCCTCGGGAGATTCATTACTTTCCTTAATTGAATTATATCGCCAGATGGAAAATGCCGAAGGCAGGACAATAAGCATTATCCATGCAAGTGCAAGCGAGCCTGATTTTCTGCCGGCAGAATACCTTATTATTAAATGTGTCAGGAGGTAATTGCTGAGCAGAATCCAGAGTGTGCCCCCGCCGGTACCTGTAAATTCGTACCATTGAATGAAGGCTATATCTTTTGAAAGGCCATTACCCAGATTCATCCAGGGCGATATTATACTTACATTGAGGCTTGCCAGTTCATAGGTGAGCCAAACAGAGAAAATGGCAATTATACCGGCGGAATTACCTGCTCTGAGCCGTATAATAAAGGCAAGCCATAATGAGATTGCCATAAGGAATGTCAATCCGGCAATAACCATAATGGCCCCTGCCAGGCTTGCAACACGCATCCAGCCCATAACGATTATGCTGAAAACCAGTAATCCCGGCAGCAGAAGCAGGAAATATGTATTGGGAGTGTACCTTTTCCTGTGTTCAAACAGGTGGTTTTCAATAATAAAGAATGGTACAAATGAGACAAGAAGAACAAGTCCTGTGCACCAGCCGGTCCAGGCCAGGCCTGTCAGTATTCCTCCTGTAAGTGAAAGAAAAACAAGAGTATATTTATTGAAATTCATGTTGCAAATGCTAAGCTAAAGCTAATTAAAACTTTGCGTCCTTTGCGTAGGTTCTTAGCGATCTTTGTGGTTAAACGATCGGAAAAGTTAATTTTATCCGATTTTTATTGGATTATGAGCAGATTTACAATAATTTTACGGTTGCTTTTTTACTGTCCAAAAAAGCATTGAACATTCTTTTCATGGCTGCCCCGCTCGCAAGGCGGGGCTTTTTGTCGGAGATATTATCTAAGTCTGTTATACGAGTCTGTTGTGCCTGATGGCACAAATTATGTTGGGAAAAGAGATAACCTTTAATTGTTTTCGATAAACCATCTTATATATTCAGGCAGCTTTGTTGATGCATAATATGGCATATTGAGCAAAAGGTAAGGGGTCCCTCCGGGTGTTTTGCTTCTCTCAATTAAGGGCTTGTTAGCCAGCAATCTTACAGCATATTTATGTCCGGCGATTTCAACAAACTGATGTAATGATCGGAGTCTTCCTTTGGCGCCAGATTTCACTTCGATAGGGATAATATATCGGGAATGTTGAAATACCAGATCAACTTCCGCGTTACTATTGGCTTTTTCCCTTACCCAAAATGCTGGTTTGTAAACAGGAGAATGATATTGCGATTGTAACTGCTGTATTACAAGGTGCTGAATAATATCTCCCCTGCTAAGCGAATTCATGTCCCTGATTCCTATCATTTCATGCTGGATTCCTGCTGCGAAGTTTAGTAGTCCTGTATCAAGGACCTGAAGCCTTGGCTTTCTTTTTAAGTCAGGAACAACTGGAGGTTGAGTTCCGGTTACCGGATAGACCAGTTGAATAATTCTTGCCATGTCAAGAGCTCTCATCGCCTCACCTGCCTCCCTGGATCTATAAGAAGAATTTCCGAAGCCGGCCAGGGTAATTCTCCCGGTTTCAAAGGGAGCTGTATCAATTATATGCCTGATGATCTTCCTTTCAGTTGAATTTGATGCATATTTTTCAACATCATCCCGATAACTCTGCCACAGGTTTGAATAGATCTTACCAAGGTTAATGACAGTTTTTTCTTCAATGTAATTTTTGATAACCTCAGGCATACCTCCAATGACTGCATAATCGTGAAACTGTTCAAGAAGTATATCATGAGCAAAATCCTTTACAGGAATTGATTCAAGTTCTCTGAGAAGATCCTCTCTTCCGGTGGCAAGAAGAAATTCTTCAAAATCAAATGGATGAAGTACAATCTGATCTACCCTTCCCACTGGAAATGAAACTACAGCCTTTAATGCAAATTCAAGCAACGACCCGGCTGCAATTATATGAATTCCGGGATATTCTTCATGAAGATACCTGAGCATCTTAATTGCAGAGGGTGATTCCTGTATCTCATCAATGAACAGAAGAACAGGTTCTTTTGTAAAAGGTGTATGTTCCCTCAGGAAAACAGTCTCAATAATTTCCTGTGCTGAATCTTTTTTTTCGAAAATTACCCTGTCCTGAGTTTTATCCAGGTTCAATGATATAAAAAATCTGTACGTTTTTCCGAATTCATTTACCAGAGTTGTTTTTCCAACCTGTCTTGCACCTCTTATTATCAGTGGCTTACGTGAGTTTGCGTCTTTCCATGATAAAAGATATTTATATAATTTTCTATAATACATATTCTGTAATTGTAATAAATACAGTGTAAATATAAATAAAAATGTAACAAATACAATGTAAATAGTAAAAAAATATGTATCATTTACAGAGTAATATTGAGTAAATAGTCTTTAATTCTAGCTCACTCCGGTAAGTGACTACTTTACGCTATATCTGGTAGCGGTATCCCCATAAAACATTCCAGTCCCGTAGGGATTTGAGATCGGTAGAATATTTGGATGTTTTTTGTTGCGTCCAGTATGGGACGCTAGTGATTATATCTGAATTTGTTCTACCAATCTGTTGTGCCTGACAGAACAGAGATTATTCCTGAGATATTTGTATAACTAAAAATTTCGTTGTAAATTTGATAATATTCATTTTAAAGTCAGAAAGTCATTTTCATTCAACAAGTTAAACATATGAAAACTATAATCACAATAACAGCCGTTTTCCTGTTCTCTTTCATTCAGGTTATCGCCCAGAAATATAATGTTTTCAGGACAATTGACAGCCTTCTGATACAGGAAGAGTACAAAAAAGTAATTGATACATGCACCAGGGTTCTTATGTATGACAGTCTGAATTCTATTATATATTATAAGCAGGGTATCGCATTTCAGAATGTACTTGAGGAGGACAAGGCAACAGAATGTTTCCTCAAAGCTGCAGCTATAGATACAATTAACCCGGTTTTCAGTTTCAAACTGGCAAAAAGCTATTATGCTGATGAAAAAATGAAAAAAGCTGAACCATTGTTTCTCAGGCTATGCGCTCAGGATACATTGAACTGGTTGTATTCATTTTACCTTACAAGCATTTATATGCAATCGGGCAGATATGATAATGCACTGAAAATCTATAACAGGTTCCTGCAGAATGATTCCTCTAATTGCACCTATCTTGACAAGACAGCATTTGCATACCTGAGAAAAGATAATTTTGATGATGCCATCAATTTGTATAATAAATCCTTATCAATTGACAGCAATAATGTCTCTGCCATAAAAAACCTCTCATATCTCTATGCTTCAACGTCAAGATGGGATACAGCTGTTGAGATTCTCGGCACAGGGATGAAATTAGATCCTTCTGACATGGACCTCTATGCACGCCGTGCACAATTGTATTATTCTAAAAATTACACCAAGAGAGCGATGGATGATTATCTGAAAATACTTACATCAGGTGATACCACAAAACTTTATCTGAAAAGAACAGGCATCGGCTATTCTTACAATCTTCAACCGGAAAAGGCGATCCCTTATCTGCTGCTGGCACATAAGGGTGATACAACCGATTATGAAACATGTAGTTACCTGGCTCAGTGTTATGAACGATCAGGAGATAAAAAAAATGGTGTACTATATTATAAAAAGTCTGCAAAAATACTCTTGCCACTTCATATACAGCTTGGAAGAACCTACTTTCTGTGTGCATTGGTACAACAGGATGCCGGTTTATATAAAGATGCAATTGATAACTACAATAAAGCCCTTGAAATAGACCATAATATAAATGTTCTCATGGTAATTGCAAATTTATACGATGAAGAGCTTAATGACAGCAATAATGCAATAAAGTATTACAGAACTTTTCTTGACAGGATTAAAGGATCGGAAATTGCTTTTCCTCCGGAGTATATTGAGCAGGTAAAGAAGAGACTGGATTATCTTGAAAAGGAGAAGGCAAAGACAAAGACAAAAAAGAACTTACCCTCGTAACATTTTAACTAAGATACCCCATCTTATCTGCAGCCCAGGTCAGGAGGAGAGCCAGAGCAAAGGCAATTACCGGTGCAATCAGCCACATCAGAAAGAATTTTCTTACCTCGGTTTTTCTGAAGATGTTCTTTGGTCCCAGTTTAGCTACTCCAATACCCAGAATCGCAGCAACATTTAGCTGAACCAGAGAAGTAGGGATACCTTTTGTAAGAGAGGCAGTCAAAAGTAAACTACCTGAAACAAAGGCAATTATGACAGCTTCAAATTTACCGAAGAGTACAATCTCCTTTCCTGTGTTCTGAAGAATCTTATTGCCGAAAAGTGAACTGCCAATAGCGAAGTTCGGAGCAATCAGAAGTGTGGAAAGTATCAGTATAAGTATAAAATTCTTATCACCGCTAATATTGAGTTCATTTGTAGTCATTGTGGCAATGGGACCTGATGCATTGGCAACATTGTTTGATCCTATTGAGAAGGCAACATATAATGACATAGCCAGAATAAGTCCATCCCATATAGGTCTGAGATTTGCATTCTGCGCCCTTGACTGGGTAAGGCCTCTTCTTCTCATGGGCCTGTAAATATATTTACCCGCCAGGTAGCTTATGAAGTATGCAACTACTGGTAAAATGAACCATGCAGGGATTACTTCAAGAAAAACCTTGGTTGAATTAAGCTGTTGAAAATATATGGCTGGTGCAACAACAGCAAGCACTGTTGACTGGCTTGTAGATTGTGGTATGCCTGCGATATTGGCAATAAGAAGTGAGATTGATACAGAAAACAGGATAATGGATACTATGGGAAAAGTCATAAGAACGGGATCAATTATCTCCTTACCGATTGTATTAGCTGTATGTTTTCCTGCCAGTATTGCACCCAGAAATACCATAATCCCGAACAAACCCGGTATCAGATTTCTTTTTAAGACATTCGCTCCATAAGCCACGGAAAATGAAGGACCTGTTCCGCTTCCTCCCATGTTTATTGCAAGGAACATTGCTATGATAAAGGGAATTAGCAAATGATTCATTAACGGGGCCATGTTGCATTATTTGTTTAATGGTGATAGATATATTCAATTGTCTAAAGTATGTACAGGAGCCATTTAACCAGTAGGTAAAATGACTTAATCAGTATATGTATATCATATGATTTTATACTCAGTCTTTAACTTTACTTTTATTTTTTGCCCCTTATTTGTACCGTTTATGATTTAGTAATATTATGCACCAGGCAATGAGTTCAGAAATATAGATAACCACTGGATGACAGGTTAAATATACTCTGTTAAAATAGGTTAAATGTCAATGTTTCAGGTCTTAGCAATTACTTTTTATTTAACTTGCACCACTTTTAAAGTGTTAGTTTAACAATGGGTAGCAGGTATATTTCAATAGTGGTTCTGCTGATGATTTCAGCCTGTGGAACAAGTGAGGAACAACTTGCCCGAAGGGCTGAAAAGATACATGAGTCAATTCTGACTGTTGATACCCATTGCGATACCCCGATGGATTTCAGGGATCCTGAATTCGATATGGGGGTACGGCATGATGACGGATGTGTTGACTTCCCAAAGATGAAAGAAGGTGGACTTCATTCCGAGTTCTTTGCTGTCTTCACCGGACAGGGTGCACGGAATGATTCTGCCTTTAATAAAGTTCATACCGATGCCCTTTTTATTTTTAATGCCATTCATAAAAACGTAGAGAAAAATTCATCAATAGCCGAAATTGCCTTAACTGCCGATGACGCCTACAGGATCAGGGAGAACGGAAAGATCGCAGCTTTCATCGGAGTTGAAAATGGTTATCCGATAGGACTTGACCTTATGAAAGTAAAGGAATATTATGATCTCGGGGCAAGATATATAACTCTTTGTCATACACGCAATAACGATATATGTGATTCTTCGAATGATCCTGCAGGTCCTGAAAGTAACGGACTTTCGGAATTTGGCAAACAGGTGGTCAGGGAAATGAACACTCTTGGTATGATGGTTGATGTTTCACATATATCCGACAAATCCTTTTATGATGTACTTGCAGTTTCAAAAGCTCCGGTCATTGCCTCACATTCCTCCTCGAGGGCATTATGCTGTAACCCGCGTAATTTAAGTGATGATATGCTGCTTGCATTGAAGCAAAATGGAGGTGTCATTCAGATCTGCCTACTCAGCGCATACCTGAGGACAATGGAACCAAATCCTGAAATGGAAACAAAGCTTAATGAACTCAGGGCAAAATACGGAGACTATGATACCATTTCAAGTGAAGTGCGTAAAAGCCAGATGAGGGAAGAATTCAGGGGTATCAGGAAGAAATATGAAAAACTGGCAACGGTTAGCGATATCGTTGACCATATTGATCATGTTGTCCAGGTTATAGGGATAGATTATGTTGGCATTGGAACAGACTTTGACGGTGGAGGAGGAGTGGAAGGTTGTAAAAATGCCGCAGAAGTAAAAAATATTACAATTGAATTGTTGAGACGGGGTTATTCGAAGAAAGATATTGAGAAAATATGGAGTGGCAACATAATGAGGGTTTTAAGGCAGGTTGAAAAAACCGCTGAGAAGGCGTAAATGTTGCAATTCTGATGATTAAGAGTCAATAATAGAGTTAGATTCGGTTTTACTAGTTGAAAGGGATGTTTTTAAAGAGCATCCCTTTTTTAATAACCCCCATCCTGTCCTTACCCTTTGGGGGGAAATTAAAAAGGGGGGTAAGTACTTAATGAGAATTCTATAATATTGAGTCTAGATCTTTACTCTTGAAAACTTAAGTGTACTAAGCATCCAGACGGGGAGAGACTTGTGAGGATCTCTTTTTCTGAGGTCGAGGTAAATGCCGAGCTTTTTGAGCATAGGTATTTTATGCGTCTCCACGAATTCAATCAGTGTGCCGTCAGGATCTTCAATATATGAGAAATGTCCTGCTGCTTCACCCATATCAAATACACTTCCTTCATGACTTTTTTTGCTGTCAACAGTGAAAGGAAATCCCTTTGATTCGCAGTAACTCTTAAGTTCATCCATTCCTCTCATGTCATAACACAGATGTATGAATCCGGGATCTCCCCAGAACCGTTCATCAAATATCTTTTTGCCTGGAGTCGGAGTACTTATTAGTTCAATTTCACTGTTACCCAGTACTTTGCTGAATGGTCCTGCAAACGGAACTGATCTTCTAAGCAGGACTCTCCTGCATCCCGACTCCCCGCCGGGAAGCCCGGATAAATCAGAAAATATTCCGGTTTTATCATATACTACTTCATCATAACCAAGGATTTCGGAGTATAATACTCTGGATTTTTCTATATCTGTTACTCCAATAACAGCACCATATGAGCCCCCTGTCATCTTTTTCTCATTTATAAACCAGTCGGTTGCCTCCACAATCTGAAAGAGGTTTCCGTAAAGATCTTTCATAAAGAATGTCTTTTTCCCGGCAGGATCGGTTGTTGCAGAGGATGGAACAGCCATCCCGTTTTTCCTGAAAGAGTCAAGAGTCTTCTGGCTATCTTTTGTCTTCATCTTGCATGCTAGTATCCCGAGATCGCCTATTCTGACGGGATCCTTCTTTGAAACAGGCTCCCTGCCCTTGTACTGCCATATTTCGAATCCTCCTCCGCTCTGGAGATTAAGTGCAAGAACAGCATGCCTGCTTCTCGGCAGTCCTCCTGTATAAGGCAACATCAACTTTGCTTCTGCATCTTCTTCAAAAACCCTGCAGTCCATTCCGAAGTACCTGTTGTACCAGTCCCATGCTTCCTTAACATTAAGTACTCCGATTCCCATCTGCTGAATACCGCTTATAACGTATCCTTTCATAATTATGTAGATTTTATTTTATCGGCGATTCTGAAAAACAACCATGGCAGATACCTTCTTATGTGGAGCATGATCAACTCACTGCTTCCTACAAGTATCTCCCTCCTGTTTCTTTTTATCCCTCTTATAATCTGCTCAGCAGCTTTTTCAGGAGTTATACCTTTTGCCTGTCCCTCATCAAGCTTCCCGTGTTCCTTTCCGTCAGAGGTAAGGGCATGCATCGAGATAGCTGTTCTTACCCTGCCCGGAATGATCACGGAAGCCCTTACATTGTTTGATTTATTTTCGAGATGGAGTGTCTCAAAAAATCCATGAAGAGCCTGTTTCGATGCAGAATAAGCGGATCGTAACGGAAATCCGAATCTTCCCGAGATGCTGCTGGTTGCCAGGATATGACCGGATTTCTGTTTAATCATATACGGAAGGACAGCCTTTGTAAGGGCAATTGTTCCAAAGTAATTGATCTCAAATATTTTCCTGTCTAGCCACATCGGGGTTTCATCTATTCTTGACCTCTGGCTGATACCACCGATATTTATGAGGTAGTCAATTCTTTTAATCCTTTCCATCTGCTCATCAACAACAGCGCCTATTGACTCTGTTTCTGACAGATCGAAGGGTACACAAATAACATTTACCGAGTTTTCATTACACTCTGATCTGACTCTTTCGAGTCCGGCTTGATCATTTGATGATGCAATCACTGTTGCGCCGCTTGCGGCAAAGATTTTTACCAGTGATTCTCCTATTCCTGAAGATCCTCCGGTTATCCAGGCAGTTTTACCTTTGAAATATTTATCCTCTGACATTCCCGATTTGATCTATTAGATTAACCAGTTCAGCATGGTCTGATTTAAGCTGTTCAAATTCTTTGTCTTTTGCCGATGCCAGGTTTCTAATCCGGAATCCGCCTTTGATTCTTTTATAAAGAAGGTAATAGTTCCATGCAATCAGACCGGTGAGAGGAAGGGAAATAAAGAAAACCAGACCAATCCACCATACCGAAAAGAATATAAGTGACAGAGCAAGGAAAAGAGGCAGAAGTATTATCGCCAGAGCTACTGAAAATCCATATCTGAGTGATGATACAAACTGAGGGTCCTTTATTTTCCTTGTCTGCCAGATCGGTATTCCCATGAAAATAGAATTAAAAATATTTCCAAAAACAAAGACAGGAAATCCGGCCAGAATGATAAGTAAAGAGGCTATCAGCAATCCCAGCGGATGTCTTTTCTTTTCCAGATGCCTGTAGTCTATTTTAAGTTTTGATGCATTTTCCTTTACAGCAAGGCTCAGCTTGCATATTCGCCTGTAAAGATTATTATCGCTGTCTCTGAGCTTATTCAGTTTCTCAATAAGGGCCCTGTCCCTGAATAGCTTTGGAGTTTTAATATCATCGCTGTATTTACCATTTATTATGGTTCTCAGTTCATCTATAGCTTCATAATCCTCCTCTGATTCAATATGGACCATGAGTTCTTTAATTTCAGAAGAAAGCCTGTTTTTTAGTTCAACCAAAGCTCTCTCAGGGCTTGATTTATAGAGTCCATGAAATTCTGATACCTCAATAGGCTTACCATAAACCACTGTAAGCACCTGTCTGTATCTTATATAATGTGAATACTCAAGTCCGATTGGTATGATTTTTATATTCAGCTTATTATCCTCAGCTTCATCTGACTGGAATGCCACGCGGCAAATTCCTTTTTTCAGCTGGCGGAGACGTCTGAATCCCTCATGACTTCCTTCAGGAAGGATTACAAGTCCGTTTTTGTTTTTGATGACATCTATTGTTTTATTAAAGATCTCATCATTTCCCTTGAGGCTGGAATATCCGTCCCTGATTCTGTATACAGGCAGTATTTTCAGGAAATAGAGGATTGCTGCTACTGCTTTCTTCCTGAAAATATCAGCCCTTGCCAGAAATACCGGTTGTCCCTTATGTGTAAAAAGCACGGCAAGGGCATCCATAAGTGCATTCTGATGGTTGGGTGCAAATATAAGATGATGATCAGGGTTGATATTTTCCTGTCCTAAAATAATTACCTTCCTGTAAAAGACTTTATTGTGCCAGAAGCCTGCAACGAATTTGAGCAGAGCATATCCGGGTGAATACTTCTCAATGTTTTGTTTACCCATTGTAATACAAGGACTAATTGCTGCCTACCTGCCTTAATGGCGGTAGAGGATGATGCAAGTTAGAAAAAAGGAAATTTTTATTCTGAATTTCAGGTGTACTTTAGTGAGTGGAAGCTTAATAATAAGTCTTTATACTACCATTATTTAATGAAATTTGAATCATCCTTAAGTTTGTCAATCAGCCTTCTTTCTTTTTTGGTTGGACGACCGGATCCTTTATCCCTGTAGAAAGTTCCTCCTGTATTCCTGAAATCAAGCTTGAGTTTTTCCTCTTCAGGAGTAAGATCTTCCAGAAACCGGCTGACAAGCTTTGCAGAGACTCTGTTTTCAATAGGTTCTATGACCCTGAAGGTGTAGTTTACAGGAGGTTTCTTAACTATAAGTATTTCCCCTTTTATTACTGTTCTTGAGGGTTTTACCTGAATGTTGTTGATGAAAATCCTTCCTTTTCTGCATTCATCGGATGCAAGGCTCCTGGTCTTGAATAATCTTACTGACCATAGATATTTGTCGATCCGTATTTCCTTAGATTCTGACATCCGGCTCCGGTTTGGATATATTTGCTTTATCAGGTTCCTTTTTTTCTGACGATTTTTTAGCCTTCCCTTCCTTGTTGAATGCTGTCATTGTGAGTTCAAGTCCTGCAAATGCAAAGGACTTTATCATATCAATAACAATTGGAATTCTCTCTGCAATAATTTTATTTTCCTCAGGAGACCATTTCCCTAGAACAAAATCGACCTGTGATCCCTTTCTGAATTCGTTTCCAATGCCGAATCTGATCCTTGGATAGTCGTGCGTTCCAAGGATTTCTGTGATATGGGCCAGTCCGTTGTGGCCACCATCGCTGCCTTTTGGCCGCATTCTTATACTTCCCAGGGGAAGAGCAATGTCATCGACTATTACAAGAACATTTTCAAGGGGAATGTTTTCTTTCTGCATCCAGTAATTAACGGCATTTCCACTGAGGTTCATGTATGTTGATGGTTTGAGCAGAATTAGGTCGCGGCCTTTGTATTTAGTTGACACAACTTCACCGTAACGTTTGTCTGTAAAATAAATATTGGATGCCTGAGCCATGGCATCCAATATCTGAAATCCTATGTTGTGTCGGGTATCCCTGTACCCTTCACCTGTATTTCCCAGGCCAACAATCAGATATTTCATCGAGCCTGAATAAGATTAAAATTCAAAAAATTTATTATTCGGCAGCCGGAGTTTCAGCAGCAGCAGCTCCTTCAGCAGCTTCACCTTCCCCTTCACCTTCTGCCTTAGCAGCGACGCGTGAGGTAGCAATGGTAACAACAACTGCTTTCTTCATGTCGAGGAAATCGATATTATCCAGTTTCAGGTCACCAACTTTTACACTGTCATGAATCTTGAGCTCGGTTATATCAACCGGTATATATTCAGGCAGGTATTTTGGAAGTCCTTTAACTTTTACTGTCCTTTTCTTGATGCTTAACTTACCTCCTGCTATAACTCCCACTGAATCACCATGAACTGTAACAGGTACTGATATAATAACTGGTTTATCTTCAAATATCTGCACGAAGTCAGCATGTATAATCCTGTCACTTACGGGGTGGAACTGGATATCCTGTAAAACAGTCTTATAAACATTCCCGTCAAGGTTCAGGTCAACAAGATGTGCTTCATGCGTGTAAACGAGATTTTTAAAAGCAAGCTCCTGTGCATGGAAATGAATATTGGACTCTTTACCGTAAATTACACAAGGTACTCCTTCAGCTTTTCTGATTTGTTTTGAACTCTTTTTTCCGAGCTCTTTTCTGATTGATCCTTTGATCTCAATTGTTTTCATTTGTCTTTTAGTTATGTGCTACTCAATTCCGCAATGCGGGACCCCATCACACGTTTAACATTAAAAATTTTGGCCTGCAAATATATGACAAATGAATCAGAATACAAAATTTGTCGATATCGACTGATTTGTGGTAACTGCCTCGATTGTTTTGGCGAATATATCGGCAATTGAGAGTACTTTGATTTTTGGTGAACTTATTGAAATAGGAACTGAATCTGAAACTACAAGCTCCACAATAGCTGAATTATTAATTCTTTCCACCGCATTTCCTGAAAGGATCGGATGAGTGGCAAAAGCTCTTATGCTTGTTGCGCCTCTTTCATTCATCATTTCTGCAGCAAGGCAAAGAGTTCCTGCTGTATCAACCATATCGTCGATAATAACAACATTTCTCCCTTCCACCTCACCTATGATAGACATTTCCTCAACTATATTTGGCTTTTTGCGGAGTTTATAACAGAGAACCATCTCTGACTGAAGGTGCCTGGAATAGGCATTTGCCCTTTTTGATCCGCCCATATCGGGAGCTGAAACACAAAGATTATCAAGGTTAAGATTCTCAATGTAGGGTGCAAATATTGCCGAACCGAAAAGGTGATCAACCGGGACATCGAAGAAGCCCTGTATCTGATCGGCATGAAGGTCCATAGTTATAATCCTGTCAACTCCGGCAGTGCTTAGGAGGTCAGCTGACAGTTTTGATCCGATTGATACTCTGGGTCTGTCTTTTCTGTCCTGCCGTGCAAATCCATAGTAGGGTATAACCGCGATTACTTTATAGGCTGATGCTCTCTTGGCTGCATCAATCATCAGAAGCAGTTCAAAAAGATTATCGGCCGGAGGATTGGTTGACTGTACGATAAACACCATGCAACCCCTTACAGATTCGTCGTAGCAGGGTTGAAATTCACCATCACTGAACTTAGTTACCGAGCTCTTGCCCAGTTCAATACCCAGTTTGTCAGCAATCATTTGTGCCAGATGTTTTGAAGACCTGCAGGCAAATAGTTTCATTGGTGCTTTTCCGAACATTTTCCTATGGATTAGCTGTTAATTACTGATAATACACTATTCGCAAAAGTATAAAATCAATGCCGATTTAATGGGTTGTTTGATAAATTGTTGATAGATTCTTCAATGAAAGAAAGAATCTCATCCTTCCCTTTGCCCTTTACCGAAGATGATATAAAGGATTGAGGAAGGGAATCCCATGTTTCGAGCATCTCTTTGTTGAACGCTTCAATTGATTTTTCCACTGCTACTTTTGTAATCTTATCACTCTTTGTGAAAACTCTTACAAAAGGAATCTGATTATGACCGAGTAATTCCATGAATTTCAGGTCTGATTTCTGTGGCTTTAACCTGACATCGATGAGTACAAACAGGCATACAAGATTTTCCCTTTTAAGGATGTAATTTTCAGTCGATTTTACCCATTTGTCCCTCAGTGTTGCTGAAACCCTGGCATATCCGTAACCGGGAAGGTCTACAAGGTACCATTCATCATTTATAATGAAGTAGTTCATCGTTCTTGTTTTACCCGGTTGTACTGAAATTTTTGCCATTCCCTTCCGGCCAGCCAGCATGTTTATCAGTGAAGATTTGCCTACATTTGAACGTCCTATAAAAGCAAACTCCGGTTTTGAAGTTACCGGGCATTCCTTTAGTGACGGACAGCTTTTAACAAAGGCAGCCGAGCGGATAATCATATACCATTTTATTTAAGGTCGTTATATGGTAAATCTATCTTTTTGACAAGCAGTTTGTTATTACCATAATTTGAGAGAACCTCAGCAAGTATCTCCACGCTTGATTTTGTTGGTGCATTTGACTTCCTGAGAGTAAGTGTCCCTACTCCATTAACCGTTTTTATCGGCTCAACTTTTGAAGTATCGTAAACACCATTTGAAAAATCACCCCTGAAGTACTTCACCTTGGTTGCCTTATTTGAAAGTCCGAGTGATATTTTGTAGGTACCGCTGGTTTTATAATCATCCTTTACAGTTACTTCCATTTCAGGATAATCTTTAATCAGCTTCCCGTCAGAAGTAAATTCTTCAAAGAAAAAGGTTCTCATTCCTTTTTTATATTCGAGTCTGGCTTTAATCCTTCCGTTCTTAAAATATTGCTGCTGAATACCGTTAATCGTATCCCTGTCGTATGGTGTGGCACGGAAAACCCTGCCTTCGAGATAATACCATTTAGCTGAATCCTCCCTGAGTCCGTTCTCATACCAGAAAGTCTGACGTACCTGTTTTCCGTTATAAAATGATTTCATAAGCCCTTCTCTTACACCGTTTTTAAAGGTAACCTCTTTTATAAGTGTATTACCAGTGAAGTATTGCTTGATGCCGGTATAGCCGGTATCCGGTACCGAAACTGTATCAATTGCATCCTGTTTTCCTGCCTGTGAATTTCCACCTCCGCCACAACCTGATATTATAAGTATAATCATGAGTAACAGAATCGTACCATTAAATAATTTCATAATAATGCTGTTTATAAGTAATTAAATTGAACTTTCAGAATTTACGAAAACTTCAAGCAACTTTGATTCTCCAAGCGGCTCCAGTGCAACTTCTTTTATCATTGCAGGGAGCAGGACAGTTTCTCCTTTTGTTACCTTATCAGATGATCCGTCCCAGCAAATATTGAATTCACCTTCAAGACAAATGTAGATTACAAATGAGTCATTGAAATAATATTCCTTATTTATTTTCTTGTTGAAAATCAGCAGGTTACTGTTAAAATATTCACAGTTGACAAGATTTGTGCTATTATTGATCTCAGCTGACTTTCTGATTTTGCCTCTTTTGGAAGTTTCTGAGAAGTCGATTGCATCAAGTGCCAGGTCCAGGTGTAATTCCCTTTTTGCTTTGCCCGTGCTTTGTCTGTTCCAGTCTGATATTCTGTAAGTTATATCTGAGGTCTGCTGTATTTCCACGAGGACGGTACCTGCACCTATGGCGTGGATCCTTCCGGCAGGAGTGAAGAAAGTATCACCTTTTTCTGCCTTTTCTGTATTGAGAAGGTCGGTAATGCTTCCGTTTTTTACAGCCTCTTCGTACATCTCTTTTGTCACACCTTCCCTGAATCCGGTATATATTTTTGCATCTTTTTCGCACTCAAGTATATACCACATTTCAGTTTTTCCATATGCATTATGTCTTTCCTTTGCCATCTTATCGCCCGGATGGACCTGTACTGAGAGATCTTCCCTGGCCTCAATAAATTTTATCAGAAGAGGGAATTCATTGCCGAACTTCTCATACAGGGCATCTCCCGTAATATCGCCCATGTAGACCTCTATCAGTTCCTCAATTGTATTTCCGGCCAGAAAGCCGTTGCTTACAACCGACAAGTCTCCCTGTATACCGGAAACTTCCCAGCTTTCACCAATATTAGGAAGATTAGCGGCTTTTTTGTTATAGTGTTTTGTGAGTACATCTCCTCCCCACACTTTGTCCTTGAGGATGGGATCAAACTTTAACGGATAGAGTTCTGACATATAATTCAGGCACTTTTTATTACATTTGGGAAAATAATTCTGCAAAAATAGGCATTTATGTTGATAGTAGGAATAGCAGGTGGTACCGGTTCAGGAAAAACAACCGTTGTGAGGAAGATTTCAGAAGTTTTTCCCAACGGAGAAGTTCTGGTTATACCGCAGGACTCCTACTATAAGGATAACAGAGGAATATCGGTCGAAGAGAGGCAGAAGATTAATTTTGATCATCCCGATTCAGTGGAATTCAACCTTCTTATTGAACATCTTAAGGAGCTGAGAAAGGGACATAATGTTGAGATGCCAATTTATTCATACCTGACATGCCTAAGATCAGAGGATACTATTACAATCAGGCCTTCAAGGGTAGTGGTTGTTGAGGGGATACTTATTCTAACCGATCCAGGACTCAGGAAAATGTTTGATATTAAAGTGTTTGTTGATGCAGATGCTGACGACAGGCTTGGGAGGGTGATACAGCGTGATATAATTGAACGTGGGAGGACAGTTATGAAAGTTCTGGAAAGATACCATGATACAGTAAAACCATCTCATCTTCAGTTTATTGAACCTTCCAAAAGATATGCCGACATAATCATTCCGGGTGGCGGGGAGAACCAGGTTGGCATAGAGGTTCTCATATCAATAATAGAAAAGCACCTCACTAAAAGTAATACAAAACAAAATGCTTGACAACATCAGAATAGAGGATGTACTTTTCCTCGATATTGAGACAGTTCCTGTTGCAGAGTCGATTGAAATGCTCGAACCGCGGATGCAGACTCTCTGGGATAAGAAATCAAAACTATTCAGAACGACTGAACAGACGGCAAAGGATGTTTATGAGAGAGCAGGAATCTATTCGGAATTCGGAAAAATAATATGCATTTCAGTCGGTTACATTAAGGAAAAGGATCCGTATGCCCTCAGGCTTAAATCATTTTACGGGGATGATGAAAAGGTTTTACTAACCGAATTCTCCGCTATGCTTTCGAAGTTCACCAGGTCAAACAGGGAGTCTCTTCTTTGTGCCCACAATGGAAAGGAGTTTGACTATCCATATATTGCCCGGAGGATGATTATCAACAGCATGCAGATTCCGGAACTGCTCGATAATGCCGGAAAGAAACCCTGGGAGGTTAAGCTGCTTGATACAGTGGATCTGTGGAAATTCGGTGATTACAAGAACTACACATCACTCGACCTTCTGACTTCGGTTTTGGGCATACCCACTCCAAAGGATGATATTGACGGGAGCATGGTGGCAGGGATCTATTACAGAGAAAAAGATATTGAAAGGATTGTCCGTTATTGTGAAAAGGATGTTCTGGCAATTGTTCAGATCCTGCTGAGGTTTATGAATAAACCACTTGTTACTGCTGATAGAATAGAGTCAGTAACATTTTCCTAGAAATCTCCGGTAAGGCTTAAAAGGTTCCTGGCAACCTCATCGGGCTGATCTGCATGAAGCCAGTGTCCGGCGTTTTTTACCACATTTATTTCGGCAGAAGGGAATATTTTCAGGACACCGGGATAATCTGAGTTGCTTAAATAGTCTGATTCAGAACCCTTAAGGAAAATTACCGGGAAACCTGTGATCTGGTTTTCAGGTACTTTGCTGATGTCAATACCCTCCATAATATGGTTCAGATTGTTTAATATTGACTTTACATTTAGTTTCCAGCTAAAGTTGTTCCCGCTGATTCTTTGAAGATTTTTTAGTATGAATCCTCTGATATTTTCATCAATTACCTTTTTTTTAAGTTCTTCATCAGCGTCGGTCCGTGAATGAATGTTCGAAAAGTTTAGGGAACTCATTGCTTCAAGGATGCTTTTATGAAGCATGAAGGCCTTATTTTCTGTAGTAACATTTGCAAAGGGTGAAATATCAGCGATGAGAAGCCCACTGAGCTTTTCCGGCCATTTAATTGAGTAAGCCACGGCTACTTTTCCACCCATGCTATGTCCTGCCAGAAAAAAATTCTTTAAGCCGAGGTGTTCAGACAGTTCCTCAATGTCCTCACTCATTGCCTGATAATTCATTATAGCAGAATGAGGAGATTGTCCGTGATTCCTCAGGTCAGGCAGGTAAACGGTATAATTTTCACCAATTTTCTTTGCGATGGATACCCAGTTATCCGATGATCCATATAGCCCGTGAAGGATTATTAACGGAGGTCCGCTGCCATGACTTCGGAAGAAGAGTCTCATTTCATTGATTAACCGGCCAGTTGCCTTTTATACATCTGAATAGTATTCTCAAGACCAAGATAGAGTGCATCCGAAATAAGTGCATGACCAATTGAAACCTCCAGCAGCCAGGGAATATTCTGGTGGAAATAGCGCAGGTTGTCAAGATTCAGATCATGCCCGGCATTTAAGCCAAGTCCGGATTTTCTTGCCGCTTCTGCAGCCCTGACAAAAGGTTCTATTGCTTTTACTGAGTTCGTGGCAAATTCAGTAGCATATGGTTCGGTATAAAGTTCCACCCGGTCAGTTCCTGTAAGTGCAGCATACTCAATGTTTTCAATATTGGTGTCAACAAAAAGAGATGTCCTTATACCTGATTTTTTAAAAGTTGATACTATATCTGTGAGGTAACTTTTGTACTTAACAGTGTCCCACCCGGCATTTGATGTTATGGCATCATGGGCATCAGGCACAAGTGTCACCTGGTCAGGTTTTACTGAAAGTACCAGGGCAATAAATTTATCGTTAGGATTTCCTTCAATATTGAATTCTGTAGTAATAATAGGTTTTATGTCGAGTACATCCCTGTATCTGATATGTCTTTCATCAGGCCTTGGATGTACTGTTATGCCATCAGCACCAAAAAGCTGGCAGTTTATAGCTGCCGTAAGCACATTTGGGATATTTCCTCCCCTGGCATTCCTGATAGTTGCGATCTTGTTGATATTAACACTTAACTTTGTCATTATAATAAATATGTGTTTTTACCGTATTTGTATTGATGAAACAAAAGTACAACAACTGGAATTTTTTTTACTATATTAGTTGAAAATATCACTATAAATGGTTGCAAAGGACCTGATATCTGAAGTAATTCCCTCCCTGAAAACATCTGATCTGGGACAGACTGCTCTTAACTGGATGGAGATTTTCAGGATATCTCATCTCCCTATTGTTAATAATCAGGAGTTTCTGGGACTGATATCAGATGCCGATATATATGATATGAATCAGCCTGATGAACCGATCGGAAATCATGCACTGACACTTCTTAAACCTTTTGTTACAGGCGATCAGCATATGTTTGAGGTTATCGGACTGGCTGCCAGGCTAAAACTTACAGTCGTTCCGGTTCTGGACCCGAGCCATTTTTACAAAGGAGTAATAACGACAAATGATCTCATCAGGCATATTGCAGCAATGTCTTCCATGGATCAGCCGGGGGCAATAATTGTTCTGGAGATAATTGAGCGCGACTATACCCTTTCTCAGATTGCCCAGATTGTTGAGAGCAATAACATCAAGGTGCTCAGTATGTATGTAACATCACCACCTGATTCTATTAAGCTGGAGGTTACACTTAAACTGAACAGCAATGATTTATCTTCAGTGATCAGGACCTTTGAAAGGTATAATTATGAAGTAAGGACCTGGGTTGCCAGTTCTGATTCGATCGACCAGTTTTACCAGGAGCGTTTTGACCTGCTCATGAAGTATTTAAATATATGATTCATGCTAAACCGGGTTGCCATATTCAGTAAGGATTCCAATGCACGAACAAAGGAAGGTGTGAACAGACTGATTACAGAGTTCTGCAGGAGAGGAATTAGGATGCAGATCTACCAGAAATCAGAAGATTCTTTGCTGTGTCCTGGTGGTGAACAGATTGAGAGATTTACAGAGCTTTCTTCACTTTCCGTTTTGCCTGATCTGTTTCTAAGTGTTGGAGGGGATGGTACATTTCTTGAGACTGTTCAGAAGGTTAAAGATACCGGTATTCCTGTTGCAGGTGTAAATACCGGAAGAATGGGATTTCTTGCCAATATACCTGCTGATGATATCGGGAAATCGATTGATATGCTGATCAATGGGGAATATAGTATAATAGAAAGATGTCTTCTTAAAATAGGCAAACCGGAAGGTCTTTTTGATCAGAACGGATCCTCTGCCCTGAATGAAATAACAATTCAAAAGGCAGATCTAAGTATGATAACCATTAATGTATATGTCGACAACATTCCCCTAAATACTTATTGGGCCGATGGCCTTATTATCTCCACTGCAACAGGATCTACAGCCTATAATTTAAGTGCGGGAGGACCAATTCTTTCACCAGAGGATACCAGTATAATAATATCCCCTATTTCACCTCATAACCTAACTATTCGTCCAATTATAATATCGGGAGAAAGCCGTCTTAAGATGGTAATGGAAGGCAGGAGCACCGAGTATATGGCAACCTGTGATTTCCGGTCGAAACGTGTGCCTTTCTCGGAAGAGGTTCATATTGCAATGGACAGTGTGAAGCTCAAGACGGTAATGCTTAATGGAACGGATTTTTACAGTACCCTGAGAAACAAACTAATGTGGGGACTTGATCGCAGGAATTAAGACTCATTTAACTCAGTTATTAATGTTTTTTAATAATTGATTATTATATTTGTATCTGATAAAAAGTGATTTAAATGAAACGATCCCTTCTGATGCTTATTCTTTTCTGCCTCATGGGTCATATTACGGAGGCTCAGCTCTGGAAGCTGAAAAGGTATGAATTGAGCGGAGGCCTGGGACCCACTTTTTTCTTCGGAGATGTAGGCGGATTTTCACAGGGTGAAAATATACTCGGGCTAAAGGACATGAGCTTTCTTCAGACAAGAATTAATGGAGATATCAGCTTCAAATACAGGATAATTCAAACTGTAAGTGCCAGGTTAAGTTTTTCCGGAGGGCTACTGAAGGCAACAGACGAAAGAGGATCAAATGAAGGCAGGGGTTTTGAAGCTTCTACAGCTTTTTTCCAGCCTGCCCTTATCGGGGAATATTATTTTATCAAAAACAGGTCAGAGAATAGCTACATATTTGTAAGTTCCGGGAAAAGATTTTTTTCAACACTAATTAATTCCCTTGATTTTTATGCGTTTACAGGAGTTGGAGGCATGATGTACACGGTAAGCGGGAACACTAAATTGGAAAATGCTTCCGGATTTAAATCAGGTGGATTTACCCCTGTTATACCGATTGGAGTGGGGACAAGTCTGATTTTTTCTCCGAATTTTAATTTTGGAGTTGAAATTGGCGGGCGATATACTTTCTCTGATTACCTTGATGGTTATACTTCACAATATTCCAGCTCAAATGACGTTTATTATTATTTGAATTTCGTTGTTACTTACAAGGTAAAGACAGGCAAAAACGGTTGGCCTTCATTCAGGTAATAATGAGCCGGGATACTCTTGATGAAAAGACTTAAATTCATTTCCTTATTTTTCCTGATTTCACTGATGCTGAGCGGTCAGAGAAAATCTGATTACGGGGTATTCGGTGGTGTTTCTTCGTATTTTGGCGACATAAATCCCAACAGGCCCTTATATGCTCCTTTGCCTGCAGCTGGTCTTTTCTACAGGTACAACCTTCATCCCCGCCAATCAGTCAGAGCTAATATATTCGCCGGAGGTCTCCAGGGCAGTGATAAAGATTTTGATAATGATTTTCAGCAGACAAGAAATGCATCTTTCTCCGGAATGGTTGCCGAATTAGCCGCTCAGTTTGAGTTTAATTTTTTCCCCTATGCAACTGATGGAAAGAGGTGGAATTATACTCCTTACTTAGCAGGTGGATTGGGAATGTCACTGGTTAATACACAAGGACTTACATTTGTTCCGGTAATACCTTTTTCCCTAGGTTTCAAGATTAATGTTTATAAAAATCTTGGAATAGAAGCAGAATATGGTTTTCGTAAAACTTTTTATGATAACTTTGACGGCCTGAATGATATGGTGGCTGCCGAGGATCATGGATGGCTCCATAACAATGACTGGTACACATTTACAGGCATTTGTGTTACCTGGAAGATTTATAATAAACTGGCAGGTTGTCCTGCCTATAATGACGTTGATTCGAAGAGGAAAAGATAAATATGTCTCTTAAGGAACAGATCAATACTGTAAAACTACCATCCCACATCGCGGTTATCATGGATGGTAACGGACGATGGGCAAGGCAAAGAGGCCTTGACAGGGTTTTTGGTCACCAGCAGGGAGTTAATGCCGTTAGAAATGTTATTGAAGCAGCAGCTGAACTGGGAGTGAGATATCTTACTTTGTATGCTTTCTCAACAGAAAACTGGGGCAGACCCGATGAGGAGGTCTCAGCGCTTATGTCGATTATGATACAGTCACTAAACAAGGAGACCGAAACACTGATAAAAAACAATATCAGGATGATGACAATAGGTGATGTCGGCAGGCTGGCAGATGATGTAAGAGAAAGACTTGATGACACAATAAAACTCACATCCGCTTGCACGGGGCTTAGTCTTATTGTAGCCCTGAGTTACAGTTCCAGATGGGAGATAACGGAGGCAGCAAGGAGACTGGCAAACGATGTAAAAAACGGGGTAGTGAACATTGATTCAGTTAATGAAGATAGGTTCGGAAATTACCTCTCTACAGCAGGAATTCCTGATCCCGACCTGATGATCAGGACAAGCGGTGAAATGAGGATAAGCAACTTCCTCTTGTGGCAACTGGCATATGCAGAACTTTATATAACGGAAACACTTTGGCCCGATTTTGGTAAGGATAACTTTTATGAAGCAATTATTGAGTATCAGAGAAGGGAAAGAAGGTTTGGCAAGACAAGTGAACAGGTAGCGGACAAATAAAAATGAAGGTTATTAAACAAAAAATATCGATCCTCGTTATTTTTCTTATTACGGCAATCATACCGGTAATTGCGCAGGAAAAGCTTGAAAAACAGGAGATTTATAATTACATGAACTTTGATGATTATGTCATCGGGGGAGTGACAGTCACCGGTGTCAGATTCCTGGACCCAAATGCACTTATCGGAATTTCAGGTTTAAGGCTGGGGCAGGAGATTACAGTTCCTGGTGATGAACTTAAACTTGCTGTACAAAAGCTCTGGCAGCAGGGATTATTTTCGGATGTAAGAATTTCAATTACAAGAACATCCATGGATACAGTCTTCCTGGATATTACACTTCAGGAGAGACCCAGGATATCATCTGTAAAATATAACGGACTGAAGAAATCGGAATCACAGGACCTGGTTGAAAAAATAAATCTTCCTGTAGGATCACAGGTTACACCATACCTTCTTAATACTGCCCGTAAAATAATAAAGGACCATTTTGTAGAAAAAGGCTACCTCAATACCGAAGTAAATTTCATTCAAAAAGATGATCCGGACCAGGCAAACAATGTTCTCCTGACCGTTGATGTCAACAAGAAGGAAAAAGTAAAGATCTCTGAAATCAATTTTATCGGCAATGAATATTTTGAGACCTCCAAGCTTCTCAGGAAGATGAAGGGAACAAAAATAAAAAACCTTAACTTCTTCAGGGCATCAAAATTCATTGAAGATAAGTTCGAGGAAGATAAACTGAAGCTTATAACATTTTATAATGATAATGGTTTCAAGGATTTTTCAATTGTCTCTGATTCACTTTATCCAACAGAAGAAAACAGAGTAGGCCTTGTTATAAAAGTAGAGGAAGGGGACCAGTACTTTCTGAGAAATGTCAATTGGGTCGGAAACAGCGTCTACCCTAAAGAATTCCTTGAAGCAAAATTCAATGTAAAGAAAGGTTCTGTTTATAATCAGTCACTTATCGATGACAGGCTTAATGGTTCTGCAGGTGCCACGGATGCAGTAAGCTCAGTTTACCAGGATTATGGTTACCTTTTTTCGAGGCTGACGCCTGTTGAAGCCAGGGTAGAGAAAGACTCTGTCGATCTGGAGATAAGGATCTTTGAAGGGGATCAGGCATACCTGAATGATATATTTATTGCCGGAAATACAAGGACAAATGAACATGTGGCAAGGCGCGAACTTCGCACACTTCCAGGTGACTTATTCAGTAAGGGAGAAATAATAAGGTCGATTCGTCAGCTTGGTGTAATAGGTCACTTCGACCCTGAGAAAATTAATCCCACACCATTGCCCGATATAGCTAACGGAACTGTTGACCTGCTTTATAAACTTGAGGAAAGGGCAAACGATCAGTTTGAGATATCGGGAGGCTGGGGTGCAGGAATGCTTGTCGGAACAGTAGGTGTCCGCTTCAATAATTTCGCAATGAGGAATTTCTTCGACCTCAAGGAGTGGAAACCTTATCCTTCAGGTGACGGACAATCACTAAGTATCAGGATCCAGTCAAACGGTAAGGTCTACCAGTCATATACAATATCTTTTGTTGAACCCTGGCTTGGAGGTAAGAAGCCAAATACCTTCTCTCTTTCAGTTTACCGTTCTGTTATGACTAACGGACAGGGTAAGAATGAACAGGGACGACAGTCGATGATCATTGATGGTGCCACTCTGGGGCTCGGGAAAAGGCTTAACTGGCCTGATGATTTCTTCTCGCTGTATGGTGAACTGAGTTACCAGCGGTATTTCCTTAAGGATTACCAGGTTTACAGCTTCCTGTTTGATAACGGGACATCAAATATGCTGAGCCTTACTACACGTCTGACCAGGTTTTCAACCAGCCCCAACCTGATCTATCCAAGGAGCGGTTCCTCATTCTCTCTTTCACTGCAGTTAACACCTCCATGGTCACTGATCAGCGGAAAGGATATGTCTGATGTAACAGACCAGGTGAAATACAACTGGATAGAATTTCATAAATGGGTATTCAAGGCAGACTATTATTTCCCTTTATCGCCAAACGACGACAAGCTTGTTCTTAATACCAGGGCTGCTTTCGGATATCTTGGCTATTACAATCCTGATATCGGCCCATCACCTTTTGAATATTTCTATGTTGGCGGTGACGGCATGTCCGGATATAATTTCTACGGCCGTGAGGTTGTAGCCCAGAGAGGTTATACAAACGGTTCTCTTACCCCATATGATCCGGTAAAGGGGAAACCCTCAGGTAACGTATATTCAAAAATCACATTAGAATTGAGATATCCTGTTTCACTGAATCCTCAGGCAACAATTTACGGACTTGCATTTATTGAAACAGGAAGAGCCTGGTATTCACTTCCTGAATTCAATCCTTTCGATATGTGCCGTGCAGCAGGTTTTGGACTCAGGGCCAACCTTCCGATGTTCGGTCTGCTTGGTATCGACTGGGGATATGGATTCGATCCTGTACCAACAGGGCAAACAAATGCAAATAAATCACAATTCCATTTTGTTATAGGTCAGCAATTTTAATAAGACAATTAAAAATTTACATGTCATGAAAAAAACAGGTCTGATTATATTATTATCTGTTCTGGTGACTGCAATGGCAGTAGCCCAGAAATATGCTTTTGTTGATTCTGAGTATATAAGGAAAAATATACCTGCTTTTACAACAGCACAGGAGCAGCTCGATAAGCTTTCAAAGCAGTGGGAAAAGGAAGTTGCCGATGGATATGCAGTTGTTGAGCAGATGTATAAGTCCTATCAGAGTGAAGCTGTGCTTCTCTCACAGGATATGAAAGCGAAAAGAGAGGAAGCCATAATCAATAAGGAAAAAGAGATGAAGGCGCTTCAGAATAAGTACTTCGGTATGGAGGGTGATCTGTTCAAGAAAAGGGAAGAACTTGTTAAACCCATACAGGATGAGATACTTAAAGCAATTAAGGAAATAGCTGTCGATGGCAGCTATGCTGTTATTTTCGATACCGCAGCAGGAGGCAATATTCTGTTTGCGAATCCGAAATTCGATCTGAGTGATCAGGTACTTGAAAAATTAGGTTATAAGAATTAATTAATTACTTTTGCACAAATTGTTAAAATAAAAGTCATCAAATGAAAAGATTAACAGGTATAGCAGTTGTTTTGTTATTTCTCGGATTCTCGGGTCATGATATTAATGCACAGAATTTAAAATTCGGTCATATTAACAGTGATGAACTTATCCAGGCACTGCCGGATTATGATTCTGCCACTACGAACCTGGAAAAGTTCCGTCAGGATCTGATCAATGCGCTTGAACTTATGCAGGTTGAACTGAACAATAAAAGTGAAGCATATAATAAAGAGGCCAAGAATCTTACCGACATAGTCAGACAGACAAAGGAACAGGAACTTATGGATATGAACAGGCGTATTCAGGAATTTCAGGCAAGCGCACAGCAGCAGCTTCAGGAAAAACAGGCCGAATTGTTTCAGCCTATAATGGCCAAAATCGATAAAGCGATAAAGGATGTTGGCAAGGAAAACGGTTTTGTTTACATATTTACAGTAGGGCAGGGAAGCTCTCTGGTCTATTATGATGAGACAAAAAGTACGAATATTATGCCTCTGGCTAAAGCTAAGCTCGGCATAAAATAATAACATATAAAAAATATCATAAGAGGCTGTCTCAAAAGCTCATTTATAACCCCCAAACCCCCCAAGGGGGGCTTTATTAAGTTGCAGAATATCAATAAGTGCCGCTTTTGCGGCATTTAGGGGTAAAGCAAGGGGAGACAAGCTTTTGAGACAGTTTTTTTATCCATCCCTGAATTTGAAAGCCCCCCTTGGGGGGTTGGGGGTAAAATGACAATAAGTGAACAATCAGCCAATTGGAATATTCGATTCAGGAGTGGGAGGTCTTACGGTTGCTCATGCGATCAAACAGATCCTCCCGGGTGAAAGTATAGTCTATTTTGGAGATACAGCCCATCTTCCATACGGTGATAAGTCAGAAGAGGCTATCAGGTCCTATTCAAAGGGAATTACTGAGTTCCTGCTTGACCATAACTCAAAAGTTGTTCTGATTGCATGTAATTCAGCTTCTGCCTCAGCTTTCGAATATTTAAAGAAAGAATTCGAAAATAGAGTGATCCTGATTGATGTAATTGATCCTGTTGTTGAGTTCCTGAAAACCAGGAAAATAAACAGGATAGGTGTTATTGGTACTAAGAGAACTATTAGTTCAGGAACCTATGAAAAAAAGCTAAATAAGGCAATTCCGGCAACAACTGTAGTGTCTCTGGCCACTCCTTTGCTGGTGCCTATGATAGAGGAGGGTTTTATTTTTGATGACATCAGCAATGCCATAATACGTACATATCTTTCGAATGAAATACTGGAAGGGATTCAGGCACTGATCCTGGGCTGCACCCACTATCCGATAATAAAGAACCAGATCAGCAAAATATTCAATTTCAATGTTGAGGTTATTGATTCTGCCAGAATAGTGTCAGTTATTCTCCGTGAGGTACTTGATAAAAACAACCTCCTTAATGACACAGGAATAGTGAAGGATCAGTTCTTTGTTTCAGATTATACTCCATATTTTGAAAAGATTGCAAAGATGTTTTTTGAAGGTGAGATAAACCTGCAAAAGTCAGACATCTGGAGCTGATTCATAAAACATGATCATTATCATAAGACAGTTACATTTTTTGTATGAATTTGCATTATTAATTAGTTAGTTTTGTGAATTATAAGAGGTTTTTGACAAAGACTTAGTCAGAATAAAATTAAAGACATAATGGGTAGAAAAGCAGATGTTATAGTAAGAGAAGAGGTTGTAATCAGGTTCTCAGGTGATTCAGGGGACGGGATGCAGCTTACCGGTACGTTGTTTTCAGATACTGCAGCATTATTTGGAAATGATGTTTCAACCTTCCCTGACTACCCGGCTGAGATTCGTGCTCCACAAGGTTCTGTAGGTGGTGTTTCAGGTTTTACCGTACACCTTGGTCACTCGGAAGTTAATACTCCGGGTGATTTTTCAGATGTTCTCATTGCAATGAACCCGGCTGCTATCAGGGCAAATGCAGCCTGGGTAAAGGAGGGTGGAACTGTAATTTATGACCAGGATAATTTTACAGAAAAAAATATCGAGAAAGCAGGATATAAAACCGATCCGATAAAGGAAGAAAAACTTGAATCATATAACATAATTGCTGCGCCTATTTCAACTCTTGTCAAAGAGGCTTTGAAAGATCTTGGACTTGATCCCAAGACAGTCCTCAGAACAAAGAATATGTTTGCTCTGGGAATGGTTTACTGGCTTTTTGACCGCTCACTTAATTATACAGAAGTATTTTTTGATAAGAAATTTAGTCATAAGCCTTCAATAGCTGAAGCTAACAAGATTGCTCTGAGGGCTGGCTATTATTATGCTGAAACTATAGAAGCACTGACTCCTGTATACAAAATTCTTCCTGCTCCTATAGCAAAGGGAACCTATCGTAATATCAATGGAAATCAGGCTACTGCATGGGGATTTATTGCTGCGGCAGAGAAGGCAGGGCTTAAGGCTTTTATCGGATCCTATCCTATTACACCTGCAACAGGTATCCTCGAAGAGATGTCTGCACGAAAAGACCTGGGAGTGATCAGTTTTCAGGCAGAGGATGAGATTGCAGGTATATGCACTGCGATTGGTGCAAGCTTTGCCGGTAAACTTGCCATTACTACAACATCAGGACCGGGGCTTGCTCTTAAATCAGAGGCAATCGGACTGGCTGTAATGACTGAACTTCCGATTGTTATAGTTGATGTTCAGCGGGGAGGCCCGTCAACCGGTCTGCCTACCAAAACTGAACAGGCTGACCTCCTTCAGGCTCTTTATGGCAGAAACGGAGAATGTCCGGTAGTTGTTATTGCAGCCAGTACTCCCACCGATTGTTTCGATTATGCATATGATGCAGCCAGAATGGCACTGGAACATATGACTCCCGTTCTGTTGCTGACCGATAGTTACCTTGCAAATGGAACAGAGCCCTGGAAGATTCCTGCAATGAAAGAACTACGTGAAATAAAACCAAGGTTTGCAAATAAAGACGAACTCCCTTTTATCCCCTATAAACGTGATGAAGAGAGACTTGCACGTTCATGGGCAATTCCCGGTGTTCCTGGACTTCAGCACAGGATAGGAGGACTTGAGAAAAACACCCTTGGAAATGTCTCCTATCTTCCTGAAAACCATGAAAAGATGGTAAAAATCAGGGCTGAAAAGGTAGCCCGTGTTGTGAATGAGATTCCTGATCTTGAAGTGCAGGGAGATAAAAAAGGAGAACTTCTGCTTGTCGGCTGGGGAGGATCTTATGGTTTTATTATTACCGCATTCAGGGAACTTCTGGCAGAGGGGTATAATGTGAGTTTTGTAAATTTCAACTACATAAATCCTTTACCAGGTAATGTAAAAGAAGTTTTCCGCAGTTTCAAAAGGATAGTGGTTTGCGAGCTGAACCTGGGTCAGTTCGCTGATTATCTGAGGATGAAGCATCAGGAATTCACTTACCACCAGATTAACAAGGTTCAGGGAATTCCTTTTACCATCAACGACATAAAAGAGAAATGCATTAAAATGCTGGAGGAAAAGTAATATGGAAGAGACAGCTGTAAAATTTACCGCAAAGGATTTTAAAAGCGATCAGGAAGTAAGATGGTGTCCGGGTTGCGGCGATCATGCAGTTCTCAGCTCCGTTCAGAGAGCACTGGCTGAAATTGGAGTTCCAAAGGAAAAGATTGCCTTTGTCTCCGGCATTGGCTGTTCATCGCGGTTTCCATATTATATGGATACCTATGGATTTCACGGGATACATGGCCGTGCATCAGCAATTGCTTCCGGGGTAAAAACCGCTAATCCTGAACTTTCAGTATGGCAGATTACAGGTGACGGTGATGCACTGGCAATAGGGGGAAACCATTTTATTCATGCTGTAAGACGAAATGTTGATCTGAATCTGCTGCTCTTTAACAATGAGATATATGGCCTTACAAAGGGACAATTTTCTCCGACATCAGGCAAAGGACTTGTTACCAAAACATCTCCTTTCGGAACTGTAGAGGAACCTTTCTCTGTAGGAGAACTGGTTATCGGTGCCAAAGGAAAGTTCTTTGCACGAACTGTCGATGCCAATATAGCTCTATCGACACAGATTTATATAGAGGCTGCGCGACACAAGGGAACAAGTGTTGTGGAGATTCTGCAGAACTGTGTGATATTCAATGACGGGATTCATGATGAAGTAACAGGTAAGGAAGTCAGGGATGACAGGACAATTATTCTCAAACATGGTCAGCCAATGATATTCGGCAAGAATAATGACAAGGGACTGATTCTGGATGGACTTAAGCTTAAGGTTGTAAAAATAGGAGAGAACGGAATAACCGAAAAGGATCTTATTGTTCATGATGTAACAGAGCCAAATCCGGGAATTCAATACATGCTTGCAAACATGAGATATCCGGAATATCCTGTTGCCCTGGGGATAATAAGGGCAGTCGAAGGACTAACCTATGATTCTTCGGTTCACAAACAGATTGAAAGCGTACAGGAAAAAGCAAAGATCAAATGTGTTGATGACCTGCTTTTGAGCGGTTCAACCTGGAATGTAGATTAGCTAAGTGTTTGTTTCAATCCTTGATGGATGCCAGCATAAACTCCGGACCTGAATACAACCATCTTCTTCATGATCAGAAGGAGAGATTGAAGGAACTCGCAAGTGTTACTTCATTAAATAATTAATCGATCAGACTATGACATTCATTGACGGTATACTGGATATCCAGAAATATGACTTTACCGACACTTCCTTTGATCTTCTCATGAATAAGAGGATTCATCGGGTACTTATAATTTGCAGTAATTATGATAACTACATGCTTGAGGAAGATGGAAGGATCGATGAACAGATTTTCAATGAATATGCCTCTCTTAACCTGAGATATCCTCCCACATTTGTACAGACAGATAATGAAGAAGAGGCATTCAAAATTCTGAGTGAAGGTAATATTGACCTTGTGATTTCCATGCTCAGCCTCAAAGGATCTGATGTCTTTGGTCTGGCCAAACGAATAAAGGGAAAATATGACAAGATCCCCATCGTGGTACTGACATATTTTTCGCGGGAGGTATCATTGAGGCTGGAAGGTGAAGACCTCAGTGCGATTGACTATGTTTTCTGCTGGCTTGGAGATGCATCGCTTATATTAGCGATAATAAAACTGATTGAAGACAAGATGAATGCTGAAAACGATATTGAAAATATTGGTGTCCAGGCTATTATCCTTGTTGAGAATTCGATCAGGTATATCTCGCTTTATCTCCCGAACATTTACAGGATCATTCTGATGCAGTCGCTCGATTTTCAGAGGGAAGCACTAAATGAACACCAGAGAATGCTCAAAATGAGAGGTCGTCCAAAAATCCTCCTCGCCAGTAATTTTAATGATGCACTGGCACTTTACAACAAGTATAAATACAATGTGCTTGGAGTCATCTCCGATATAAGTTACAAGAGGGATGGTGTGCAGGATGAGTATGCAGGTATTGAGCTGTGTAAAGTGGTGATGGCCGACGATGATAAGGTCCCTTTCCTGCTTCAGTCTTCAAATATTTCACATAAGAAGGCGGCCGAGGAGATGGGTGCAGGATTTATCAATAAATATTCCAAATCTCTCTCTCTCGAGCTTCGCAACTTTATCATCCAGAACCTTGCTTTCGGCCCTTTTGTTTTCAGGAATCCTGAAACAATGGAACCATTAGCAATTGCAACAGATCTTCAGAGTCTTCAGCAAAAGATTTTGACAATTCCCGATAACTCACTTGAGTATCATGCTTCGAGGAACCATTTTTCAAAATGGCTGAATGCCAGGGCATTATTTCCTGTTGCCCAGATGTTTAAATACATACGGAAGGAAGATTTTGAAACAATGGATGAGATGAGGAGGTTCCTGTATGTTGCTATCTCAAGTTTCAGACTTGGCAAAGGCAGGGGGGTGATTGCAAAGTTTGACAAGTCAAGTTTTGATGAGTATCAGATTTTCTCGCGTATCGGAGAGGGTTCAATTGGAGGAAAAGCAAGGGGACTTGCCTTCATCAACCGGATAATTAAGCACAACAAGCTTTTCAATAAATTCCCCGATGTCATTATCACGATTCCAAGGACCGTTGTTCTGAGCACAGATATTTTTGACGAGTTCATGGAGCAGAATAACCTGTATTCAGTTGCCCTTTCTGAACTTTCAGATGACGAGATACTTAAAAGGTTTCTGTATGCTGAACTTCCGGGTCATGTTTACCAGGATTTTTATGCTTTCCTTGCTGTCTCCAGGAACTTTCCAATAGCTGTCCGTTCTTCGAGCAAACTTGAAGATTCACATTATCAGCCGTTTGCAGGTATTTATTCAACCTATATGATCCCGCGCCTTGCCGACAATAAGATGATGGTAAAAATGTTGTCGGATGCCATAAAGGAAGTTTATGCATCGGTTTATTACAAAAGCAGCAAGGCTTACATGACAGCAACTGCAAATGTGATAGATGAAGAAAAGATGGGTATAGTATTACAGGAGGTGTGTGGTACCCGTCATGGCGATATTTATTACCCGACTTTATCGGGAGTTGCCCGGTCAATTAATTATTACCCGATAGGTTCGGAGAAGGCCACAGATGGTATTGTTAATATGGCTTTTGGCTTGGGAAAACTGATTGTTGAAGGTGGTTTATCTCTGCGGTTTTCACCTAAATATCCTAAAAAGATACTTCAGCTTTCATCACCCGAAACTGCACTTCGTGATTCACAAAAGGTATTCTGTGCACTTGATCTCAATTTAAGCAGCTTTGTACCATCTACTGATGATGGAATTAATATTCTTAAGATCGATATTAAGGATGCGAATAATGATTCGGCAATGAAGCATGTGGCATCCACATACGACAGGGTTAACCATGTCCTTCGTGATGGGATTACTCATCCGGGCAAGCGGATAATAACATTTGCAAATATTCTTCAGCACAAAACATTTCCTCTTGCCGAGATACTCAGCACACTTCTTGAACTGGGCCAGAAGGAGATGAATAATCCTGTGGAGATAGAGTTTGCCGCCAACCTTGAGACACCTCCCGGAACTCCAAAGATATTCAGTTTCCTCCAGATCAGGCCGATTGTACATACAGAAGAGACTCTGAATATTAACCTCGGTAATATAAAAGCTGAAAATACAATTGTCTATTCCGATTCGGCCTTAGGGAATGGGATATTTAAAGGGATATATGATCTGGTTTATATCAGACCCGAATCATTCAATGCAGCAAATAACAAAAATATTGCAATTGAAATTGAGAATCTGAATACTCAATTTGTTAAACAGGGAACAGGTTATGTACTGATAGGTCCAGGAAGATGGGGATCTTCCGATCCATGGCTGGGAATACCGGTAATATGGCCACAGATTTCAGCAGCCAGGATAATTATTGAATCGGGACTTAAGAATTACCGTATAGATCCCAGCCAGGGAACACACTTCTTCCAGAACCTTACTTCATTCCGCGTCGGATATTTTACAATAAATCCTTTTATTAAAGAGGGTTCATATGATGTGGATTTTCTCAATTCCCTTGAAGCAGTTTATGAAAACACAAGCCTCAGGCATGTCAGGTTTGAAAACCCGCTGGAAATAATGATAGACGGTAGAAAGCATAAGGGGGTGATATTGAAACCATGATTAGTAGATTTTACCCCCAAACCGCCCAAGGGAGGCTTAATAAAGTTGCAGGATATCAATAAGTCCCCCCTTCGCCTTCGCATAGCCGCTTCGGCGGAACAAGGCTGGGGGATTTAGGGGTGATGTAGAAAATGAGGCTTTTGAAACAAACTAAGCATATTACGGATTACTAATAATTTTATAATATGGAAACAACAAGAACAAAATACCTTGGAGACCTGAGGACTGAGATGCTTCATGTAAGGTCAGGTAAGGTGATAATTACCGATGCACCTGTTGATAACAAAGGAAAAGGTGAGTATTTTTCACCAACAGATCTGGTTGCATCTGCACTCGGAAGCTGCATCTTGACCATAATGGGCATTGCTGCCAGGGAACATGGGTTTTCCATAGATGGATCTTCATGCAGCATAACTAAAATCATGACTGATGCTCCGCGTAAAATCGGAGAAATAAAAATTGAATTTGACCTCAGCAGTAACAGCTTTTCTGATAAACAAAAGAAAATACTTGAATACTGTGTTAAGACATGTCCTGTTGCACTTTCTTTAAACGAATCAGTAATTCAGAATGTTACACTGAAGTTCTGACTAGTTTGTAATTGATTTCATGCAGGACACAAGACTCGCATGACAACTAATATACAGCACCTTCCGTTACCGAATCTTTGTTTATTTTCTTAATAAGTCCCTGAAGAACATTTCCCGGGCCAACTTCCACAAATGAAGTGGCACCTCCTGCTGTCATGTTAATAACACTTTGTGTCCAGCGGACAGGTGAGGTCAGCTGAAGCACCAGATTTGATCTGATCTCATCCGGATTTGTTGATGGTTTGGCGCTGAAATTCTGATAGACAGGACATATAGGGTTATTGAAAAATGTACTCCTTATTGCTTCCTCCAGTTCAACTCTTGCAGGTTCCATTACAGGTGAATGGAATGCTCCGCCAACTGCCAGCTTGAGTGCTCTTTTTGCCCCCTTTGTCTTCAGCACCTCAATTGCCTTGTCAATGCCTTCATTCGATCCGGAGATTACTATTTGTCCAGGACTGTTATAGTTAGCAGGTACAACCACTTCACTTATTTCTGCACAAACTTCCTCTACAATCTTATCATCCAGGCCAAGAATTGCAGCCATTGTTGAAGGAGTCATTTCGCAGGCTTTCTGCATAGCAAGGGCTCTTTTGGAAACCAGCCTCAGGCCATCTTCAAATGAAAGGGTTTTATTGGCAACCAGGGCCGAGAATTCTCCCAGGGAGTGACCTGCTACCATATCAGGTCTGAAAGAATCGCCCAGAACAGATGCAAGAATGGCAGAATGCAGGAAAATGGCAGGCTGGGTAACCTTTGTTTGTTTGAGGTCCTCCTCAGTTCCATTGAACATAAGATCAGTAATCCTGAATCCAAGAGTTTTATTTGCCAGTTCGAACATATCGGCAGCTAAAGCTGACTTCTCATAAAGATTCTTGCCCATACCCGGAAACTGGGCGCCCTGACCGGGAAATACATAAGCTTTCATAATTTTAGTAATGAATATAGTTTGAATTGATATGTCAATGGTTTTTAATGAAGTTTGGTTCCTATAAGATGAACAAACTCTTCACGCGTGTTCAGATGCTCCAGGAATATCCCGGTAAAAGCGGAAGTGGTTGTGACAGAATTTTGTTTCTGTACACCCCTTATCTGCATGCACATATGCTGGGCTTCAATAACGACAGCTACACCCAGGGGCTTCAGGGTATCATGAATACAGTTCCTGATCTGGGTTGTAAGCCGTTCCTGTACCTGGAGCCTTCTTGAAAATGCTTCTACAACCCTTGCAATTTTGCTTAAACCGGTGATATAACCATCGGGGATATATGCAACATGTGCTTTTCCGAAGAAAGGAAGCATATGATGTTCGCACATTGAGTAAATATCTATATCCTTCACTATAACCATCTGTTTGTATTCCTCCCTGAACATTGCCGATTTAAGTATCTCTTCAGCATTCATATTATAACCCATCGTAAGGAAATTCATTGCTTTGGCCACTCTTACAGGTGTTCTCAGCAAACCTTCCCTGTCCGGATCTTCACCGATCAGTTCCAATACCCTCCGGTATATGGTAGCCAGCTCCTCAATATTCTCAGAATTCCATGTCTCTATCCTATTGTAACCGCCAGGTACCATACCTGAACCATCATTTACTTTTTCGATTTTATCAGCCATAGTACTCTATTGAATTATTTTCGGTTTCAGCAATTTTTACACAATGAAGGAAAGCACCTTCTGTTTCAATATGTGGTTTCAGTTCATTCCATATTGCAACTGCAAGGTTTTCGGTAGTGGCAATTTTACCTTTCATGAAATCCACATCAAGATTAATATTCCTGTGGTCGAGTTTTTCTATAATTCTCGACTGTATTATCTGTTTGAGTGTGTTTATATTGATGACAAAGCCATGCTCGTCTGATATATTACCTTTGACAGTTACCCAAAGTATGTAATTGTGCCCATGCCAGTTGGGATTTGAACATTTCCCGAAGACCTTGCTGTTCCGGTCATCAGACCAGTCTTCTCTGAACATCCTGTGTGCAGCACAGAATCTTTCCCTGCGTGTAAGATAAATCATTCTGCAGTACATTTATAATGCAATATTAACTATTAATTTTGATCTTTGTGACCGGTAAAAGCAATATATTTAGAGTACTATAAAGCTATCAAAGTACCTCCGATGTCATTAAAAATACTGTTAATAACGAGCACGGACAGAGAAGCTGATGCCTTAAGAAAAACAAAAGGCATTATCATGACGAACGATAATTACCGTTTTGGATCACTTGATATTGAGCTTCTTATCGGCGGTGTTGGCATTATGTCAACCGCATGGACATTATCAAAATGGTTATTTGTAAATGAAAAGCCTGACCTTGCCATGAATTTCGGGATTGCAGGAAGTTACCTTGATCAATTTCCGGTCGGGTGTGTTGTAATGCCTGTCTCCGACTGCTTTGCAGACGCAGGTATAGAGGACGGTGATAATTATTTTACTCTCTTTGAGGCCGGTCTTTCACAAAAAGATGAATTTCCATTCACTGATGGAGTAATAAGGTCACCAAACAGTTATTGTGAGAAACTTCAGGATCTGTTGAACCCGGTTAATGCTCTAACTGTTAATACTTCAACAGGATCAGAAAGAACAAAACAAAGACTTTCAGAAAAGTTTAATCCTGCTATTGAGACAATGGAGGGTGCAGCTTTCTTTTATATATGTGCAAAGGAGAATATACCTTTCGTTGCCCTAAGGTCGGTATCCAATATGGTTGAAAGGCGTGCCAGGGAAAAATGGAATATTCCCCTGGCAATTGAGAATATGGCTGTTACACTTGAGGCAGTCTTTAAAAAACTTGATAAGTAGTATGAAGCTTACTCTTGGTTTTTCCCCCTGTCCCAATGATACTTTCATTTTTGATGCTATGGTACATGGCAGGATAGACACTGAAGGTTTAGAATTCGGGTATTTTCTGGCTGATGTTGAAGAGCTCAATAACATGGCAATGGCCTCGAAGGTTGATATCACCAAGGTCAGTTTTCACGCATATGCATATATTGCCGGTGCTTACCTGATACTGGATTCCGGCAGTGCCCTGGGGAGAGGTAACGGTCCTCTGCTGATAAGTAAAAGGTCCTTTGATACCTCTGAGCTTTCTTCAAAACGAATAGCCATACCAGGCAGATATACCACTGCCAATTTGCTTTTCAGTATAGCCTGGACTGATGCACTTAATAAAACTGAGTATTTATTTTCAGCTATTGAAGATGCCTTACTCAGGGATGAAGTGGATGCCGGACTGATAATTCATGAGACCCGTTTCACTTTTGAGAAGAGAGGTCTGATTAAAATAGCCGATATGGGAGAATACTGGGAAAATCTGACAGGAAAGCCCATTCCTCTGGGTGCAATTGTTATAAAAAGGTCAGTTCCGGAGGAGATAGCAGTTAAAGTGAACAGAATTTTAAGGAGAAGCCTTGAATATGCCATGAAGGATTCGACTGCAGCTTATGAATTTGTTTCCAGTCATGCCAGGGAAATGGATCGTAAAGTAATGGATAGTCATATAAAACTATATGTTAATGATTTCACACTAAATCTGGGTAAGGAGGGAAAAGATTCAGTGAGAAGTCTCTTTAGTATAGCTTCGGAAAAAAACGTTATTCCGGCTGTTCCGGAGAAGATTTTCTTATCGCCGGATTAGCCTTGTTGGCAGGAAAATCCTAAATTTGAACTTTGGTTATTATCATTTGTTAAATGATTAGTATTAACTTTAATCATAGAAATCATGGCATTTGAACTTCCTAAACTTCCGTACAAGATGAATTCACTTGTCCCCTTTATAAGTGAAGAGACTCTTGATTATCACTATGGCAAACACCATCAGACATATGTGACCAACCTTAATGGCCTTATCCCCGGAACAGAGTTTGAAAAATCTGATCTGGAGACAATTATAAAGAAAGCTGAAGGAGGTATTTATAACAATGCTGCACAGGTGTGGAACCATACATTTTACTTTGAAACCTTTGCCAAAGACCCCAGAAAAGTACCTGCAGGTGTCCTTGCTGAGGCAATAAATGCATCATTCGGATCATTTGATTCTTTTAAAGAGCAGTTCAATAAAGCAGCTGCAACTCTCTTCGGAGCTGGTTGGGCATGGCTTGCTAAAAATGAAGATGGCAAGCTAAGCATAGTACAGGAATCAAATGCAGGAAATCCACTTCGCAAGGGACTTAAGCCTCTCATGACATGCGATGTATGGGAACATGCTTATTATATTGATTACAGGAATAAAAGACCTGATTACATTAAGTCTTTCTGGGAAATCCTTGATTGGGAAAAGGTTGCAGGCAGATATTAAATATTTCGTTTATGAGCATAAAAGATCTGGTAACGAAAACACGTACTTTCCGTCGCTTTGATGAAGAGTTTCTTATTGAACACAAAACTCTTGAAGGACTTATTAACCTGGCAAGGCTTTCTGCATCAGGGGCAAACAGACAACCTTTGAAGTTCCTTATCTGCAACAAAAACATTCAGTGCGAAAAGGTATTTCCAACACTCTCATGGGCAGGATACCTTACTGAATGGCCGGGACCCGGGAAGGGCGAAAGACCTTCTGCATACATCATTATACTTGGGGATAAAACCATTACTGATTCCTTCGGTATAGATCATGGTATAGCTGCACAGAGTATTATGCTTGGTGCCACCGAGGCTGGTCTTGGAGGTTGTATGATCTCGTCAGTTAAGAAAGAAGAGCTTGCAGAACAACTTGGAATCCCTGATAGGTTTGAGATCCTTCTCGTCCTTGCACTGGGGAAACCCGTGGAAAAAGTCGTTATTGAACAAATAGAGGAAGGTGATGTCAGATACTGGAGAGACACCTCCCGGACACATCACGTTCCTAAAAGGAGTCTTGATGAGCTGATTCTTAAGTTATGAACCTTAAGTTAAGGGTGAAGAGTATCCTTCTGATACTGACTTCACTTCTTTATTCAGTTTCCTATTCACAGAAAGATACAGGTTCCGGCATCTTATTTCGCGGACTGGTACTTGATGCCGGAACATTATCCCCTATACCCAATTCACAGATTTATATAAATAATTCGCTTAAGGCAGTAAGTAACTACGATGGTTCATTTACCTTTTATGTTGGCAGATCCGATACAGTAGTATTCAACAGCCTTGGCTATAAGCAGACAAAATATCTTGTAAGTGATACTCTCAAAGGCAGGGAATTCAATGCTGGTATTTTTATGAGTACAGATACTTTAGAAATAGGAGAAGTAATAATTATTCCACGGCAGTCAACCCTGCGTTACGAGATTATGAATGCTGCGCCTAAGACTCCGGGTATTATGGACAATGCAAAAAGTAATGTTGCAGTATCTGCATATCAGGGCAGAACGACACAGGGCCAGCTTGGCGATCCGATGAATAATTATGCTGTTATAAGTCAGAAGCAGAGAACTATAGCTTACGAAAAGGGAGGCATTCCATCAGATCAGACTGTAGCAATTAGTCCATTCCTTATTTTGCCGGCAGCCTATCTCCTTATCAAGGGGCCTCCTGAAAAACCGGCCGCTATGAAATCAACCTTAACTTCTGCTGAGGTGGATGAGATACACCGCAGGTATCTGGAGAATGTCAGTAAGAAGTAATCAGTAATCGGTAATCAGTAATCGGTATTCGGTAATCGGTAATCAGTAATCAGTAACCTGGAACTTTGAACCTGGAACTTTAAACCTGGAACCAGCACCCAGCACCCAGCACCCAGCACCCAGTTTACCCCTTATAAAACAGAGCCTTGATGATATGTGTCGCCATTTTAGGATTCTCCTTCAGGCGCCGCGTTGAATAACCAAACCACTGTTTCCCGAAAGGTACATATATTCTCATCTTATGTCCATCAGCTACAATTTTATCCCTTAGCTTTGGGGTTACTCCATAAAGCATCTGGAATTCATACCTGTGGCCTGGTACGTTATATTTCCTGATGAGGTTGTATGCACCATCGATCAATGGTTTGTCATGAGTTGCAATACCTACGTAGATGCCATTCTTTAGCATCAGTTCAAGATCCTCCAGATAATGAGCATTTATTTCTTCATATTTTTTGAATGCAATGGCTTCAGGTTCAACATATATTCCTTTGCAAAGCCTGAAATTCAAAGGTGCTTCAGCAGTGTGGAGATCCATCATTTTTTCAATATCGCTGTGATTCCTGCGCAAATAGGCCTGCAAAACCAATCCTACACTCGAAGGAAATTCACTTTTCAACCTGCGGAACAGTTCGATCTCCATATCGGTGCATGGAGAATCTTCCATATCGATGCGGATAAAGCTATTAAAGGAAGCAGCCCTGGCCACTATCTCTCTTATATGGTTATAACATAGTTCTTTGTCAATTAGAAGACCGAAGCTTGTAGGCTTCAGTGAAACGTTACCATCAATTTTGTTTGCCCTGATTGCCTCAAGAAGGCCCAGGTATTCCTTTTTATTATTTTCGGCTTCCTCAGTAGTCTTTATAAATTCTCCCAGAACATCCAGGGTCACTTTGATGTTACTTCTGTTGAAATTCTTTGATACACGCATTGCATCATCAATAGTTTCACCTGAGATATATGACCTTGAAAATATCCATATGAACTTTTTTGGGAAGTAAGGCAATATTGAAGCAATGAATCTGTTGAACATAGGAATATCTTTATCAGTTTTAACTTATATATATTAATCTGTATTAAATTGCTAAATAAGAGCTTCCTTAAATATTTTTTAATGACCTTTGTCATTCACAGACCCGGCAGAAGATTTTTTTTAGCTTATTTTGAAGATATTTTTCAGATAATGCAACCATTGTTTTCAATCATTTGTCATAAAAGTGTCCTCAGTATATGATGAGCGACCAGCAAATAATTGAGGGATGCATACGGCATGACAGAAGATCCCAGCAGGTACTGTATGACAAGTACTCAAGATTTTTGCTTGGAGTGTGCCTTCGGTATTCAACTGATAAGGAAGAAGCTGAAGATATATTGCAGGAGAGTTTACTGAAAATATATTTTAATATAAGAGATTTTTCAGGAACAGGTTCTTTTACAGGATGGTTGAGAAAAGTTGCCGTTAATACTGCAATTACTTATTATCACAAGAATCTGAAACACAGATATCATATTGATATTGATGAGTATGTTTCAGTTGAAACCGGGGTAACAAGCTTTGAGGAGGATTTTTTTACCTCGGATGAGCTTTATAAAGTGCTGAATGAATTACCTGCAGGTTACAGAATGGTTTTTAACCTTTATGCGGTTGAGGGGTATAAGCACAAGGAGATAGCTGAAATGCTTAGTATCGATACAAATACCTCCAAATCGCAATACAGCAGGGCAAAGGCGGTAATCAGAGACAAGCTGGAAAAACTCAGGTCTTTGAGAAGGAGTTATAATGCAAATGGTTAAAAAATTAATATTTTAAAGATAAATTGGATACTGAAAGAGAAGATATGGAATTACAGGAGTTGTTCAGGAACAAGCTGGAAAATGCTGAAATTGTTCCTGATCCTTCAGTTAATATCAGGCTGATGAAAAAACTCGCCAGGAAGGAGTTTTTAACATTTAATCCTGCCAGGTTTAATGTCTATTATCTTGCAGGTATTGTAGCTGCAGGCTTTGTGGCTACTTTGCTTATTTCAACTTCTGAATTGAATACTTCAATACTTCCTTCTGATTCAGTTAACAATGTGAATGCTGTGGTGGAAGAAAAACCTGCTGTTTCCATTAAAAATGAAGATGCTGAAACAAAAGATCTGAAAACAGTGACCGGTACCCAGGTTTCATCTGAATCCTCCTCTAAAAAGACAGTTACGCAGACACTGGTAAGTGCTGACAAAGATTCAGAAAGTAAACCTGCTGAGGTTGTTCAGGCTGACAGACTCCCGTCTGTCGTTGCGAATGATCTGTTAAAAAAGGATACGGACAGTGACAAACTCATTAACAAAATGAAATCATCAGGAAATCTGTTTGTCTCTTCTGTAACAGAAGGTTGCGTCCCATTGAAAGTAAGATTTATATGCACCACAACGGAAGTTGACTCTTATCGCTGGAGTTTCGGAGATGGAGGGGTCTCCATTGAAAAAACTCCTGAATGGATTTTTGATCTGGACGGAGAATATAAAGTTACCCTTGAAGTATTTACCGGGGACAAACTGACAGGAACCTCAACCGAAGTAATTAGAGTAAGACCCAGACCCGTAGCTAATTTCGAGATTTCTCCGGAGCAGGCTGTAATCCCGGATGACATGATAAGATTTGTAAACTATTCAACAGATGCGGTAAGATACCTGTGGGATTTCGGTGACGGAAACCATTCAGAACAGTTTGAACCACAGCACAGGTATAATAAATATGGACAATACAATGTTAAGCTGGCTGCGATCAATGAATATGGATGCTCCGATTCTGTTCTTGTCCTGAATGCTTTTTCAGGATCAAAATATTTTATTGAGTTTCCTAATGCCTTCATACCCAATCCTGATGGACCTTCAGCCGGATTATATTCTCCTAAAAGTGATGAGATGGCAGAGGTATTTCATCCAGTTTACTCAGGAGTAACCGAATATCAGTTGAAGATATTCAGTAAAATGGGAATACTGATCTTTGAAAGCAGCGATATCAATATCGGCTGGGATGGCTATATTAAAGGTCAATTGAGCAATACAGGTGTATATATCTGGAAAGTCAGAGGTAAGTACCGTAATGGCGAGACATTTACAAAAATGGGAGATGTAACCCTCCTGAAAAAATGAAAATTCTCATTATCGGTGGTGGATTTTTCTTTTTTTTCATTCATCAAATAAATCCTGCCTTTCATCTAAGAATTGTCGCCATTGATTGAATTATAGGCCTTAAGAGGCTGCCAATACGATAATAATTGGTAAATTGTAACGCTTTTTGGTTACAAATAGCTATTTTCGTATGCACTTACCTTAATTGACCGGTTTTGGCGAGAAGGATAATATATTTGCTTTTTTTTGTATCTGTTTTTACTGAAGTGATAGGGCAGGATCCTACTTTCTCGCAGTTTTATGCCAATTCCCTTTATCTTTCACCTTCTTTTACGGGAGCTACAGAAGAATACAGGTTATCTATGAACTATCGCAACCAGTGGCCGGCTGTTCCGGGGGTATTTCATACTTACAGCATCTCCTTCGACAAAGCTATGCCAAGTTTTAATTCAGGCATAGGTGTGCTTGCAACATATGATGTGGCAGGCTCAGGAAATCTGAGCACTACTAATATAGGGCTGCTTTATTCATACGATTTCAATATCAACAGGGAATGGCATATTCGTCCTGGTGTAAATTTTAAGTTCTACTACCTGGGGCTTGATATTGCAAAACTGGTCTTTAACAGTCAGATCACAGGCAGCGGTACAACTCCTTCAATAACCCCTCCGCCATTCGACAACGTTGCTGACGTCGATTTTGCCACATCAGCACTGGTATATAATGACAGGATATGGGGTGGAATTACCCTTGACCATCTGCTCGTTCCTAAAACATCTTTCTACGGCGATGATGCTTATGTGCCAGTTAAACTGAATCTGTACGGAGGTATGCAGATAATAAAGAAAACACGCCTGAGACAGAAGCTGCAGGAGGTAATGTCAGTAGCAATCAACTTCCAGAAGCAGGCTAAATATTACCAGTCCGATATTGGTCTGTACTATTACAAGGATCCCTTGATATTTGGTTTATGGTACAGGGGAATACCATTAATGACCTCACAGGCAGGCGATGCCATTATTGGCCTTATAGGGCTAAAGACCAGCACTGTTCATATAGGATACAGTTATGACTTTACAATATCAAACCTTATTAGCTCTACCGGAGGGGCTCATGAATTATCACTGATATATGAGTTCAATAACCTGTCAGTCGGGCAGCGCAACAAAAGAATTCGCGCAATCCCGTGTCCGGAATTCTAAATTTATTATGTTGACATAGGCTCATTTATTAATTTGCTTATATTTGCGCCTTACAAATGTTTAACGAATTAGTATCCGTGATGAAGAATTTATCTGTTATTCTGTATGTTGTAATATTTTTGGCAATAGGTGGTCTGTATGTGCTTCACTTTACCGGCGATAAGAAAAACAGCCAGGCTGAGACTGTTGCCTCAGTACCGGCCGGTGCCATTGCATATGTTAATATTGATTCAATGATTGTCAAATTTGACATGTTCATGGACCGCAGGGATGAGCTTCTGGAAAAACAGAAAACCGCTGAGGCCGAACTAAATTCAAAAGGAACCCAGTATGAGAAGGGTGCAAGGGATTACCAGGAAAAAGTAAGTAAAGGCCTTGTAACAAGGGCGACTGCAGCTCAGATGGAACAATCGTTGCTTCAGCAGCAACAGGAACTTGTAAACCTGAGGGATCAGCTTCAATCCAACCTTATTGAGGAGGAACAGGTTATGAACCGCCAGGTAATTGATTATATTACTACATTCCTTGAAAAAAACAAGTCAGATTACAATTACCAGTACATATTTGGAAAGAGCTTTGGAAGCACGGTATTATACAGTGATTCCACGCTCGATATAACCCAGAAAGTGCTTGATGCCCTTAACAGACAGTATCAGACAGAAAAGAAATAAGTAAATGAGCTTTGCCTCAGACTATATTGACCGGAGGACTCTTTTTCCCCCGCTCATAAAAGAGGCACCTGACATCAATACGGGTATTATTATCGTAATACCATCCTACGGTGAGGAAAATGTCGTAAGACTGCTTGATTCTTTGGCTTTGACATCAAGACCGGATTGTGAAGCTGAAGTTATTGTTGTGGTAAATGCTCCGGCTGATGCATCCTCCCAAAGTCTTGAAAACAACAGAAAAACACTTTCAGATATTGAAAGCTGGAATCGGCAGAACACAAACTGCTGGTTCCGGCTTTTTGCTTTGGATATTAAGCAGGGTGCAATCCCGGAATGGGGTGTTGGACTTGCCAGAAAAACAGGAATGGATGAGGCAGCGAGAAGATTCAGTTTAATTGACAGACCGGATGGAATTATTTTGAATCTTGATGCTGATTGTACTGTGGCATGTAATTATTTCTCCGCTATTTGTAATGAATTCAGGAGTAAAGGAAACAGGAAGGCCTGTTCAATATATTTTGAGCATCCCCTTAAAGGAGATGAATTTCCTGAGTTAATATACAATAATATAACTCTTTACGAGCTGCATCTTCGCTATTACCTGCAGGCATTGAAATATTCAGGTTATCCGTGGGTTTTTCATACTATGGGTTCAGCCATGGCAGTACTGGCACATGAATATGTTCTTGCAGGAGGTATGAACCGCCGGCAGGCTGGTGAGGATTTCTATTTTATTCAGAAACTAATACCCCTCGGGGGTTATTTTTCAATAAATTCCACAACTGTTTACCCATCACCCCGCTCATCCTTCAGGGTACCGTTTGGTACCGGAGCAGCAATTGAAAAACTTTCAGGGGAAGTGGGAAAACCATGGATGACTTACAATATTGAAGCTTTTGGAGAGCTTAAGGTTTTATTTTCTAAAGTCGATTTCCTGTTTGAATCTAATGCTGATCAGCTGATTAAATATTTTGTGGACCTTCCTGAAGGAGTGAAGTTATTCATAAAGTGTGAAGAGTGGATAGCTAAAATAACAGAGATTAAAAATAACACATCAGGGTTACAGACCTTCAGAAAAAGGTTTTTTAACTGGTTTAACATGTTTATGATTGTCCGTTACCTGAATACTGTGCACCTGCAATTATTTTCAAAAATACCTGCAAATGAAGCGGCTGCAGACCTTCTGCAAAAACTGGGAAAGAAATGTCCTTCCTTTGATCCTCCTGACCTGTTGCTGTTTTACCGTGAAATGGAGCTGGATAATTAATTATTTCTCCTGTTATTTTTCCTGTCCTCCGAAGGAGTAAGTATAATATAAAGGTCTTCATCAGGCTTTTTCATCCTGTACTGCTCCCTGGCAAATTTTTCAAGGTTTTTATTATCAGTCTTGAGCTCATGTAATTTTTTCCTGTCGCTCTCAATACGATTAGTGAAATACTCCTTGTCTTTTTTAAGCTTATGGAGTTCCCGCAGAGCTTTATACCTTGCTATAAGATTGTTCGAATCAAAAAGGGTGAGCCAGATAATAAAAATTATGGCAGTCAGAATATATTTGTTTCTGAAAGCCTGAGGAATCTTGTCTATGATTTTAAACCTGGTCATTTCAGCGCAAACCTACAATTTTTTTTTCAACCGCCGCTCATCAGATAAAGCATCTGTACATTGTCGCCGTTCCGGATAATTGTGGTTTCATATGCATCCTTCGGTACCAGAATCCCGTTTATCTTTATAATTCTCATTCTGAAGGTAAATTTCTTAATGTCGAGCATTTCTGAAACACTCATTATTTCCTCCTCAAAATCTACCTCCCGGTTGTTCAGTAATATCCTCATATCTGTTTTTCTTCAGTGTTCCTTTTTCATAAGTATTTCAAGTACAGTATCAGCCTGGAGGTTTGCCACAACACCTACCCTGGGTGCGAGAGGTGGCATATCATCAGAAACTTCTGTGGTTTCATCACCGCAAACATATAGTGTTTCATCAATTTTTCTGCATCTGATGGATTCGCAGTTACCCCATCCCGCCAGACCTGATGCTACGACAACCGGTAGACCGGGCATTTTATTCTGAACAGTTTCAATCAGCATCTCCTTCATCTCTTTCCTGTCAAATGCTTCCACAATGACATCACATTCTCTGAAGATCTCAGGTATGTTCCCGGGTGAAATGAGTAAGTTATGTGAAATAACTCTAACATCCTTGTTTATCAATGATATATTGTCTTTAAGAGCTTCGGTTTTGAGTAATCCTATCTGGTTTAAAAAATAGTACTGGCGGCTGAGGTTCCCTTCTTCAACAACATCATAGTCTGCAATAACGAGTGTTCCTATACCGGTTCGTGCCAGGGCAACAGCACAATTGGATCCAAGTCCGCCTGCACCGGCAATGCCTACCCTGAAATTTCTCAGATGATCCCTGATGTTCTGGATTTTCATCCCCATTTTTTTGTGAATATAAAGATAGATACAAAAAGGGGTTAAACAAAGGTACCAGTATTATATTGTGCCAAATGACATTGATTAATATCATTTTATATATGATCAGGAATCTTTAAATTTGAATAGTATTTATTGTGAAAGGAATGGTCTAATAACCAGTTATATGGATTATAACTTATTGAAAGAACACCAAAAATCCCTTAAAATATGGGAGTATAAATGGACTCCTCTGTACAGGGGATATACCGATAAGGTTCTTTATATAAATGTTGGTACATCTGAAATAAGGGAAAAGGATGTTCCTCCGGAGATGAAAGAGAAATTTATAGGAGGCAAAGGTTACGGACTCAGGCTTCTCTGGGATGCCACCACTCCCCAGTCCAAATGGGATGATCCTGAGAATGAAATAATTATATCTTCCGGACCTATTGGCGGTATAACCCAGTATTCGGGTACAGGAAAATCACTGGTCGTGAGCATATCACCACAGACAAATTCTGCGATGGACAGCAATGTTGGAGGATATTTCGGCCCCTTCCTCAAGTTTTCAGGATTCGACGCCCTTGAACTTCAGGGTAAGGCTCAGAGTGATGTGATCATCTTTATAGATGGTATAAACCATAAAGTCGAAATCCTTGAGGCCCATGACCTGATTTCAGACAGTCATATTCTTGCCGAACAGTTAACAGAAATGTTTGCTGATAACGAAAGCGAAAAGAAAATCATAGGTGTGGTTTCTTCAGGAATCGCTGCTGAAAAATCGCTTATAGGTATGCTGAACTTCAGCTTTTACGATCCAAAGAGAAAAAAGGTCCGTCTCAAACAGGCTGGTCGTGGTGGAATAGGAACTGTATTCTGCAATAAGAAGATAAAGGCAATTGTCTGCAAGATCCCGGGTGTAAAAGGTAATCTCAATAATGTGGTTGATCTTGAGGCAATTATGGAACGAGGCAGACGTTACAACAGGGAAATCAGGGAGCTCGACGATAAGCAATGCCAGATGAGACAGGTGGGAACCGCCCATCTCATGGAAATAATGAACGATCATGATCTTCTGCCAACTATGAACTACCAGTATGGCAGCCATAAAGATGCATTCAGAATTGATTCAGGTGTATGGAAAAAGCACTTCACACAGAATATCCCCGACGGTTGCTGGATAGGCTGCAATATGTCATGCAGCAAGGGGGTAGATAATTTCACAATAAGAACCGGCCCATATAAGGGTCAGGTTGTAACGGTTGACGGTCCTGAATATGAAAATGCATCCGGTCTTGGCTCAAATTGCGGGATTTTTGATTCCGGGTATATTATAGAGGCTAACTTCTATTGCGATACCTATGGAATATGCACAATAACCTGGGGCAATTTAACTGCATTCATTATGGAATGCTTCCAGCGGGGAATTTTAAATAAGGAACGGACAGGCGGTTTTGAAATCAGCTTCGGTGATGCTGATAATGCACTTGAACTGATGCATATGCTGGCACGAGGAGAAGGGTTTGGTTTAGTTGCAGGAATGGGGACCAGGAAAATGAAGGAATTGTTTATCAGAAATGGATGGGGTGATCCGGAACTGCTTTTTGACATAGCAATGGAAAACAAAGGGCTTGAATACTCACAATATATGTCAAAGGAATCTCTGGCCCAGCAGGGTGGGTATGCTATGACTAATAAGGGTCCCCAGCATGATGAAGCATGGCTGATCTTTATGGATATGGTTAATAACCAGATACCTACTTTCGAGAATAAAGCAGAGGCTTTACATTATTTCCCAATGTTCCGGACATGGTTCGGACTTGTGGGATTATGTAAGCTGCCCTGGAACGATGTTGAACCTGAAAATAACGCGCAGACTGATGAACCTGCAAAGGTGCCCGAGCATGTTGATAATTATGTTACTATATACAAAGCTGTTACAGGCAGGGAGTTCGACAAGTACAGGCTGGTACAGGATTCTGAAAGAGTTTACAACTTTCAGAGAGTATTCAACCTGAGAAGGGGATACGGAACCAGAATATATGACAGGCAGCCATACCGTGCAGCTGGCCCTGTTACAGTTGAGGAGTATGAATCAAGAGCAGAAAGATATGATAAACAGCTGAAGGAGAAAGTTGGCTATGATCCTGAAGGAAAAACAACCAGGGAAAAAATGGCTGTACTCCGGAAATACAGGGAAGAACAGTATGAATCACTACTTGATGCTGTTTACCTCCGCAGGGGATGGAATAAAAACGGAGTTCCAAAAATTGATTTTCTGAAAAAAATAGGGATGGATCTTCCGGAGGTTATTGATGTTGTAAAGGATTACCAGTAGGAGGTTGTCTCATAAGTTCGATTTTACCCCCAAACCCCCCAGGGGGGGCTTTCAAATCCACTGATTTTCAGTAAGTCCCCCTTGGGGGATTTAGGGGTTGATGAAGAAAAAGAAGCCTATGAGACAGTCTCAAACAATTATCATTTTATTATTATTACCGGTTTTCCTTCTATGTTTATTCTGAATAAATTATATGAATACATACATTTCTTTTCTCCGGGGAGTCAATATGACCGGTCATAATTCGATAAAAATGACCGACTTGTCATTGCTTTATAAAAGACTGGGATACACTGAAAATAAAACCTACATACAGAGCGGTAATGTCATTTTTAAATCCAGAGGATTATTGACAGAAAAGGAAACAGCTCAGCAGATTGAAGCTGAGATATTAAGAAAATTCAGGTACTCTGTACCTGTTATGATCCGGAGTGTTATAGAGCTCAGGGGACTATTTGAAAAAAATCCATATCTTTCTGAACCAGGTTTTGATGCTTCAAAAATGGCAGTTGTATTTCTTCATGATGAGGTCACAGATACACAGATGGAAATAATGAGAAATATCAGCTATCCTCCTGATAAATATCAAATATCAGGCAGAGAGATATTTATCTATTGTCCGAATGGTTTTGGACGTACGAAATTGTATACAAACTTCTTCGAGGACAAAATGAAGGTTACAGGTACTGCAAGAAACTGGAAAACAGTCACAACAATACTTGGTTTGGCTGAAGAATTCTGAATATGAAAAGGATCACATTATTAATTGCAATAGTTTTACTTGCAATCTCAGGATGCAGAAATTCGGGGACATCTGAAACAAAAGAAATTATTGTCTTTCATGCGGGAAGCCTTTCAGTACCTTTCAGAGAATTAAAGGATAAATATGAAAAGGATAATACTGGCATAAAGATCCTTCTTGAGCCGGCAGGCAGCCTGGTATGTGCACGAAAGATAACAGAGCTTAAAAAGCCCTGTGATATTATGGCCTCAGCTGATTATTTTGTTATAAATGAGCTTCTGATACCTGAATTTGCCGACTGGAGCATACGGTTTGCTACAAACGAAATTGTTATAGCATACAGCGAAAAGGCAAAATATGCAAATGAGATAAATTCATCAAGCTGGATGGATATTTTATTGCGTGATGATGTACTTTACGGGCGCTCGGATCCTGATGCTGATCCCTGCGGATACAGATCAGTTCTGGCGATAATGCTTTCGGAGAAATATTATAAAATGCCAGGCCTGACTGAAAAGCTGATTCAAAAAAACAGGGATTATATCAGGCCAAAGGAAGTTGATCTGGTTGCATTGATAGAAACAAATGCGATTGATTACATGTTTCAGTACAAGTCGGTGGCTATCCAGCATAACCTGAAATATATTGAACTTCCTGATGAGGTCAACCTTTCCGATCCTTCACATGAAGGTAATTATAGTTCTGTTTCCCTGAATGTAAGAGGAAACAAGCCTGATGAGAAAATAGAGGTCAGAGGTGAATATATTAATTACAGCATGACTATTCCCTTTAATGCACCAAATCATGATGCTGCTATAGATTTTATATCTTATATTCTCGGGAGCGACGGACTTGAGATCTTCAGGAAAAACGGACAGAATCCTTTAATACCTTTTTCAACACAACAACCTGACAGGATTCCTTCAGAATTAAGAAAGTTTCTGCCTGATTTAAAGGATATTAAATGATGAACAGGTACGGTCCCTTTAACTGGATTCTTCTGATTCTATCCTCGCTGGTACTAATATTTCTTGTAGCACCGCTGGTTGGGATGTTCATTGATACCAGCTCCTCAGATTTTTTCGAAACCGCCGAAGACCCTGAAGTACAGGCCAGCATCTGGCTCACTGTTTGGATTGCCTTTATTTCCACTCTGATTTGTGCAGTTGCAGCAGTGCCATTTGCCTGGATACTGGCCAGGAAATCGTTTCCTCTGAAAAGCATTGTACAGGGGATCATTGATCTTCCGGTTGTCTTACCTCATACAGCTGCCGGTCTGGCTCTTCTTGGATTTATTTCACGCGATGGAGCACTTGGAAAAATTGCCTCTGCAGCAGGACTAAACCTTGTCAATAATCCGGCAGGTATTGCCCTTGCTATGGCATTTGTAAGTCTGCCGTTTCTTATTAATTCAGCCCGTGATGGTTTTGCCGCAGTGCCCGAGCGGCTTGAAAAAGCTGCACTTAACCTGGGTGCCAGCTGGTCAAGGGTATTTTTCACCATTTCTCTTCCTCTGGCCTGGCGAAGTATTGTAAGCGGATTTGTTATGATGTTTGCAAGGGGGATGAGTGAATTTGGCGCAGTGGTGATAATCGCCTACCATCCTATGATAGCTCCGGTTCTGATATTTGACCGCTTCAGCTCCTTTGGTCTTAACTATGCAAGGCCGGCAGCAGTATTATTCATTATTGTGGCTCTGGCTGTTTTTACTCTTCTAAGACTTCTGTCCGAACGTAAACCGGCTTATGTAGTAAGGGAGGAAAATGCTGAGGCTTAAACATATTTCAAAAAAACTGGGTTCATTCCAGCTTGCCGATATCAGTATGGATATTCCTTCAGGCACTTATTATGTACTGCTTGGGCGTTCAGGATCAGGTAAAACACAGCTTCTTGAACTGATTGCAGGACTCAATAAGCCTGACTCGGGTGAGATATGGCTCAATGATGAAAATATTACACATAAAAGGATTCAGCAGAGGAAAGTAGGGCTCGTATTTCAGGATTATGCCATATTTCCCAATATGACGGTTTTCGGGAATATTGCATTTTCACTGACGAAAGGGAAATATGACAGGAAGGCTGTCATGGAAAGAGTTACAAAAATTGCTTCCGAACTTAATATTCTGCATTTACTTGATCGCAGTACACATCATTTATCTGGAGGAGAGATGCAGAGGGTTGCCCTGGCCAGGACACTAATGATTTCACCTGAACTTTTGCTGCTGGATGAACCAATGGCATCAATCGATGCAAGCCTGAAAGATGATATCAAGCGTTTGTTCAGGAGGCTGAACAGACAGGGACTGACAATTATTCATGTGACACATGATTACAGGGAGGCTGTCAGCCTTGCTTCAAGAGTAGGAGTAATACATAACGGAAAAATTATACAGGAGGGGACTCCGGATGAGGTTTTCAGGAAACCGGTAAACAGGTTTGTTGCCCGCTATGCAGGGATAAGAAATTTCTACAAGGTAAGATTCATTAATGAAAACGGTGTCTGGAAAGCTGTAAGTCATAATAATCTTTTATTCGTGCTGTCAGGAAATTCATATCCTGGTGAAGGGATGCTTATTCTTAGAAGTGATGATATTTTTATAAACTCTGAATCCCCTGGCAACCAATCAGTAAATACTTTCAAAGGAATAATTAAGGAGATACTTCCTTCAGAATACGGTGTGGAGATAACAGTTGATGCTGGTGATACTTTTTATATTGATATATCTGCCGATACATTTAAAAATCATTCTTTTAAAGAGTTGTCGGAAGTTTGGATTAATTTTGCTCCTGAGGCCGTGACAGCTCTTCAGGGAAATATATAGGAAGATACAAGACACAAGACACAAGACACAAGGCAAAAGTACCCTTTTGGATTCCCCCTTTGAAGGGGGC
>Ga0209314_10000015_pt1 | contig 62012 bp, 52 predicted proteins | sample I19B2metaG_FD_184146 | JGI IMG/M metagenome (GOLD analysis project Ga0209314, IMG submission 184146) | Lake sediment bacterial and archeal communities from Gulf of Boni, Indonesia to study Microbial Dark Matter (Phase II) - ​I19B2 metaG... | ecosystem: Environmental > Aquatic > Freshwater >... | reverse complement strand
AGTCAGTGGTTTATCGCGCGTTTCAGCTCGTATCAAACATAGTTGTAACTTGATAGGAAACCGCTTCGAAATGCCAAACGTTTCATACACGTAACCGTTAGGCAAAATAGTTGACATCTGTTGATAAAGCATTACAGTTTACAGGTATTAAAAAAGAGGATGCCCCAAAACTACTCTCTGACAACGGAAGCTGTTATATCTCTGATGAAATCAAAACCTTTCTCAGAGGAAAAGGCATCAAACCTATTAACGGTAAACCAATGCATCCGCAGACCCAGGGAAAGATAGAGAGATATCACCGTACAATGAAAAATGTTGTCAAACTGGATAATTATTACTCACCGGAAGATCTGATCAAGGCTATTGAAGAGTTCGTTAACTACTATAATTATGAAAGATACCATGAGTCACTCAGAAACCTAACCCCGGCTGATGTATATTATGGAAGAGATAAACAAATACTAAAGGAAAGGAGCAAAATCAAGGAAAATACAATGAAGGAAAGACGTAAAAACTATATCGTTAGAAAACTAGAAGTGGATTATGAAATTTTTGAAGTATCTTAATATAATCACACCTTAACTTATGACCTTAAATGGTGCAAATTGGTCTGAAGATATACACTGCATTACTATGCTAACCGCTAATATTTTTTTCATTGAACACAAAATAAAGATATTATTTTAAAAAAATGGCGGAATCCGAAAAGCCTAATGAGTAGGAGTTTATTAAATTTAATAGAATATGAATACAATTGCAAAAAACAAGTTTTACGAAATTGCTGTTGATCAAAGTAAAAACAGAATCTATTTTAAAATTATTGGTTTTTGGCAAAGTCCGGATGTTGTGCCCAATTACTTAAATGACATTAAAAAAGCAAGTAAAGAAGTTACTCCCGGATATACGATTCTATCCGACCTAAAAGAAATGAAAACACCGCCGCAGGAAGTAGGTGAGTTACATAAATATGCACAAACGGTTTTAGTAACTGCGGGTTTGAGGAAAACAGCTGAGATTGTAGAAAGTGCAGTTTTAGGCATGGCTTTATCAAATTATGCAAAAGCGAGCAATATGAATAAAAAGCCATTTTCTTCATTAGTTGAAGCAGAAAATTGGTTAAACCAAATCTAAAATTAGTATACCTGAAATTAGCATAAAAAAAACAACTAATAAATTTGCATAACATGTAATATGCGATAATTGCGGACTTTGGTGCGTTAACTCGAGCTATAGTGCATACACTATAGTAAGTCTGTTACTCGAGCGATAATACCAACACACCCGCAACTACTCATATTACTTTTCGTTGTGCGTCATGCAAAAAAACGACATAAACTCCTGACCAAAGAAGGAGCCTATACCCAACGTTTTTTTGAAGATTAACTAAAGAAATGTCATTTAATTTAAGCATGAATACCATACAAAAAAAATCTGACAAAGAAAATTGTTGATTTTATTTTAGTTGATAATGTTTCATAAATGTAATAATTGGCGAAATATAAGGTTTTACAGTACTAAGACGAATTTAAAAATGACATTTAGTCCAATAGATTAAATGCTATAACATTACATACCCGGTTGTTTATTTTTCCTGGTCTTTTTCATGGTTCTCAATTATCATTACTTAAGCCATGTATTTCAAAGGTACATTTATTAATTGGTTTTTTGGCCATCAGTAGTTTTTCATCCATAAATAACTCTAATCCTTTGTCCAGATGAAGTATTTGTATAATAAAAATTTATACATTCTTTGAATATTTAGTCAATCAAAAACTATCTGACCTGAACAGAAAATTGTTTCCTGTTTTACAGTGCTGACATATGTCTGTTCAATATCTGCATTAATTTCAGGAACTACTATAATAAGTTAAGTATATTAATAAAAATGCAAAGACATGGAATTCATAGGTTTGTCGGGCAGTATTGATGAAAAGATCAAAAGTTCCTCAAAATCGCTTACAAAATACCCTCATGTTCTAATAGAAGGGGAACACGACTATTTCTGTAACAACAACGAATCGGTTATCCTATCCGGTATTGTGCATGAATGGCCTTCACATCTTACCGGCACTGGGACCAATGCGTCAAGATTATACAACCTGGTAAAAGGCAACAATATTTCTGTCGCGGCAAAGCTTGACGGGGTTTTTGTTGCAATCATACATTTGGATTCTGAAATATTTATAATACGCGATTTTATGGGAGTCGGGGCCCAGGTATATTACAACAATCATTTCTTTTCCAATTCGATGCAGTTAATGAAGGAATGTAGTATTGTTCCTTTCGAACCTGACATTCATGCAGTAGCTGCTTACTTACAAAAAGGTTATATTCCTGCCCCGCAATCGGTGATTTGCGGAGTCAGTAAACTGTGTCCGGGTGAGTATCTTCGTTTTGATATACAAACAAAGCAGACAGAAACCTTAAGTTCTATCTCATTCGGAGAATTTTCGAAACAGGCCGCCTCTTCAAAACTAAGCCTGAACGAAGCTGTGAATCATTATAAAGAGCTTCATAAAAAAGCTATTTCCAAAAGGATAAGTGGTTATGATTCAGTTGGAGTACTTCTCAGTGGCGGTTATGATTCAGGAGGAAACCTTTCTGCTCTCAGGGAATTGTACTCCGGTGAGATTGCATCATATTCAATCGGTTTCGAGAATAGTGCATGGTCAGAGCTTCCCCTGGCCAAAATAATGGCCGAAAAGTTTCATGCCGGTTTTAATCCGCATTTCCTCACAAAGAACGACATTAATAATCTTCCTGAAATTGTACGCCATATGGGAGATCCCTTCTTCGAAAATGGTATGCTGCTTAATAATAAGGTATGTACAGAAATGAGCTTGTCTCCACCTGAGGTAATTCTGGGTGGTGATGGTAATGATCAGTTGTTTGGAACCTCGGGACGCGAAGTAGCATTGTCATATTTTTTTAAGAAGCTGAAATTAAGGCCATTCCAGAAAGGATTCAAGTACATCGCCAACCGGTTGCCACAACTGTTCCGTTTTAGTTTTCATAATGAGAATATCCTCCAGGCCATGGATTCGAAATATTTTGGTTTCTCTGATTACGAACTGAAGAAACTATTCGATGCAAAACATACAGAAACTATCAGACAGGAAACAAACTCCCAGAAGGAAATTTACGGACAGGATTTCAATGGAATGTATTACTACAGGAACTTTTATGCCGATATTATTAATTCTGCCGCTCAGGTTATCCTGTTTAAGGCAGCACAGATAGCAGGAATGAGAAAGGTGAATGTGGTTTTCCCATATCTTGATACAGATATCTTCAGATTCCTGCAAACACTGCCAAGGGAGTATAAGCTGAAGGGGAGCATAAAAGAAATCGCGATGGGCAAAGGGAAAAGTAAATTTCTATTTAAGGAGTATCTTAAAAACACTCTTCCAGCTGAAATCACACAAAGGAAAAAACAGGGAGGATTTGCTCCGATGAGCCTGTTTTTTGATGATGCTGAGTTTCGTAAAAAGGTATATAGCTTCATTACCAGGACTTTTTCCACGGCCGGCATCTTTGATTTGAATGAGCTACAGCGGTTTACCACACAGGTTGAACAATCGACTCTGGATGTTAAAGACTGGTTCTGGCATAAACAAACTGTTTATGCACAATTATCTCACCTGTTAGTGCTGGCGCTTTGGTGGCAGCAGTTTATTATGGATAATAACAGGGATTTACTGGATGATTTTTTAATAGATTAAATTACAGATCTGAAATAATCAATTGTCTTCATGAGTCCTTCATTTAATTGAATTCCCGGTTGCCAATCGAGTTCCTTTTTTGCGAGAGTTATATCAGGCCGTCTTTGCATAGGATCATTAGCAGGTAGAGGCATTCTCACAATTTTAGATTTTGAACCTGTCAGTTTTATTACTTTCTCGGCAAGTTCAAGAATAGTAAACTCATTAGGATTACCTATATTGACCGGACCTGTAAAATCCTCACGGCTGGCCATCAATCGTATCATACCTTCAACCAGATCATCAACATACTGGAAGCTTCTGGTCTGCTGACCATCACCGTAGACTGTAATATCTTTGTTCTGAAGAGCCTGAACAATGAAATTTGAGACAACCCTACCATCGTTGGGGTGCATCCTCGGACCATATGTATTAAATATTCTGACAATCTTGATCTTTACATTATTCTGTTTATGATAATTCACAAACAGTGTTTCTGCAGCTCTTTTACCCTCATCATAACATGCCCTGTCACCAATCGGATTTACATGCCCCCAGTAAGTCTCAACCTGGGGATGAACCTGAGGGTCACCATATACTTCACTTGTAGAGGCCTGAAGGATCCTGGCCCTTATCCGTTTAGCCAGTCCGAGCATGTTGACGGCACCCATCACAGATGTCTTTATGGTTTTTATTGCATTATACTGGTAGTGAACAGGTGATGCCGGACATGCAAGGTTATAAATTTCATCAACTTCAATGAAAAAAGGCATTGTAACATCATGCCTTATCAATTCAAAATACGGGTTATTCAGCAGGTGAACTATATTCTGCTTCTGGCCGGTGAAGTAATTGTCGAGACAAACCACCTCATTTCCCTCTTTCAAAAGGCGGTCGCAAAGATGTGACCCTACAAAACCGGCACCTCCAGTTACCAATACCTTTTTCCTGATCATATTTATTATTGTTAGTTTCCTGTTACATTATATTTAAACAGACGGTAAAAACGCAAAGCAAGGACAGAAGCATCTCCATCAACCTGACTCTACGCTTTATGCTCTCCGCTCTCTTCTATTTCGTCGTATCAATTCCGATGCAGTAATATGCAAAACCATTCCGTTTCATTTCAGCCTTGTCATAGATATTGCGGCCATCGAATACAACAGGATTTATCATGAGTTTCTTTATGACAGGAAATTTAGGGAATTTGAATTCCGGCCATTCGGTTAAAAGAGCCAGACAATCGGCATCAATCAGTGCCTCATACTGATCCTCATAATATGCTATTATATCTCCAAAATGATGTTTTGCTTCTTTCATTGCAACAGGATCGTAAGCCTTTACTTTTGCTCCGGCCTCAAGTAATTCATTGATGATCACCAGCGAGGGAGCTTCGCGCATATCATCTGTTTGTGGCTTGAAAGAAAGTCCCCATACTGCAACTGTTTTTCCCTTGAGGTCATTGTTAAAGTGTCTGAGCATTTTGTTGAAAAGGACCAGCTTCTGGTCTTTGTTTACTGCTTCAACTGCTTTAAGCACCCTCAGATTGTACCTATATTCGCCTGCTGTTTTTACGAGAGCCTGGACATCTTTTGGGAAACATGAGCCTCCGTATCCGATACCGGGGTAAATGAATTTGGTCCCTATCCTCGAATCGGATCCTATACCCTTCCTTACCATATTAATATCTGCGCCAACAATCTCACAGAGGTTAGCCATATCATTCATGAAACTTATCTTTGTTGCCAGCATGGAATTAGCAGCATACTTTGTCATTTCTGCTGATGTTATATCCATGAATATGACCGGATGTCCGTTAAGAGTGAAAGGTTTATAAAGACTTTTCATAATCTCTTCCGCACGGGTACTGTTGAGGCCGATTACTATGCGGTCCGGTTTAAGAAAGTCATCAATAGCAGCACCTTCTTTCAGAAACTCAGGATTAGAGGCAACATCAAATTCTATTGAGACTCCTCTTTTGTTCAGTTCATCCTGAACAGCATCCCGGACTTGTGTTGCTGTACCTACCGGAACTGTACTCTTAGTTACAATGAGAAGATAGTCATTCATATTCCTTCCGCAGTCACGGGCCACAGACAGAACATATTTAAGATCAGCACTTCCGTCTTCATCAGGTGGTGTTCCGACTGCGATGAACAGAACCTCAGCATCTACCAGAGCTTCAGTAATGCTGGTTGTAAAACTCAGACGACCTTTTTTAACATTCCGGTGAACCATATCGTCGAGGCCCGGTTCAAAAATCGGAATGATACCGTTTTTAAGGTTATCAATTTTTTCTTTATTAACGTCTACACAAACCACATCAATACCTACTTCGGAAAAACATGTTCCGGTAACAAGACCGACATATCCGCTTCCTACAATTGCAATTTTCATCTGTTCTGATTTTTAGTTGTATTGCACATTATTAATGAGAGAACTTAAAAGTAGTAAAAATTATGGAAAATTACAAAACATGAATGAATTTTTTGTAACTAATCAGTTTCAGTAAAATTAGCAGTTATTATGTTACCATGCGCTGGTACGAAGGCGGATTAAAACCCGATAATCGTCCGGAATGGAACCTTAAAGAATTACCGGGAAGCGGGATGATCATGGTTGGTGATAAGCATTGTCTGATGACAGGCGGCCGTCCGAATAATCCCCAGATTTTACTGCCCGGTAAAGAATGGACCGAATTTCAGAAAACCCTGCCGGCTCAGACAATCCCCAGGGTCTTTGAAGAGAATCCACAGCGCGAATGGGTTGAAGCCATCAAGAACAATACTATGCCGGGTTCAAATTTTGATTATTCTGCAGGTTTGGTGGAGATGGCTCTCGTTGGTGTTCTGGCACAGCGATTCGATACCCGCATTGAATATGATGCTGCAAATATGAAAGTCAGGAATCATACCGAATTGGATGCCTATATTAAGGAACCTGCCCGTAAAGGCTGGGAATACGGGGAGAATCTCTGGAAAAAATGATTTAATAGCTTCCTGTACATTCACAGGGATCGCTTTAAAGTCCATAAGTTTATGTTCATCTTATTAATAATCAAATACCTGAGATCTGAGAGGAGACACTAACCTATGAAAGAGCAAAACAAACGAATGGTGTCCAGACGAAAATTCCTGGGCACTGCTGCAACAGCTGCAGCTTTCACATTTGTCCCTAAGAATGTATTGGGGAAGCAATTCGGATCTGTCGCTCCCGGTGATAAGATCAGAATGGCACATATCGGATGCGGCATGCAGGGATTCGCTGAGCTTGGTCCGTTCATGAATTGTCCAGATCTTCAGATAGCAGCAGTCTGTGACCCTGAAACAGACGGGAGAAACTATCTGAACTTTGGAAACGGCACAAATGTTCCGACAGGAACGCTGAATACTATCAGAAACTATCTGAGTAATCCCACCTGGAGAGAAGGAATTAAATATGTTCCGGGCGGCCGCATGGTGATGAAAGAGGTAATTGAAACTTTCTATGCGAACCAGAGGGCCAACGATAAGTTTAAAGCAGTCAATGCTTACAACGACTTCAGGGAATTGCTCGAAAAAGAGGAAATTGACGCAGTGAAGATCATGACACCCGATCACCTTCATGCTGCAATTGCCATCGCGGCAATGAAAAAAGGCAAACATGTTATTGTCCATAAGCCTCTGGCAAACAGGTTGTACGAATCGGACCTTGTTATCAAAACTGCAAAGGAAACAGGAGTCGCAACTTACTTCATGCCCTATAACAGTTACAGATCCAGCGAGGAAATCAAAAAAATGGTCGCAGACGGGACTATAGGTACATTAAAGGAAGTCCACGAATGGTCAGCCAGGCCAATGTGGACACAAAACACTGAAATGCCGGTGAATCTGCCTCCTGTTCCTGAAGGATTCGACTGGCAGATGTGGCTGGGTCCGGTTCCCGACCGCCCGTACAGCCCTGACTATACCCACACACTTTTCAGAGGATGGTATGATTTCGGCGGCGGATCGTTTGCTGATATGGGTCATTACACTATGTGGACTGTCTGCGATGCCTGGGACCTTGATGTTCCGGCCTGGGCTGATGGCTTTGGCAGCAAGGCATGCAGGACTTTGAATTTCGCAACAGGTGCTATCAGAAATGACTTTTCATTTCCTCTTGCAGAATCGATACGTGTGCATTATAATGCTAAAGGATCCCGGGGACCGATTGATGTATACTGGCATGATGGCGGAATGAGGCCCCCTGCAATTCCTGAGCTGGAGGAAGATAAAAAACTGATGGGCAACACAGGGATCCTGTATATTGGTGACAAAGGCAAGATTCTCGACGGAAGATTATTGCCTGAAAGCAAAATGAAAACCTATATGGGGGACAAATACACGCCTCCAGTAGAACGCCAGAGAGGTGCACCCCAGGGACCACCACCAGCTGCCGGTCAGGCAGCCCAGGCAGGTCCGAGGATCGGTCAGCTCCCTCCAAAATTTGAGGAGTGGATAGCAGCATGCAGGGGCGGATCGAAAAACACACCGGCCAACTTCGCCTCCGCAGAAGCCCTTTCCACGATGATAAACCTTGGAATTGTGGCTGTCAGGGCCGGCACCAGAATTGAGTTTGACAGAGTTACACGGCAAATAACAAATAATCCCGAAGCAAACAAGTTGCTTACCCGCGAATACAGAAAGGGCTGGGAACTGTAACTTTGTTAAAGTGCGAGTGAGAGTGTGGGTCTTCCACCAACGGTGAAGCTTCAGCGTTGGCTGGCTCACACTCTCACTTACATGCTATTTCAGCTCTCCCGATGGATAAAAGCTGCAGGCAGAGTATTGATTATTATTTCCTACAGTGGAGTTCCATGACCATATACTGCTCCTGCAGATGAGTACATAGAACATTTGCTTTCATGATTCTTTTCAGGAAATTTTCCATCGAAATCCAGAAAGAATTGAAAATAAAAGAATTCAGGCAGGGGGAAAAATGAAACAGGTAATGTAACAGAATCTTTACAATTTGCACACAGAGATTCCAGTAAAATAATTTAGCTTTATTTTCCTGAAAGACAGGGCCGTCTCAGCAGGAAGATACTTAGTTTACTAAATTATAATTATATGAACAGAATGCGCTTGGTTGATGTATTTGCTCCGAAATACCATTCATTGGTTCCTTCTATTGAAAACAATGCTGAAAATCTCGTTTTAGCCGCTGAACAACTTGAGATTTTAATACAAACAGATGATCGGCAGAAACAATCAGAAATAATTCTCAGGCTGAATGAACTTCAGACATTATCAGATTCCCTGACAGGTGATACTTATTCTTTGTTAAGGTCGCTGATTATTGTTCCATTTGACAAGGAAGACATAAATGAACTTGTCAATCAGATTAATGATTTGCTGGAATCTATTAACAATATTGGCAGGATGTTGTATTCGAGCAGAATTGAAGTAAAATATCTTATTTTTAACGAACTAGCCGGTATCATAACCCAGGCCTCGAAAGAATTAACTGTCTGTTGCAGATATTTCCGTAATACCGGTAGTAACAAAAGGGAAATAACCTCGTGTTGTGACAATCTAAGCAACTATGAAAAAAAGGCAAATGAAATATTCTATTCCGGTATACTTGACCTTATAGTTAATAATGAAGAAATGGCTTCATTAACAAAGGTAAAGAAGATTATGGAGATGTTTATGAATTGTATTCATCAGACCAGTCTGGTTACGAAAGTAATTAAAGCAATAATAGTCAAGTTTATGTAAAATTGATTATTTCTTACATTCGTTATAAGCATCTGAAAAACAAAATCTGTTGACAATACATTTTTGTCCGGGAACAGAATTCCTGATAAAGATAATTTAATGATATGAAAACGATCGTGGTTTATTATTCCAGAAAAGGCAGTAACCAATATCTTGCCCGGAAAATTGCAGGAAGCCTGTTCTGTGATATTGAAAAAATAAGACCAAGGCTGAACCTCTTCCTTTTGTTCTTATTGAAGATACATTTGGGTATTCGGCCGCTGAAGCACAGGATCAAGGAATATGAAAGGATTATCCTATGCGGACCGATATGGATGGGCAGGTTTATTCCTCCGTTGCGAAGTTTTGTAAGTAAGTATATACAAGAAATAAACCAGCTGGTTTTTGTGACCTGTTGCGGCAGTACATATGAAAAGAAAGATGAAAAATTCGGACATGGATTAGTTTTTAAGGAGGTGGAAGGGATGTTAAAAGGCAAGTGCACTTTATGCCAGGCTTTTCCGATTGTTCTTGTCCTGCCTGATGATCAGAAAGAAGATACGGAAGCTTTTATGAAAACACACCTGAATGATGATAATTTTAAGGGTGAGATAGAAGTTCAATTTGAAAGTTTTATAAGTACTCTGAAGGATGGAATTAATTAAAAAGAATTATGAATAAGGAAATTAATCCATTTCCCGGCTGTCCTGCGCTTGACGGCTATCACTGCCAGACCAACTCACTGGCAAAGATATTTCACTTTCATAATAGTCCCCTGACAGAAGATATGCTTCTGGGTCTTGGTTCAGGAATGGGATTCATCTACTGGAAGATGAAAATGGGAACAGAAGACAGTATTTTTATCGGGGGAAGGGGTAATAATAAAGGCTTCTTTAATGATATCGGTCAGAGGACAGGAGTAAAGATAAGGGCCATTTCAACCGGAAGCTTAAAAAAAGCACAAGAATCCCTGATCGCCAAGCTGCTTAAAGAAGAGCCTGTGATGCTTTTCGGGGATATGGGTTTTCTGCCATGGTTTGAGTTTCCGGAGGAGTATCATTTCGGAGGACATACTTTTATTGTCTGCGGATTTGATGGAATAAATAGTGTACTCTGCTCTGATATAGACGCCCGGGCTGCCGGCCTCAAAAAAGGATTCTATCATGCGATCACTCTTGAACAATTAAGCAAAGCCAGAGGTTCTAAGTTCAAACCCTTCCCACCTGGCAATACATATTTAGAGTTTGATTTCAGCGGTTTTCACCAGCCGGGAGCTGAGGATATATATTCTGCAATGAAGCAGACTATAGATTCACAAATGAATCCACCCATAAGAAATATCGGAATCAGGGGAATAGCACATGCCTCGAAGGAACTGATGAAGTGGCCTGAGTTATTCAGCGACCATGAGTTGAGAATGAACCTATTCAGCCTGTACATCTATATTGAGGTCGGAGGAACCGGAGGAGGCTGTTTCCGATATATGTATTCAAGGTTTCTTGCTGAATCAGCAAAACTCACCGGGAATGAAAAGTTACTCGGGCCGTCAGAAAAATTCAGGAAATCAGGCGACTTATTTTCTACAATAGGACAATTGTTTGCAGATGCGGAAACAGCTGATGATCTCAAAGAGAAGATTCACCGTGCAAGTGTTAATTTCAGTGAGATCCAGAGCATTGAGAGCGATGCCTTCAATCAATTATCAGGTGCGGTAAACTGATTAATGTTTTTGTAACAAAATATTATCAGGAAGTACATAATAGAAGTCATTCAGATTCTGTTTTTAGTTGACCTGAGAGGATATTAAACTAAACCCAGATATGAAACCTAACCTACTTATTGTTGTATTTATCTTAGCTGCATTTTTAATTCATTTCAGGCTGAATGCCCAGGAGAATAATAACCCGATACAGACTGTAGTTCCCTTTCTTACAATCGTTCCGGATTCCAGAGCGGGAGCAATGGGCGATGTTGGTGTGGCCACTTTACCCGATTGTTTCAGCATGTTCTGGAATCCTGCCAAATTTACATTCATCACCGGGAATGGAGGGATTGGAATTTCATATACTCCTTGGCTTAGAGCTCTAAATCCTGATATTAACATAGCATATCTTTCAGGTTATAAGAGATTTGATAAGAAACAGGTGACAGCTGCGAGTTTTAAATATTCTTCTCTGGGGGCAATACCATTCACGGATGACGTTGGAAATATTGAAAGGACCTTCACTCCAACCGAATTTGCAATTGTAAATCGTCAGCCAAATGTTTACCAGTAAAGATATAAATTTAAGGTGTGGTTTTTAAATTAATGTTTACCACTAAACCACACTTAAAAATGGAAGAAAAGAGCAAAAAACAGAGTGCAGAACAAGTCGTAAAAGAGATCAAAAGACGGACCCGTCGAACTTTCACTGCTGAGGAAAAGATTAAGATCGTTCTTGAAGGTATGCGTGGTGAAGATACCATCGCAGCAATCTGCCGGAAATATGCCATTCACACTAACAATTACTTCAAATGGAGCAAGGAGTTTATCGAAGCTGGCAAGCGCAGATTAAGCGGCGACACGCTTCGTGAAGCAACCAGGGATGAAGTAACAGAGCTTCGAAGAATGAATGATCTCCTGAAGCGTGAACTTGGCGAGTTATACATAGACAACAAGGAGTTAAAAAAAACCTTGACTGGCTTAGAGTCAGAAGAATCGTAAAAAACAAGAAGTATATGCGGTTCACTCAAGAGGAAAAATATGAGATCATCCGTCTGGTGGATGGGTCTGATCTAAGCGCTAACAGGACTTTACAGGAACTGGGAATACACAAACGCACATTCTACAACTGGTACCGAAGGTATCTTGAGGGGGGCTTTGACGGCCTGGCAACAAAAGCCAAAGGCCGTCAATACCCTCATCAAGATACCGCTTGTACCAGTTATAGAAGGTTTTCTTATGAATGCCTAATTCCTTTAAAGTACGGCTGGCGCTCAGATCAGAGTTATCTACAAGATTAATAATCTCGATCTTTTCATCCTGGCTTAGTCTCATATACTTCTTAAGTTTTATAATTCTTCGGACTCTAAGCCAGTCAAGGTTTTTTTTAGCTCCTTGTTTTCAATGTACATTTCGCCGAGCTCACGCTTAAGCAGATCGTTCATCCTGCGAAGATCTGCCACTTCATCCCGGGTGGCTTCACGAAGGGTATCGCCGCTTAGCCTTCGCTTCCCTGCTTCGATGAACTCTTTACTCCACTTGAAGTAGTTATTCTGATGGATAGCATATTTACGGCATATAGCAGCGATGGTGTCTTCGCCTCGCATGCCTTCAAGTACGATCTTGATTTTTTCTTCAGCTGTAAATTTACGGCGGGTCCGCCTTTTAATCTCTTTTACGATTTGTGTAGCACTCTTTTTCTGGTTGTTTTCTTCCATTTTATTGTGTGGTTAATGTTAAAAACCACACCTTAAATTTATGATATTACTGGTAAACATTTGGCTGACGATTTGCATTATGCAAACCTTGGAAAACTCTTCTCCAGGCTAAAGATGGGCAAGGCAGACGGATCGTATCTCAGAGAGATATCAAAAATAGAGAGGCAGGATCTTCTGATAATCGATGACTTCGGCCTTGTGCCAATCGATAATCAGAGCCGCTCAGCACTGATGGAAATTGTGGAAGACCGTCATAAAAAGTCCTCAATGATTATAACTTCACAACTTCCTGTTAACTGCTGGCATGAAGTTATTTGGAGAAAAAACCATTGCAGACGCTATCCTCGACAGGATAGTTCATGATGCACACAGGATCGAGCTCAGGGGGGAATCTCTGAGAAAGACCAGGGAAAGACATAAAAATATGGAAATATTGAATTAAAAAAGATAAATTTGTATAACCACTTTTTACCGTGAGAAAGCTCTTTTTAAAGGACCAACTTCGATGTGGTCAATTTACTCCGGCGCCATGTGGTCAGATTAATCGGCGTATGCAATGTATTAATGGATTTTTCCGGATATTATTAAATCTAAGAATAATTGCAAATTTTTAGTGAGTATGAAGCACAAAATTCTCGTAATCGATGACGAACTAAGTATTCGTCTGCTCCTCGAAAATTTTCTTTCAAAGGATTATGACATAATCTGTAAAGGAGATGGTAATGAGGCTCTTGAGTGGCTTGAAGGAAATCAGCCGCACCTTATAATCTGTGATATCCAGATGCCTAACCAGAATGGATATGAATTTCTTGAAAAGGTCAGACAAAGAGGCTACACGAAGCATACCCCAGTAATAATGCTTTCAGCTCAGGATGCAAGCAAAGAAAGAATAAAATGCTACAGGCTCGGTGCCCAGGATTATCTTACCAAACCATTTAATCCGGAGGAGCTTGAAGAGATTGTGAAAAAGAACCTGTACCCTATTCATTATGCTGTAAAGTGGTAATAAATATACAGAAAATGGAAGAAATAAGGAATATTCTCTACATAGGCAGTTCGGCTGAAAACATAAGCAGGATAAGAGCATCGTCAGGTATTGCACTTACGATTGCTGAAAGTGCTCTACAGGCTGTCAGTTTACTGAAATCCGAAAGAAATATTTACTCTGTTATCTGTGAAGTGACAATACCGGGAGGCGATGGATTTCATATTCATGAATGGATAAGGGCGCATAGTAGTCTAAATGGTATCCCATTTATTCTGATATCTCCGGAATTCAGGGAAGAGCAGATGAGAAATGCCTTTGCAAGGCGTATTGACGATTATTATGTTGAACCTTTTCCAAAAACTGAAGACCTTGTAAGCAGGATCAGTTTCCTGTATTCATTCAGGATGAAATCAGAAAACTCATCATCCCAAACTCAGAAGCAATTGGTTTACAGAATGCCTGTCACAAAACGTCTTTTTGATATAGCAGTTGCAGGAGGTGCCATGCTTGTTCTTTCACCGCTTATCCTTCTCATAATGCTGGCGATCAGACTTGAATCAAAAGGCAGTGTCTATTATGTCTCAAAAAGAGTAGGCAGAAAAACATTTGATTTTTACAAGCTTAGGTCCATGCGTCAGGGATCTGATGCTGAACTAAATAAACTAGCAAAGGAAAAAAATCAGTATAAGACACGGTCCAGTCAGTCAGAAATCGATTTCTCAGTTCCTTGTCCGAAGTGCAGCGAACTGCGAGACGGGACAAAATGTTCACCTGTGCTTCACATTGATAACCATATCATCTGTGATTACTGGTACACTACCCAGAAAAGAGAAATTGCGAAAACGAAGTCAGCATATGTAAAAATAGTTGACGACCCCCGTATTACCTGGGTAGGTATGATTATCAGGAATACAAGTATAGATGAACTCCCCCAGCTTATTAACGTTCTGAAAGGCGATATGTCGATAGTTGGAAACAGACCATTGCCTGTCTATGAAGCTGAACTGCTTACAATAGATGCCATGTCAAAAAGATTTCTTGCCCCGGCCGGTATTACAGGTCTGTGGCAGGTAGAATTGAGAGGACGTGGTGGTAATATGTCAGAAGATGAACGAAAAAAGCTTGACAATGAGTATGCAGATCATTTTACCGGGGACAGATACTCTTTCTGGTATGATATTAAACTTATACTCAGAACATTCCCGGCACTATTTCAAAAAGACTCAGTATAATTAATATTCAATTTACAGAATATGCGTCCATTAATAATCTTTCTGTTACTTCTGTTAAGTGGCCTGCTACCTGCAAACGGGCAGGGTTCTAAGATACAGGATGTATCTCCGGATGATTTTGAAATTGTACTTCCGCCACTAAGTGTTCTAATCGATTCTGCAACCATACATAATCCAATGATAAAATTCCGTGAACATGAAGTAAACGCAAAAGCTTCAAACCTGCAATCACAAAAGAATTACTGGATCCGGAATCTTGGTGTCCAGGCTGATATGAGGTATGGAACATTTGACATCTTCACTTCAAATGCCACTGACGGACAGAATCCTTATATATATGCATCAAGGAGCAATCAACTGAATTATGGTGTGGGAGCTTTCATAAAATTCCCTTTTTATGATTTCGTGAACAGGAAAAACCAGATCAAACAGGCAACATCTGAACTCGGTCAGGCTGCCAGTATGGCGGATGCTCAACTCAGTGAACTCCGGCAATCAATTATCACACATTACAATGACGTACTTCTTAAACAAAAGATGCTGAAGATAAAATCACGAAGCCTGGGCAATGCCAGAATTAATATGGAAATGGTGGAAGCTGAATTTACGAACGGGCATGTAACTGTAAGCGAATATGCACGTATATCAGAGATTGCATCATCAGCTGAAGCCGATTTTGAATCTGCGAAGAGTGAACTGATAACCTCGCTGATGATCCTTGAAGAAATGGTAGGTTTTAAAATTAATGTTAGCAACAATTCAGGGAAATGATAAGTATAATAGATATCATACGACTGGTTCGAAAGCATATCGTACTTCTGGTGGTTTTTCCTCTCCTGCTGGCAGGTATGGTTGCATTTATAACCAGAAAGCCAACATTCTCCTATGCCTCACAGACAACCCTCTACACAGGACTCGCAACAGGGTTGTCGGTGGAAATGAATAAAACTTTCAACTTTGCAGCTACAAATACCGCTTTTGATAACCTGATAAATATTATCAAGTCACGCGAAACTCAGAATGAAGTGGCGATAAGGTTGCTGAGCCGTCATCTGATGATGACTGATTATAATCCCAAGTACATTTCCTTAAAGTCTTTCAATAAGCTTAAGGAGATCACCCCCCTGTATATACACAGTCTTGTTGCCAACAGAAACATTGGCGATGGTTCCCTCTCTGATTCAAGTGCCTATGAACTTACAGTTAAAAACCTCACCGGCCTTATGCACAGCAGTGATACTAATTTCGTTTACAAGCTGCTTAATTATACACATCCGCATTATTCTGTCAGTGCAATTTCATCCATCAGGGTCCAGAGGATATTCAGCAGCGACCTTCTTAAAATGGATTACCAGGCTGATGATCCCGGAATATGTCAGCAGACTCTTGAAATTATGAATGAGGTATGTATCAGAAACTTCAAACATATTAAAGAAAACCGGTCGGATGCGATTGTAAAATATTTTGAAACCGAACTCTCAATGGCAGCAGCAAAGCTCAAAAAAGCTGAAGATAAGCTTCTGGCCTTTAATATGGAAAATAATATAATTAACTATTATGAGCAAAGTAAGGCTGTTGCAATGGTTAAGGAAGAAATGGGGTCCGAATATAAAAACAAAATAGTCGAAATTGCCGGTCTGGAAGCTTCAATAAAACGGATTGAGGAGAAACTTACCGCACAGCAGCAGATACAGATAAAGAGTGCTGATGTGCTCGAAAAAAAGAACAGGCTGGGTGAGATCAGTTATCAGATAGCCGCAGCAGAATCAAGGCTTTCGTCCGATGAAGCTGATATCCGGAAGCTGGTAGATTTAAAACTGACGGCAGAGAATCTGAAGGAAGAGATAAAGAAGGATGTCAACCAGCTTTTTATTTATGGAAACACTATTGAAGGTCTACCGGTTAAAGATATTCTTACTGAATGGCTCAATAAAACAATTGATTTTGAAGATGCAAAGGCGAGCCTTCAGGTAATGTCAGAAAACTACAATGAGTTTCTCCGGCAATATGAGATTTATGCTCCGGCGGGAGCCAATCTGAAGAGGATTGAAAGAGAAATATCAGTTTCGGAAAGTGAATATCTTGAGATACTTCATGGACTGAACCTTGCCAACCTTAGGTTACAGGATAATGAGTTTTCATCTAATATTAAAGCTGTTGATCCCCCGTATTATCCTCTTAATCCAATACCCACAAAACGGAAACTGCTTGTGCTGGCTGCAGCATTGGCCGGTCTGGCAATAGTTTTGTCAGCAATATTTGCAATGGAATATTTCGATGAAACACTTAAGAATCCGTTAAAAGCTGCACATACATTAAAAATTCCGTTCCTAGGTGTCATTCCAAAATTCCTACTGAATGTGGGAACAGTCAATTTTACATTTATTGTTAACAGGCTTCTTGAACTTACAATCCAGAATGCAGATCTGTATCTGAAGAGCACCGGTAAAAGAAATAACACCTGTACCTTTATTATCTTCAGCACAATGAATAATGAAGGTAAAACAACAATAGCTGGTAATCTTGCCGGCAAGCTGCTACGTCAGGGCAGGAGTATTCTTATGTTAAGCTATTCTCATGAATCACTTGAGAAATTCGAAGTAATTCAGATGAACAGTCCCAAAGCTGAATTACCGGTTTCTCTGGCCGGAAAGATAAGAAGAATAAGACAGTTTCCTTTCCTTAGCAGGCTCCTCGGTTATCCTGATCCAAGGGTGGATTATGGAAGCCTCTTCCTCAGTGATTCTGAATCATATCTTGGTAATGACCACTACTTTACTTACAAGGTTGATGATAAGTTTTACAATGTAAAGGACTATAAGGAAATCCTGGAACAAAATAATATCACCTTACAGTATATTCCTGATTATGTGCTGATTGAAATTCCACCGGTATTGTATTATCCATACCCTGCCAGCCTGATTTCTGCTGCTGACATACCACTGCTGGTAGTAAGGTCAAACAGGAACTGGTCAGTGGCTGACCAATCAGTTCTTGATGCCCTTGAAAAAGTCGCTCAGAATAAGATCCATTTTATTCTTAACGGAGTTGAACTACTTGCTGTTGAATCTGTTATGGGTGAACTACCAAAAGAGAGAAGCATATTGAGGCGTAAAATGAAGAATTTCTTCAGGTTTCAGTTTTTTTCTGAAAGTCAAATATAATCTGCAGAGCTTTTGGAAAAAACAATTAAAAAAATAGTAAGTGAGGATAACTTTCTCTCCCTTGCAGGGAATATGGCAATCGCCATCTTCGGATTTGCAGGATTTGCCCTCCTGGCAAGGAGTTTTCCCGTGGATCAGTTCGGAGAGTATGTGTTGTTCATATCATCGGGCACCTTTATTGAGATGTTCCGGTTCGGGATCACCAACACTGCAGTAGTACGTTATCTATCCGGAACAGAGGGCCATGACAGGATGAAATTCATCGGATCAAACGGGCTTATAGGATTGGTTGCAACGATACTCATAGCTGTTACTCTTATCGTTTCCCGGTACTTCTTTGAAGAACCCATAAGAAAAGCCGGCTATGAATTGTTCTTTGTCTGGTATCCGCTCCTTGCATTTATCACGCTGCCTTTCAATACTGCGCTTGTTATAATGCAGGCCGATCAGAAGTTTGGTAAGATATTACTGGTTAGAGTGATAAACAGTGTAGGATTTTTTCTGATTCTGGCATTTCATTTTTTCATCGCCAGAATGACATTAATGCAACTAATTATTGCTATGCTTGCCATCAATTCAATAACCTCCTTGGTTTGCATGGTTATGCGCTGGGATGGACTCAGACACATACCAAAAGCAACCAGGGAAACAACAAAAATTCTTCTCGATTTCGGAAAATACACCACTTTTACCCTGATCTGGACAAATATGCTCAGAAGTGCAGATACTCTTATAATCAGTCTTAGTCCTTTAGGACCTGCCGCAGTCGCTCTATACAGCATCCCGATGAAACTTACAGAGTTACAGATGATCCCGCTCCGCAGTTTTGCCGCTACTGCATTTCCCAAAATGTCAAAAGCAAGCATTCAGGGCAAAACTGATGAGATCAAATCGGTATTCTATAACTATTCCGGTGCTATGACATACCTGTTTATTTTTATAAGCTTCTGCACCTTCATACTGGCTGATTTTTTTGTCCTTGTATTAGGAGGACCACAGTATATCGGTACAGATCCAATGACCGGAGTCAATACTGCCAACATTGTAAGAGTGTTTTCACTTTACGGCCTGCTGCTTCCTCTCGACAGAATGACAGGCGTGGGTCTTGACAGTATTAATAAACCTGACAAAAACCTTATTAAGGTATTTTTTATGGTCATTGCCAATGTTATAGGCGATCTGGTTGCAGTATTTATATTTAAATCTCTGCTGGCTGTGGCTGTTGCTTCTGTAATATTCACCCTGCTCGGGGTTATGATCGGATTCTATTTTCTTGACAGGGAATTACATATATCACATTATAAGATATTTTCATCAGGACTTGATTTTTACAGAAATGTATTTAGTAAATTACAAGTCCAACTGTCTGCAAAAAAGCGGTAATATTCATTTATTGAATTACAAGTAATATGGATGCACATCAACCAATAGTAATAGTAGTTGCCTGTGATAATCATTATATGCCTCTTCTAGCCGGATTGGTGAAATCCATAGAGGTTAACCACAGAACTGAGGAGCATATCCATTTCTTCATTCTTGATGATGGTATTTCAGTGAAGAACAGATCAAAACTTACAAGATCTGTAAGTCCGCACATGTTTACATTCCACTGGCTTTTAAAAGACCAGGTTATACCTGAAGGGATGAGTATTCCTTACGACAACAGCTCATATCCGTTGATTATACATATGAGGATGTTCATCCCCTATTTCATTCCAGTTGGTTATGAGAAAGTCATTTATATGGATGTTGACATGATAGTAAATGATGATATCTCGAAGTTATGGCATACCGATCTCGGAGGGTATATTATCGGGGCAGTTTTAGATGTAAGAATCAGAGAATTCGGGAGCTCTTCGGCTGTGAGAAACTACAAAGAGCTGGGATTCGATGCATCCACAAGGTATTTCAACACAGGATTGCTGCTGATGAATACTAAAAAATGGAGGGAGCAGGACCTGACACCTGCGATATTCAGATGTATTGAAGAAAACCGTCAGTATGCCAATTATCCCGATCAGTATGGCCTTAATGTGGTTTTTGCAAACAAATGGCTCGAACTCAATACAAGATGGAGCTGGTCGGCAGAGGAATGGGTCCCTGATGCATCTCTTATCCATTTTATCTGGAGGAAGCCTATTTATAAAACCTATAAGTTCGATAAAAGATACCAGGAGATGTACTTCAGTTACCTGGAACTTACAGCATGGAAGGGCTTTGTTCCTATAAGTGAATTCAGAAGACTAGTGAAAAAAAGCATGAATAAGATTCTGAAACTTCCACTCCTTTTAAAAAGAAAGTAACATTTCATAATTTAAAAAAATAGCAATAAAATGATAGATTTTCGCTTGCCCGGCTGGCTCAGAGCATTGATGAAGAAGTTTTCCGACTTTAATAAACTTTCTGCTGCTGATATTGCGGATCTCAGGAAACGATTAGAGAAATTTGATGTTTCTGACCCCCTGGTCTCTATAGTTATTTCTGCCTGGAATGAAGAAGAGAATATTGCTAAAACAATTGCTTCGCTGGCATACAATGAATATGATTTCCCATGTGAACTGTATGTTATAAACAATAATTCAACAGATAAAACCCAGTCTGTTCTTGATAATATTGGCGTCAGGTCAATATTGGAAACAAACCAGGGGATTGCACCCGCCAGGAGACGAGGTTTGCTGGAAGCCCGCGGAAAATACCATTTGTGCTGCGACAGTGATACAGCATATCCCCCATACTGGATCAAAACCATGACCAAAGCATTATCAGATAATGAGAAGAAAGGTGTGGCATGCATCTATGGTTCATATTCATTCATCCCTTCTGAGGGACAAAGCAGGTTTATGATGGCACTTTATGAAACAGCGACAAGCTTAATGAAATCACTTAAATCGAAAAAGACTGAGGCACGAAGGGTAATGGGTTTCAGTTTTGGTTTTATCAAGAGCATCGGACTAGAGGCTAATGGTTTCATTATGGATAAACCCCGCAAGTTCAGAAATGAATTGGGAAGCGCTGACTATGTAACTAACAGTGAAGATGGGATGATGGCATCCTCTATAAAAAAGGCAGGTTACAAGATCATGTATGTTAACAACAGAAGATCAAGAGTATGGACCAGCGATCGCAGGCTCGTAATGGATGGAGGTCTTTTGAATGGTATAAAGCTCCGGCTTATAAAAGTTATAAACAGGAAGCGGTTCGATCAGATTGTAAAACCTAAGTAAGATATTCTTCAAACCATAAGCATGAATCCGCAAAGTCCATTTGATATTGCAACTGGTTCTGACAGGCTTTCTAAGCCTGGATATATTGTCATGATGCTGTCAGTGATATTTGTTTCAGCTCTTATTATCAGCAAAATGGGAATTATCGGATTGGCAGCGTTATGTGTACTTCCAATTCTTTCAGGGTGGATGTATTTTCTTTTCAAATACCCAATAACTGGCTTATATACAGCTGTTATTTATTCATTTGTTTATCTGGGTCTGGGCAAATACATTTCCGGTATCCAGTTCGGACTATTTTTTGATGCCATTCTGATAATAACCTATATAGCGCTTATTTTCAATAAGTTCAGGGAGAGAGTTGACTGGTCTCCTGTAAAAAGGGATATAACTTACCTTTCTGCTATCTGGTTCGCATATTTGGTATTTCAAATTTTTAATCCTGAGGCACAAAGCCTGGGTGCATGGTCTTCAGGAAGAGGACTGGGGTTATATATGATACTGGCTGTACCACTTACTTTGCTTTTTATCAATACAAACAGAAAACTGGATGCTTTTTTTCTACTATGGGCAATCTTCTCACTGCTGGCAACATTAAAAGGCATTATGCAGGTCCGATTCGGAGCTGATCCGTTTGAACAGGCCTGGTTGAATGAGGGGAATTATAAAACACATGTGCTCTTCGGAAAACTCAGGGCTTTCTCGTTTATGAGCGATGCCGGACAGTTTGGTGCCAATCAGGGATATTCAGCTGTTATGGCAATTATTGTCGCTACAGCACAGAAAGAAATCCGCAGGAAAATATTTTTTATTGTAGTGGGAGTGCTTGCACTCTATGGTCTTTTCATCTCCGGTACCAGGGGAGCTCTCAGTGTCCCTCTGGTGGGATTTACAACCTATTTTATTCTGAAAAAGAACTTATGGGTCACAACAGCAGGATTTATCCTTATTATAACAGTTTTTATTTTTTTCAAATTCACAACAATAGGTCAGGGTAATTCAAATATCCGCAGGATGCGAACAGCATTTGATCCAAATGATATCTCATTACAGGTTCGTCTTGCTAACCAGCGGTTATTAAAGAACTATATGGCTACACGACCCTTCGGAGGAGGACTTGGGCACGGTGGAGTAAAGGCTCAGAGATTTCTCCCTAATGCTTACCTTTCACATGTGCCGACAGACAGTGGCTACGTACTGGTTTGGGTTGAACTGGGTATTGTTGGGCTGGTATTCCTTCTGTTCATTTTTTTCTATGTACTGATTAAATCATCATTAAGGATAATGTTCAGGATCAGGGATCCGGAACTGAAGATCAAAATGGCTGCCCTGGCTTCAGGAATGGCAGGTATAATGGTTGCAAATTATGGTAATGCAGTTTATAGTCAGAATCCGACTTTCATACTTATGATAGTGTCCATGGCAATTCTGATGAGTTCTGAAGTGTTCGACAGCAAAACGGAAGAACAAAATGACCAAAAGACCATGGTTGAATTCAAAAGCGTGTAAATGTATTGTCTATTATATTACTATTAATACCAGATTATGAAAGGGAAGGATTTTATATTCACCGGACTACAGCCCTGGGATATTCCCATAGGTTCAAATGCCATCGACATCGCCCGTGAGGTTTCGAAAGACAACCGTGTACTTTATTTTAATACTCCTTTAGACTTTATTGAATCATTCAGAAATAAGCCTAAACCGGAAACAAAGCAAAGGCTTGAGGTTATAAAAAAAAAAGTACTTTAAGGCAAATATCTGATACTCTGTGGATTGTTGATTTCCCGTTTTCAGTATGGCCGGTGAATGCTTTGCCTGACGGAATATTATTTGACTTTTTCAACAGACTTAATAACCGGAAGATATTTAATTATGTAAAAAAAGTGGCAGATGAACTTGGATTTAAAGACTTTATACATTTCATCGACAACGATATTTACCGGAGTTTTTACTCCGGGGATTATCTTGCTGCCTCACTGACAGTATATTACAGAAGAGATAACCTTCTTCCGATGTATTACTGGAGGAAACATGCACCACGACTCGAGCCTGAACTCATCGGTAAATGTGATCTGGTAGTATGTAATTCACCCCAATTGGCAGGATTTGCATCATCCTTCAACCCGAAAAGTTTTGATGTAGGGCAGGGAGTTGATCTCTCGGCCTATGATACTACCATAAGCCATTCAGTACCCGAAGCAATGATGAATATTCCTGAACCAAGAATCGGCTATATAGGTGATATTAACAGTACAAGACTTGATGCAAACCTGATCTTTGAACTTGCAAAAAGCAGACCTCAGTACTCTTTTGTTATGACAGGAAGGGAAGACAAGCTTTTTGCATCTCATGAGCTGCATTCACTGAAAAATGTTCATTTTACCGGAAGCATTCCGAAAAGTTCAGTCCCGGAATACATGGCAGCGCTGCAGGTTTGTCTTAACCCTCAGCTTGTTAATGAGATAACTATTGGCAATTATCCACGTAAAGTCGATGAATACCTCGCAATGGGCAAACCTGTTGTAGCAACAAAAACAGGTACGATGGAACTCTTCAGGGATCATTGTTATCTCTGTTCCTCTATTGCAGAATATCAGGAAGCTGTTGATAAAGCTCTGAGCGAAAACAGTGAGGAGAAGACCCGTCAGCGAATACTGTTTGCCCAGACACACACCTGGAAAAACAACGTAAGTAACATTTATAACTGTCTTATCAAGTAATCAGTTAATTCAAGAAATATGCATTACAGAAATGTGGCTGATATTAACAAAATTATACTTAGAAGATTAAGTATCCTGCCCCGCGATTTTGACCTCATTGTTGGTGTTCCCCGCAGCGGTATGCTTCCGGCCAATCTGCTTGCACTCTATCTTAACAGACCTTATACTGATATCCATTCCTTCATCAATGGTCATATTTATAAAGCCGGGGCAAGGGGTAGTTTTTTCGACATTAAGGATTTCAGAAAAGTACTGGTTGTTGATGACAGTGTAAGTTCCGGAGCTGCGATGAATGAGGTAAAGGAAAAACTCAGGAGCTATTCCTCCTCATTCGATATAAGTTATTGCGCAATCTATATGACACCAGGAAAGGAAAAAACTGTAGATTACTTTTTTGAGACTGTACCAATACCCAGGTACTTCCAGTGGAATATACTCAACCATTCATCCCTCGAAAAAGCCTGTTTTGATATTGATGGTGTTTTATGCGAAGATCCCGCACCTGATGAGAATGATGACGGGGAAAAATATATAAATTTTCTCCTTAATGCCCGGCCACTTTTTATACCCGGAGTCAGAATTGGTACACTGGTGACTTCCAGGCTTGAAAAATACAGGAAAGAGACAGAGTCATGGCTTAAGGCCAACAATGTGAAGTACAATGATCTTGTAATGCTCGATCTTCCCGATATGGCCGCCCGTCAGAAGGCAAACAGTCATGCACAGCATAAGGCAAAAGCTTATATGTCAAAACCCTATATTCTTTTTTTTGAGAGCGATCTGTCACAGGCTGTTGAGATAAACAGAATATCAAAAAAGCCAGTTTTATGCATTGAGAATTTTGAGATGATTTTTGATTCGGAATCAGTATTCTATAATATGAAAAGTGGAAAATACTTTCCCCGTCTCAGAAATTTTGCTCTGAAAGTAAGAGATACGATCCGTAAAAGGAGAAATGTTAAAAAATGATCTGATATGCAGATAATAAATATTATACAAATAGTATTTCTCCTTGCTCTTGGCCAGGCAACCTTATATATATTCGTTTTTGCTTTTGCCGGATTATTCTATAAACAGCCCCCCTACCCTGCAGTAACCCGTTTCAGGAAAATTGCTGTGATGATACCCGGTTACAAAGAGGATGAAGTTATCATAGAAGTTGCGAAAGATGCTCTTCTTCAGGATTATCCACCGGAATATTATGATGTTGTAATAATAGCCGATTCATTTAAGAACGACACCCTGGTTAAATTGAGGGCACTTCCTCTGAAAGTAATTGAAGTTGTATTTGAAAAGAGTACCAAAGCTAAAGCCCTTAACAAGGCAATGGAGCAACTTCCGGAGGATTATGAGATAGCCCTGGTGCTCGATGCCGACAATCTCATGGAGCGAGGTTTTCTTGGGAAGATTAATGCTCTTTTTGAAAAGGATTTTCAGGTTGTCCAGGGTCACAGGGTGGCTAAGAATATGAACAATTCTATGGCTGTTCTTGATGCTGCAAGCGAAGAGATTAATAATCATATCTTCAGGAAGGGACACCGTGTTCTGGGACTTTCATCAGCAATTATCGGGTCAGGCATGGCATTCCGGTACAGGTTCTTCAAAGAACTGATGTCAGATGTAAAAGCTGTTGGAGGAATTGACAAGGAGCTTGAACTTAAAATGCTGAAAGACGGGTATAAAATAGAATTCCTTGATGATGCCTGTGTTCTTGATGAAAAGGTGCAACAGGCTGAAGTATTCCATAATCAGAGAAAACGTTGGTTGTCAGCCCAGATAATATACTTCAGGAAGTCATTCTCTGACTCTTTGAAAGAACTCATAATTAGTGGGAATATTGACTATTTTGATAAATCACTTCAGATGATCCAGCCTCCAAGGGTTTTGCTGCTTGGATCTGTTATTCTCTTAACAGCTGTTTTTATAGTTTATAATTTATTGACTGATAACATTCTTACATTTAATTACTTGTGGTTATTATTATTTGTAACATGTGTCATGGTTTTTGTTTTCTCTGTGCCACGATCTTTCTATAATGCAACAACTCTAAAAGCTCTGGCTTCACTTCCGGGAGGTATGTGGTTAATGTTTAAGTCGTTATTAAAGGTCAAAGGTGCCAATAAACAATTCATTCATACAAGGCATACTTCATCAGGAAAATTAAAATGAGTGATATGAAAAAAATACGTGTGCTGGAAGCTATAAGACAGGGAAACATTGGCGGAGGAGAAACCCATGTTCTGGAGCTGGTCTCAAAAATTGACCGGTCCGTGTTTGAACCGGTTGTACTTAGTTTTACTTACGGCCCAATGGTTGACCAGTTAAGGGATCATGGCATAGATGTTCATGTGATTGAAACAGAAAGAGGATTCGACTGGAGAGTATGGAAAAGAGTGAAGCAACTTATTAAAGGACTCGATATTGATATTATTCATGCCCATGGCACAAGGGCAAATTCAAATCTTTTTTCCCCGGCTAAACAACTTAAACTGCCACTCATTTATACGGTTCATGGATGGTCCTTTCATCAGGATCAGAAACCTGTGGTAAAATTAATAAGGAAACTCTCTGAACGTTTTCTCACTTCGGTTTCCGATTCTGTAATCTGTGTATCAAATAGTAATCAGGCTGACGGAGTGAAAGGATGGAATATGAAAAGATCACTTGTTATTTACAACGGGATAAATACAGATAAGTTTAATCCTGACAACCATTACAGTGATATCAGAAAAGAATTTGGTATAGGAGAGAATAAAACACTAATTGTTTACATAGTCAGGATAACCACTCAGAAAGATCCCTTAACTCTCATAAGGGCTATGAAGATTATTCTTGAAAGAACAAAGGATGTCGTGCTTCTTATGGTTGGAGAAGGGGATCTTAAAGAGGAGGTCGTTAATATTGTTAAAGAAAGCCATTTAGAAGCAAATATTATCCTTGAGAATTTCAGACAGGATGTCCCTGCCATTCTCAAGGCGGCTGATATTTACTGTCTTCCATCATTATGGGAAGGTTTACCCATCGGTGTTCTTGAAGCCATGTCGATGGGAAAGGTTGTAGTTGCAACACATGTGGATGGTACCAGCGAGATAATATCAGAAGGTTTTAATGGAATTCTCTTTCCTGTTAAAGATGCGGGTAAATTTGCAGAAGCAATTCTTACTGTACATAATGACAAAGTACTGGCAAAAAGACTTTCAGAAAATGCAAGGAAAACAATATTGGAAAGATTCACAGTGGAAGGTATGGTTAGAGATATCGAAAAGCACTATAAGGATTTTTTAATAAAATGAGTATAATTCAAACGTCCTTCCCCCTGCCTTGCTCCGCCGAAGTCCCGAGTACTCGGGACGAAGGCGCAGGGGGAAGGCCGGGAAGGGGGTAATTGCAAGAATATGAGAAGATTAGATTATTTATTTGAGTTTTAACATAGTTATCGACCAATTACAGACTCTTTTATTTAATTGTCAACCGCACAACGCGTTATAATTCAATATTAGTACAATGCTTATGGTCATATTGGAAATTCTCTTCTGGTTACTGCTGTTCATAGTGTTTTATACATATGTCGGTTATGGAATAGTACTATACTTCATTGTCAGGGTCAGACGTTTATTGGGATTAAAGAGGAAAAGAATTGCAAATCCCGGATTCGAACCTGAAGTTACTCTTTTCATTGCGGCTTATAACGAAAAAGACTATGTCGAAATGAAAATGAAGAACTCACTGGAGCTTGACTATCCGGCTGAAAAACTTCATATAGTCTGGGTTACTGATGGATCTGATGACGGAACCCCCGATCTGCTTAAAAAATACCCTGAAGCGGAAGTCTACCACCTTCCTGACCGTAATGGTAAAATTGCAGCCATGAACAGGGGAATTAAGCTTGTAAAAACACCCTATGTGGTTTTCAGTGATGCAAATACAATGCTGGGCAGTTCTTCAATCCGGCGAATTGTCGACCTCTTCAGTGATGAGAAAGTTGGATGCGTATCAGGTGAAAAGAGGATATTTAATAAGGAAAAGGATGCTGCAGCAGGGGCAGGTGAAGGATTATACTGGAGGTATGAGTCAACACTAAAGAAATGGGATGCGGAACTGTATTCTGTTGTTGGTGCTGCAGGTGAACTCTTCGCCATTCGGACTGATCTTTACCGTGAGGTTGAAAAGGACACTCTACTTGATGATTTTGTAATATCTCTCAGAGTTGCCCAGGAGGGTTATACAATCCAGTATGATCCGGAAGCTTATGCAATGGAGACTGCATCAGCCAATGTAAAGGAAGAACTCAAAAGGAAGATCAGGATCTCTGCAGGAGGGATTCAGTCTGTTATCAGACTTAGATCCCTTCTGAATGTTTTCAGGTATGGTACCTTATCGTTTCAGTATATTTCTCACAGGGTACTGCGCTGGACCATCACTCCCATTTGTCTTCTGCTGCTCTTCCCTGCAGGTTTTTTTCTTGCAATAAATGAAGGATTGTTCAACCCCGGTTTGTACAGTATTCTCTTCTGGCTTCAGGTTATTTTCTATCTGTCAGCCCTGCTTGGCTGGTATCTTGAGAACAGGTTTATCCGCGTTAAACTTCTTTTTGTTCCATTTTATTTTTTCATTATGAATCTTTCTGTATTTCTCGGACTTAATCGTTATCTTAAAAGTTCCCAGTCAGTAAACTGGGAGCGAGCCAAACGGGGAAATTAAGGAGTACCTGGTTTTATGGATTTGTGTGATTTGATATATAACAATTTTAAATTCCTCAGTTAATCTGTTAATAGTCAATAGAATCATAAATACAACCTGAATTGCAGGTATTTTATTAATTTCGAAACAATAGCCGAATTATATCAGGGAAAACATTATTTTTGTAACAATCAGATCGCATCTACTTCTTTAAAAAAAGACTATGATATTTAATTGCTAAATGCCAGATGCCAGAAAAACCTTATGATTATAAATTATTGTATGAACTGACACTTGAGACAGGTAATGGTCTAAACCTGTACGAGATGATGAGAAGTTCCGTGACTTCATATCTTAAGGCACTGGATTGTCATACCGGTATAATTTTTATGACACAAACAGAGGAATTGGATGAATTCTCCTCGGAAATGATCTTTTCGAAACCATATGTACTGGTTACAAAAAGTGAATATGAAAAACTTAAAAGCCTTATTCCTGAAAAGTTTACATCCATAAGTCTTGAGGAATTCAGAAACCAAATGCCAATGCTTGGTATTACTGAGGGCGGAAATCATTATCATATAATAGATTTGCCTGAATTCGGGTTTCTTGTCCTGCTTAAAAACTCAGGTTTCCTCGGAAAGGATCTACTTGAATCCCTGAGGCCTGTAAATAATAAACTGGCAAAAGCCTCCTTGTTATGTATTAAAAATGAAAACCTTGAGGAAAGTGAACGAAGATACAGAACACTGCAGGATCTTCTTCCGCAGATGTTATGTCAAATCAATACGGATGGGATAGTGAAATATGCGAATAACTTTGCCCTTGAGAGAATGGGTTTAACTGAAGAGGAGCTTAAAAGTGGAGTAAGCGCTTTCTCGTTCTTTTCCGAAAACGACAGGCCTTTAGCAATTAAAAATCTTTCAGAAGCATTACAGACAGATAAATATCCGGTTCATGAATTCCGGTTAATTGCAAAAGACGGATCAAACTTCCCTGTTCTTATCTATACAAACAGACTTGTAAAGGATAATCAACCATATGGCGTTATAGCTATTATTGCAGATATTACAAATCTTAAGGAGCATGAGATCAGGTTGCAGATGAATCTGCAGCAGCAGGAGATACTTTCAGAGATTGCACTTGATATGAATAACCTGACCGATTTTAATACAAGGATTAATTCGGCCATTGAGAAAATCGGAATTCACACTGGTGTGAGCCGGGTTTATATATTTGAAGATTCTGAAGGAGGGCTTGTCACAAACAATACATATGAATGGTGTAATACTAATATTTCTCCACAGATAAATGAATTACAGCGAATACCTTATGAATTGATCCCTTCATGGAAGAAGTATCTGATGGAGGAAGGAAGGGTATATTCAGAAGATATTTTAGAACTTCCTGCTGACATAATAGAAATACTTGAACCTCAGGGGATTAAATCAATAATTGTATATCCCCTTTTTGTCAAGGGTCACTTTTTCGGTTTTATAGGATTTGATGAATGTATCAGGAATAAACACTGGACGAAAACTGAACTGGAATTATTGCGGACAGTATCTGGAATCATTGCCAATACATATGAACGTAAGATCATGGAGTTTTCGCTGATCGATGAACGCGACAAGGCAAATATGGCAAATAAAGCCAAAAGCGAGTTTCTGGCAAATATGAGCCATGAGATCAGAACGCCAATGAATGCTATTCTGGGTTTCAGTGAGGCTTTATATCACAAGTTGGAATCCGAGCAGCACAGAAAAATTCTTAAATCGGTGCTCAGCAGCGGAAACCTCTTACTCTCCCTTCTCAATGATATACTCGATCTTTCCAAGATTGAAGCCGGAAAATTGGAGATCAGTCTTGAGCCGGTTGATCTGAAAAGTATTCTAAATGAGATAAAACTTCTATTCCAGGATAAAGCCAGTCAGAAAGGCATAGAGATGAGTTTGTTTCTTCCTGAATATGTTCCTCATGGACTAATGCTTGATGAAATAAGGATAAAGCAGGTATTGTTCAATCTTGTTGGTAATGCAGTAAAATTCACTCATAAAGGATTTATTAACATCAGAGTGGAATTCAGATTTGAAAAAGCTGATTCCGGGACCATGATCATTGAAGTGGAGGATTCCGGAATAGGAATCCCGTCATCACAGCAGGAGGTCATCTTTGAGTCATTCAGACAGCAGTCGGGGCAATCTAACAGATTGTATGAAGGAATTGGACTTGGTCTGGCGATCTCAAAGAGGCTGATCGAAAAAATGTCAGGAAGAATAACGGTAACGAGTGAAGAAGATTCAGGCTCTGTCTTTCAGATAAGTCTGCCTGTTACTTTTATCGATACTGCAAAAGGTTTATCGTCAAAACTCCAGGATGGTTTTGATGAGATCATTTTTAGTGATTCGCATATACTTATTGTAGATGATGTAAGTACCAACATCGAGATGATTGATTATCTGATCGAATCCCTGAATCTGAAAGTCTCATCAGTTAATTGCGGGGAAAGTGCGATAGAGTATCTCAAAAACAATACACCTGATCTTATTCTTCTTGATATCAGAATGCCCGGATTGAGCGGCAATGAAGTAGCAGAGATTGTTAAAGCAGATGAAAGGATCAAGAAAATTCCACTGATCGCCTATACTGCCTCAGTTTTCAGTAAAGATACGATAACATCAAATATAAATTTCGATGATTTCCTTTCCAAACCTGTAACGAGGGCGAGCCTTCTTGCCATTCTTACTAAATATCTCAAGCACCAAGTAGTCAGAAACTTGCAGGTTCAAATAGACGTACTTCCTGTGTTTAATCCGGTAATTAATGCAAAGCTTAAAGACAGCCTTCCTGTTCTTATACCGTTACTTAAGGATGATATGATGAATGAATGGATAGCCATTAAGGACCATCTGATATTATACAGGATTGAAGAGTTTTCTGTGAAGCTTGATAAGATCGGAGAGGATAACAGTTACGAGTATCTTAGAGAATATGCCTCAAGACTTTTCTCAGGCCTGGAAGCTGTTGATATTGATATAATTAAACGCCTCATGGCTGATTTTCCCCGCGTGGTTGAGAACACTGTTTCACTAAAACAAACATGATATATGGAGAATGATGTACATATCCTGGTTGTGGATGATAACCAGGAAAATCTTAAGGTTGTTAACAGCCTTCTAAAGGAAGAGAACTACAAGATTGCACTTGCTCTTGATGGTAAAAGTGCCCTTGATACTCTCGAAAAGACCAGGATTGATATTATTCTTTTAGATATAATGATGCCAGGCATGGATGGATTTGAGGTTTGTAAAATCCTTAAATCAAATGAAAGAACTAAGAATGTTCCTGTAATTTTTCTGACTGCTAAGAGTGATATTGATGATGTTGTAAAAGGTTTCAGGGAAGGAGGAGTGGATTATATTACCAAACCATTCAGGAAAGAGGAGCTTATTGTAAGAGTCAGAAATCAGGTGCAACTCAAGCTTGCACGCGATTTTCTTGCAAACAGTGAAATCGAAATGAGAAAATCAAGAGATGAATATATGAGGGTACTATATGGCCTTTCAAAGATTCTGAACCGTGAATAGCAGCAAAAAATGAAAGACGGGAAAACAATTGTTCTGGTTGTTGATGACAATAGCACAAACCTGCAGTATACTGCGGGCATGCTGCATAATGAAGGTTATCTTGTGAGCCTGGCCACTGGAGGAAAGGCTGCCCTTGCAACCCTGGAATCTTTCATACCCGATATTGTCCTTCTTGATGTTATGATGCCGGAAATGGATGGATTCGAGGTGTGCCGGATCCTAAAAAGTAATAACGATCTGTCAAATATTCCTGTTATTTTCCTGACTGCAAAAGACCAGCCCGGTGATATAACAGAAGGTTTCAGGGCCGGCGGGGTTGACTATTTGACAAAACCATTCATGAGAGAGGAGCTCCTCTCCAGGATTAAAATCCATGCAGAACTGGCTGACTCACTCAGAACCATCAGGGAATTCAACAGGATACGTGACAGACTCTATTCCATAATAGCTCACGACATCCGATCTCCATTCGCAACCATTAAAATGTCAATTAATTCAATTGCCACAGGAGCAATTAACCCAAGTGATGATCAATTCATGGTGTTGATGAAACACCTTGACAAAACTGTGAATGAGACTTCCGCTTTTATTGATAACTTATTGAATTATACTAAATACCAGGGACAGAAAGTAAATCTTTCCCTGAAAGTACAGGATATTTATCCCGTTATGCTTCGAAGTATTGATTTTGTTAAGGAGAACGCCCTCAGGAAAGAAATAAAGATCAACCTGAATATCCCGGAAAATACCTGTGCTTTGTTCGAGGATAATTCGATAATGGTAGTATTCCTGAATCTTATTGGCAATGCAATAAAATTCACCCCCCGTGGAGGGAAAATTGACATTTTATCTGTTTTAAAGAATGGTATTCTGGAAGTACATGTGAGGGACAATGGAATCGGAATGTTACCTGAAGTATTTGACAGGGTATTCATCAGAAATGAACATCATTTTTCAACAGGAACCAATGCTGAGAAGGGAACCGGACTTGGTCTTTTCATTGTCAGGGACCTTATCAAACTTAACAAATGCCTGATGACTGCCACAAGTAACCCTGAGGAAGGCACTAATATAATAATTAGTCTTAAAACTGATGAAACCGATTAACCTTGAACCAGCATAAGGAAAAAACGACAGTTCTTGTTATCGATGATGATCCGGTAATCAGGGATTTCCTGCGGTCAATTCTGAAAGAGAAGCATAATATCTTCGCAGTTGAAGCTCCCTCTACAGCATTTAAGATCCTTAAAAACGAAAAAGTCCATTTAATAATCTGCGACTTTAAACTTCCTGAGATGGATGGTTTGCAGGTACTTGAAAGGGTAAAGGCAGAATACCCCGGTATCTCGGTAATAATGATCAGTTCTGCTGGTAATATGGATGTTGTTATTGATGCCCTTAGAAAAGGTGCTGTTGATTTTCTAAAGAAACCATTTGATACTGGTGAAATATGGATTGCTATTGAAAGGACACTCAAATATTCAGATCTGAATGCTAATCTCGATCTTGTAAAGAAAAAGAACTCTGTACTTAAACAAGTTATAAAAGCTGAAGCTGAAAATCTGATAATCGGAAAGTCTTCTTCAATAAATAACATAAGACATCAGATAAAAATGGTTGCTGCAACTCCGGATACATCAGTACTGATAATCGGCGAGAGCGGAACAGGTAAGGAGCTTGTAGCCAGAGGGATTCACGAAATGAGCAGCAGAAAGGATGAACTTTTCTGCGCTGTTAACATGTCAGCTATTCCTGAATCTCTTTTTGAAAGCGAATTCTTCGGACATAAAAAAGGAAGTTTTACAGGGGCAATAAGCGATAAAGCCGGCTGGTTTGAAACCGCCAATGGCGGTACATTATTTCTTGATGAAATTGGAGAAATGACAATTCCCCTGCAGGTAAAGCTTCTCAGAGTCCTTGAAGACAGAAGATATACTAAAGTTGGAGCTCATCAGGAAAACAAATTCGATATCAGGCTAATGGCAGCAACAAATAAACCGATTCCCGAACTTACCTCTGGCACCAAATTCAGACTTGACCTTTATCACCGAATTGGAACATTTATAATAGAAATGCCAAAACTAAAGGATAGAAAAAGCGATATCCCTGAACTTGCTGATCATTTCCTGAAAGATTTAGTAAAAAAGCTTGGTAAACCTGTACAGGGATTCAGCAATGAAACATATGAATTGCTGAAATCTTATTCGTATCCCGGTAATGTGAGAGAACTAAGAAATATTATCGAAAGAGCCGTTATTCTTAGTAATAATGAGTTTATCAGACCATCTGACATTCAGTATATTAATCCTCCTTCTGTTTTTTCCGAACAACAAAATCCTTTATCCGGTATTTATGATCTGACAGAGATAGAAAAACAGATAATTATGAATGTACTTAACAAAGTAAATTATAATAAGGCTGAAGCCGCACGATTGCTCAATATCGAATGGAATTCTCTTTACCGCCGTATTCAGAAGCATAAGATCAAAATTCCAACCCACCCGGAGAACAATACTCATTGATTTCAAAGACTGTCTTCGATTCCGAATATATAAATGGAGCCCGCATGTTTTGTTCATATAGTCTAAAATACTATAAAACAAACACTTATTCGCTCTGGTATAATCCTTGTCAGGATAATAACAAATAAAACTATATGAAAAAAAAAGTACTTTTAGTCGATGACAGTGCAGAACTCTTAATCATTCTCAGGGCTTTTCTGTCAATTAACTTTGAAATCACTGTTATCCGATTAATAATTTAGATACTTGATTCATTCTCGTATGTATCTGATTATCAAGTATCATATTTTGTATTTAAAAACTGACCTCCTGCAAATTAAAGGATAATTGTAACCCAGGGGGTATCGATTTACTCTTAAAAGCTCTTTTTGTGCTGCGCAAAAGTTCATTTACATCCAGCATGCTTATCAGGTGTATCCGAACCAACGATGCCACTACAGAGAAAGCTTTTTTCGCCTGTGCGATCTTCTGTGTCACAGTCAATAGCAATTGGGCTATTAAAGTACACCAGACCTGGGTATAGATTGCATTTTCATTCTCACCATAGAAGTAATGCAGCTGAAAGTTCTGCTTCATTTTCTTGAACAGTATCTCAATGCCCCATCTTTTCTTATACAGGAATGCGACATCTTCTGCTGATATATCAAAATTGTTTGTAAGAAAATCGTAGTAGCGGTTCTGCTCATCCTGATAGCTGACCTTTCTTAATCTCATTGTGAGCTTGGTTTTAAGATCTTGTTTTCCGTCTTCTTTCTCTGGATGATACTCCAGCACGATGATCTCATCTCTTAATACTTTTGCCTTGCCTCTCTTGCGATAATGTTCTCTTTTAACCTCTATAATCGTATAGACAGCATTCTTTTTCATACGGGTGACAAAATATACACGCTTCTGTGTCCAAAGTGCAAACTGGTGGTAATAGTTATAGGCTTTATCAAACACGATCATGCTGTCGGATATCAACTCAAGACTCTTTAAAAACTTCTGATCATTGACCTTTGCTGCCGTCATTTTGATAAACCGTCCAACCGATTGAACTGCATCAATAAGCATATGGACCTTCATTCCTCCTTTTTTCTTGCCGTCACCCTTTGGATTACGGCCAACTCCTTTTAATATGTCACTGAATAACCGGATTGTCGTGGAATCAATAATAAGTACCTCCTTAAAAGTCAGTCCAAATGTCCGGCTGTCCGACAAAAAACTATGATAATGTTTTACCAGGGTAAAATATAGATCCTCAAAGAACTTATGGCTTCTGTTACGCAGTCCGTCGCATGCTGTACTCTTAGCTGGTGCCTGGTCCATACCCAGATGATTAAGCTTGCCGCCCATTGCACGAAGCCCTTCGCAGACTTCTGTCATCGAATCGCACCGGCTCAGTATCCCGAACAGCATTGTGAAAAGGTGTGTACGGGTTTTGAATGACTTGTAATAATAATCACTCTCATGCTTCCTTATCAATCCCTGTATGTCAACTTTATCAACCAAATTCATTATCTGTTTGAAGATCGGCTGTCCGACTAATTTTATTTCTGTAATTTTACCCATGTTGTGTTTAGTTTGTGGTAAAACCAAATTACAACATTGGGGGAAACCTTTGGGGAGTACCCCTCTTTTTATTATTTTAGTCGGACACTAGTGCTTTGAAATAGTTATAGCTCAGAGCGTTGCTCAGGCAATGAGAAAGGTAAGTGATGGTTTTTTCCCTGATGTGATTATTACTGATCTGGTGATGCCGGATACTGATGGCAGAGTTCTGGTAACACAATTCAAGGCAAGTAAACAATATGGCAGAATACCAATCATTATCCTTTCGAGCTTAGACAGCAGTATTTGCAGATCTGATTTGCTTAAGCTGGGGGCAGATGACTATATAACCAAGCCCTTCAATCCTTTAGAACTAGAGGTCCGTATTAAAAAGTTGTTATAACAGACAATCCAAAGTTAAATGAAACCAATATGGCTCATAATAGGAGGTAAAGTAAGTTTGTGAGGAAACTCTCAGGAAATGACCATGAAACTATTACCATAGATTCGGAATGATTCCAGTTAACTGATTAAAAAATCATTTGTCGGAGTTTGATTTATGTAGCAGAAATAGATACCGGATTTTCGTATAAGGATATTATTTATAATAATACTTATAGGAAACGTGTTGTGCGGTTGAATCTTAATATATTCATTTAGTGCTCAATAACCTTTTAGTTACATATTTTGTATTTTTTCGAAATAAACCCCCTTTCATTTTCCCCCAGGGGGAAATGCAGTACTCCTTCCCCCCTGCCTTGCTCCGCCGAAGCGGCTACGCGAAGGCGCAGGGGGAAGGCCGGGAAGGGGGGTAATTGCAAGAATATGAGAAGATTAGATTATTTATTTGAGTTTTTAACATAGTTATCGACCAATTACAGACTCTTTTATTTAATTGTCAACCGCACAACGCGTTTATAGGAAATATTTAAATGGCTGTTATCAGACCATTACCACTTTATGCATCTGAAAAGCATACTTGCCAAAAGTTGATTAGCAGATTTCCTGGTCAGGCAGGATTAAAAGGTCAATTTTTAGTTACCAGTAGGAAAGAAACGAAAACCATGTTTTCTGAAGAACATAAATATCATAATACGGGAGTCTATTTAGAATGAGAATCTTCTGGCTCGATTCTCTGCTTTTTTATTTAAAAATGCCCGGTTCCGGGTATTCTATATTCGTTTACGAAGATATTTCAAATCAATAAAAAATCAGAATCGCCATGTATTTATCTGACATACTATTACATAACAAGAATGGCACAATCATTGGCATATATTGATTATAATCAATACAAAAGAAAATGAAATGCAAAGTGTTAATAGCATCTGAAGATAAAAACAGTAATCTGTTGCTTTCTGATCAGTTATGTAATTCATTTGAGGTGCATATAGTAACTGATGGCAAGTCTGCCTCTGATTTTCTTGTAAAAAACGGTCATGTAGATATCCTGATCTGTGATTATCTTACGCCTTCTTTGAATGGTATTGAACTGGCAAAAAGGATTAAAGCATCATACAGCACAGGCTCAATGAAGATTCTTATGGTAGCCTCCACTTTAAATCCGTCTCTGTATGTTGAAATGATAAATAGCGGAGTTGATGCAATAGTTGAGAAACCATTTGATCTGACAAATATGGAAAGCAGGTTATGGAAAATCTTACCTGAAATCAGTCAGTCATAAATATTACTTTCCCAGATTCTTTTATTTTAATCTGCACCTTAAGTGTGACTTCACTTAAGGTGCAGAATTATGAAATCGGATTTGTGTTATTCTCAATTTATACTGACGTTGGCAAAAAGAACAATGTGATGTATTGACCCATTAGTAGTATATTTGCAACTTCGTCTTAAACTAAATGTCATTATACTCTGAGCCGGGTCCCGGATAACCCATCTCCATGATTGAGAAACGGCGTATAAGAATTGCCGTAGCCCTGATATATTTCTGCACAGATATAAGCTTCGAGTTGATAAGTTTGGCATTAACGATTCGATGTGGACTTGGGACTACGATTATGATTTGTTAACAGGAAAATTCAATATTAAAAATGTTGTGCCGTTATGTCCTGTATGTGAATCTCCGATGGAACATAATAATATCGCTCAAATGGCTACATGTCCAAAATGCAGGCTGGAAGGGAAAAGATCATCTTCTGGAATTCAACAATTTTCAAACGATGTAGCAAAAGAAATAATTAGAAGGTATAATTCAGGTGAATGGAAAAAGCTTGATAAGTGAATAATAAAAAATCGGCCGCTAACACGGACAATATGGGTAAGTTGCTTGTCACACTTTTTGCTTTAGCTCCTGCATCCAAGACAAATTTGTAATAGTTCTTGCACCCGGACACGCTCCTCTGCCCGCAATTTAAATCCTATACCTTGACTGATTCCTGGCTCCGCTTAAACTTGTACCCCATGACGCTCGCTTCGCTTCGGTCAGGGCCTTCGGCGCGACTCCCGACTCACTCCGTTCGCCGGGACTAGACTGCACCAGTGCTGTTAACAAAATAACAATACGCTGACATGTTTTCTGCTCTCCTCAAACATTAAACCACGACCGCTGATTTGGCACATTGACCTATGCCCAATACTAAATCCAGCCCTCAGGCAAAAGCTATAGCCAAATGTCTTCGCATAGGTCTAGTAGGACACAAGTGATTCATAATTAGGAAAATTCGCTATTTTTTTTAATTTTGTTAAAGCATAGATGCGTTGCTCATAGAATTTGTTGTTGAATCCTCTTTATCCGGGAATATCCCGGGTGTTAAACTCTTTAGCTGATAAGATGAAAATGACCATGAACATTTTTTAAAAGTACGCAAACTAACAAATTGAATTAAAGCATTCATTTCTATCGATTATCACATTTGGTACATAATCTTGAGCTAACAGGCGCAATAAAATTCAAGTTTATTTTACTGCAATAAAAAGAAGGTCACCATGGAAATAAAAGACAAAACTATCGCGAGACGTCAGATTCTTCTGCTCATTGGCATTCTCTCTGCTTCTATAGTCGCATGCGGGTATCTTTTCCATAACAACCAGGCAAATATGATCCGAGAAGAAAAGTACAGCGATCTGAAAGCAATTGCTTCGTTAAAAATTGATCAACTTGTACAGTGGCAAAATGGGCGAATTTCCGATGCACGGGTTATTTCTCAATCACCGTTTTTTATCCATGGAGTTGAGCAATGGTTGAATAAAAAAGACGATATCATGTTCAAAACAGATATTGAGAAACCTATTACCATGCTTCAAGAAGAGAATGGGTACGAAAGCATTTATCTCATGGATAATAATGGAGAGCCTCTTCTCTCTGTAGGAAAAGTATTGGACCGGCTTGATCCTGTTGCAGTGGAAAAGATCCTGAATGCCTCAAAAGCTGATAGTGTCGTATGTTCTGATTTCTATTACTGCAAATTAGAAAATACAATTCATTATGACATTATTGTGCCCCTCAGAAATGAAACGAATATCACGATTGCAATTCTCGTTCTTCGAACCAATCCATATAGCTACTTATATCCATTAATTCAATCCTGGCCCACGCCGAGCAAAACATCGGAAACACTGCTTATCCATAAGAATGGCGACAGCGTCCTGTTTCTGAATGACTTGCGGTTTCATACCAACGCTGCCCTGACCATAAAGATTTCCTTAACTCAAAAAGATGTGCCTGCTGTTCAATCGGTTATGGGACTTGAAGGAGTTTTTGAAGGTAAGGATTACCGTGGTGTTGAAGTGTTGAGTGACATCCGTCGTGTGCCTGGCACTTCGTGGTATATGGTAGCAAAGGTTGACAAAAAAGAGATATATTCTAATCTCAATCTGTTGGCAATACTGACTTCCCTGTTGACCGGAATATTGGTGTTATTATGTGGAACCGGGATTATGTGGGTCTATCATTACCGTCAGAGAAATATCTATAAAACGCTTTGGCAGACCCAGGAAGAATATCGCACAACACTCTACAGCATTGGCGATGCGGTTATCGCAACGGATAAAAAGGGCAGAGTGAAGTATATGAATAATGTTGCCGAACAATTAACCGGTTGGAAAGAACATGAGGCAAAGAACAAACCCCTTGAAGAAGTGTTCCGGATCATCAATGAAAACACACGGACGAGGTTAGAAAATCCTGTTCAACTGGTTTTAAAAGAAGAGTACGTTACAGGGTTTGCAAATCACACATTGCTTATCTCAAAAGATGGAAAGGAAATTCCGATAGCAGACAGCGGTTCACCGATACGGGATGAGAAGAATGAAATTATTGGTGTTGTTCTTGTGTTCAGAGATCAAACGGAAGAACGGGCAAGCCAGAAGGCGCTGATGGAAAGCGAGAGGAAATTTAAACAGGTATTTGAAACTACCAATGTCGGTAAATCAATGACATTGCCAACTGGTGAAATAAATGTCAATGATGCATATTGTAAAATGCTTGGTTATAGTGCGGATGAATTAAAAAACAAAAAATGGCAGGAATTAACTCCGGCAGACGAAATTGAAAACACAGAACTGATTATCGGCAAGTTATTAAAAGGTGAAGAAAATTCGGCACGCTTTGACAAACGATATATAAAGAAGGATGGTTCATATATTTGGGCAGATGTAAGTGCCGTATTGATTCGGAATGATAGAAATGAACCATTACATTTCATCACTACAGTCGTAGACATCACCGAACGCAAACGAATGGAGCAAGAGCTGCACCGATTTGCCGAGCGTCTTGAACTGGCGCAGGATGCGGCAGGCGTGGGCGTCTGGGACTGGAATGTCGTCTCCGGACATATCGATTGGACCACGATGATGTTCGTTCTGTTCGGTCTGGACAAAAACAAGGACACGGCTTCCTTCGAGTCGTGGCGGCGGGTTTTGCATCCCGAAGATTTGGCACACGCAGAAGCACGCATCATGCAGGCGCTGGATGAGCACGTCGTTCTGGTCAACGAATATCGGGTGGTGATGCCGGATGGCAAAATCCGCTGGATCAATGCGACAGGCAAAGGGATTTACAGCGAGAGCGGCGAAGCCCTCCGCATGATCGGGACCTGCACTGACATCACCGAACGCAAACGGGCTGAGGAAGCGCCGTGTCTTGAGAAAGATAACTTTCGTCATTCTCTCGATGATTCTCCCCTGGGAATACGAATTGCCTCATTTGAGGGTGAAACAATTTATGCAAATAAGATTCTTCTGGATTTGTACGGATACGAAAATCTTAAAGAACTGCAGAATTCACCTTTAAAAGACCGGTATACACCTGAAAGCTATATTCAGGCTCAAAAAAGGAAACAACTGAGAAAACAGGGGGATTTCAGTGCAAATGATTATGAAGTGAGTGTTGTCAGAAAAAATGGAGAAGTACGCCATCTCCAAGTGTGGCGGAAGGAGATCCTCTGGGATGGGACCAGGCAGTACCAGGTCATCTATAATGATATAACCGACCGCAAACAGGCGGAGCAGGCGTTGCAACATGAGAAAAATCTGGCCCAACAATACCTTAACATCGCCGGAGTGATGATTGTAGTGATTGGGGCGGATCAAAATATCGTGTTAGTCAATCGGAAAGCGTGTCAGGTTATTGGTCTTGCTGAGCCGGACCTCGTCGGTAAGAATTGGTTTGATACTGTCTTGCCTGAAAAAGGGAGAGAGAGAATTAAAAATGTATTTGCTGACTTGCTCGCCGGAAAGGTAGAACCTAGAGAATATGTTGAGAACCCGATCCTGACTGCACGCGGAGAAGAACGTCTGATTGCCTGGCATAACACTGTTCTGAAGGATAAGAACGGCACAATCGTGGCCACGTTGAGTTCGGGAGAGGACATCACAGAGCGAAAGAAAGGAGAAGAAGAGATTCTGAGGTCAAGGAAGTCACTTGAAGATCTGTACCGGCGCCTGAATGAAATACGGGAAGAGGAAAGGACTTATGTTTCACGCGAAATGCACGATCAGCTCGGACAATCGCTGACAGCCCTGAAAATGGATCTTAACAGGTTGAAGAAAGAAATCAGTACCAAGCCTGATGCTGTTGCCAGACTAAATGATATTATTGAGCTGGTCTCAAACACAATTAAAGATGTACAGCATATCTCTTCAGAACTACGTCCGGAAATCCTCTTTGATCTGGGATTAGTGCCTGCAATAGAATGGTATATTAACAGTTTTGAAACAAGATCAGGTATTAAATGTGATCTGCAGGCAGACGATTGCAGGTATGATGATGAAAAGAAAAACCTGGTACTCTTCAGAGTTCTGCAGGAAGCGCTTACAAATGTTATGCGCCATGCAAATGCAACTTCAGTTTCCATCAAACTTCAAAAAACAAATGCAGGTACTATTCTTTCTGTTAGAGATAATGGTATAGGAATCTCTAAGGAAAAAGCAGACTCAATTGAATCATTGGGAATTCTGGGGATGCGTGAACGTGCACGTCAGTATGGAGGTAATTTAGATATCTCATCCAGAAAGAATAAAGGCACAACTTTAACTATAACAATACCTTAAATTTAAGCATTTTGAAATGAATGTTCTTATTGCCGACGATCATTCAATAGTCCGTGAGGGACTTAAGCAGATATTAAAGTCTCTTGACGAAATATGCCGGATAGATGAAGCTGTAACCGGGGATGAAGCCTGGACAAAAATCAAAGTTGGAAATTATGACCTCGTGGTCCTTGATGTTGCTATGCCCGGTATTAACGGACTGGATGTTCTAAGAAACATCAGGGATCATGATCTGAAAATTCATGTCCTTATGTTAAGCGTCTATCCCCAGGAGCAATATGCCATCAGGGCGTTTCACCTTGGCGCATCAGGATACCTTTCGAAAGACACAGCATCTGAAGAATTAGCTCTTGCAATAAGAAAAATCGCATCGGGTGGAAGATATGTTACGGCTTCCTTAGCTGAGAAAATCGCTTTTAACGGATACGGAGAAGATGCCGGTAAACCTCATGATAAACTCTCTGAGAGAGAATTCCAGGTGATGCTTATGCTGGCAAAAGGGAAATCCGTTACTGAAATCGCGAAGCAAATCTTTATTTCCGATAAAACAGTAAGCACATACCGAATCAGAATTCTTGAGAAAATGGGCATGAAGAATAATGCCGAGCTGACGATATATGCTATAAGGAATAATATGATAGAATGACGGCGCAAGGGCGCAAGGGCGCAAAGGCGCAAGGGCGCAAGGGCGTAATGGCGCAAAGGCGCAAAGGCGCAGCGGCGCAAAGGCGCAAGGGCGCAGGCAAAAGAATCAGGTACTTCTGGCGCGAATTAGTTTTGTCAACATAACAGAAATGATCTTACATTCCTCAATCAGTTGATCAGCATCATTTTTAATTATATAACCGACTTCATATCCAATAATTATCTGAGTCAATAATTCCGCTGCAGATCCTTTAGCAATATAGAAATGACGAACTGATTGCTTGTCAGTTTCTAATTCATCACCCTCAGAAATATTTGAAGGAATACTGACTGCGGATCTTTGAATCTGATCTTTAAATCCACGATCCCTTGAAAATTTTTGATTTTGCGTTAACCTGTAGATTTTAACAGCAAGATCTTTGGCTATTTGCCAAACACGAAGTTTTTGGAAATTTCCCATTTTGCAGCGATTAAAATTAGTAATGAATATGTTAGCACTAAAGTATAAAAATAACCTTATATTTTAAATTCGTTATTTACTGTAATCTTGCCGCTGAGCCGTTATGCCGTTGAGCCGTTATGCCGTTGAGCCGTTGTGCCGTTGAGCCATCCATGTCATCTTTCCCCTACAACAAAATCATCCTTCCCCTACATGCTAACAGGCTAAATTACTATATCTTACACTGTCTGCATTTACTAACATTGTATTTCCCGGGAAGCATGAAAAACCTGGTCCCGGGATAAATAATAACTGATTCGATATGAAAATAGTAATTGCAGATGATTCCTCTCTGTTGAGAGAAAGAATTAAAGGCCTGTTAGAAGATACTGATAAGAATTTAAGTGTGTATGAAGCTGAAAACGGTTTGGATGCACTGCGAAGTATCAAAGAATACGAGCCTGATCTTGCAATTATTGATATCCGGATGCCGGAAATGAATGGGATAGAGGTATTGGAGAAACTCAGCGAATTGAAATTGAAGACCACAATTTGTATGCTGACAAATTACCCATTCTGGCAATATAGAAGAAGGTGCTATGACCTGGGAGCTCATTACTTCCTTGATAAGAACCAGGAGGTTGAAAGGATAAAAGATATTATTAATAAACTGTCGGAAATTAATAAAAGCTGACTATATGGCAGAACTGCTACCAACAATTGAAGATCAGATAGTTGTTTTTACTCTCGACGAACTGAAATATGCAATTCCCCTGCATTCGGTAAAAAGGGTAATTCATGCAGTTGAGATAAGGTTCCTGCCCGAAGCTCCGGAAATCATTTCAGGCATAATCAATGTACAGGGCCAGATAATCCCGGTGGTTAATCTCCGTGAACGATTTGCTCTTGCCGATCGTGAAATTAGCCTGGACGACCAGATAATAATTGCCGATACGGGAAAAAGGCAGATAGCAATTGTTGTTGATTCTGTTTCAGGTGTAAACGATCTTGCACAAGTACCGATGAAAGAAGCAGGAAAAATCCTGCCGTATGCAAAAAACCTGAAGGGAGTGGCAATAATAAATGATGAGCTTATTCTTATTTATAACCTGGAGAAGTTTCTTAGTCTTGATGAGGAGAAACTACTGGAGAAAGCAATGAAAACAAAAAAGAAATGAACCGTAAGCTGACAGATGAGGATTTATCAGTAGTTAGCGGAGTGATAGCATCGCGGCTCGGATTAAGCTTTCCCACTGAAAGGTGGGAAATCCTTGGGAGGAACCTGGTTTCAGCGTCCCGGGAATGCGGATTTAATGATATGACCGCTTTCATTCAATGGCTCGGCAAAGCCTCTTTTACTCATGATCAGATTGAAACTCTTGCATCTCACCTCACTGTTTCCGAAACATATTTCTGGCGCGAACCTCAGGTATTTACAGCATTAACTGATTTTGTATTTCCGGAATTAATTAAATCAAAAAAACCGGGCGACAGGAAATTACGAATATGGAGCGCAGGATGTTCAACCGGGGAGGAACCCTATTCAATCGCTATTGCTCTTCACAGAACAATTCATGATATAAAATCATGGACTGTAGATATTGTCGCTACCGATATAAATATAAAAGCCCTGACGAAAGCAGATGCAGGGATATATTCTTCGTGGTCGTTCCGAAATTCGCCTCCCTGGCTGAAACCTTCTTATTCCATTCATCGCGATGATAACAGGTATGAAATAATCCCTGAAATAAAGAAAATGGTGACCTTCTCATGTTTCAACCTTAATCACGATGAATATCTGTCAACTATCTGCAACAACCGGAAACCGGATATCATATTCTGCCGAAACGTTTTAATGTATTTTACACCCGGTGCGGCAATTAAAATCGCGGCAAATTTGTCTCAATCATTATCCAGGAATGGGTGGCTGGTTGTCTCTTCGTGCGAGTTATCATCACAACTATTCCCGGAACTGGAGCCTGTAAACTTTCCGGGTGCAATCCTGTACAGAAAATCCAGAAAGCATTCTGCAAAATCATACTCTGATCATCAATTATCAGCAAGTGCTTTATTTAAAGAGGAACCTCAACCGGTTGATTCCCTCCAACTTTCATCCTCCATAGCTTCAGCGAAGGAGGATCTCAACTCACTTCAACCGCATAATATCCACGGTAATCCGCATTCAGAAACCTGCACTGACAGAATACCTGCCATCAGGTCGCTTGCCGACAAAGGGTATCTTGCTGAAGCTCTTAATAGCTGTGATGAAGCCATTTCACAAAACAGGCTTGATCCTTCACTGTACTTCCTGAGGGCTTCAATTCTGCAGGATATGAATAAAAACCACGAAGCGATCAAATCGCTTAAGCAGGCTGTTTATATAGATCCGGATTATATTATGGGACACTTTACGTTGGGTAATTTATTCATTTTGCAGGGAATAATCATGAAGGCAAAACGACATTTCGATAATGTTTTAGGCTTACTGATGAAATACACAGATAATGACATCGTAGAAGGATCAGAAGGATTATCGGTAAAGCATATAAGGGAAATCATTAACAGTAACATACAGGTAAAACAGGTATAATGAAGAAAGAAATTATTGCTGTACTTAAAAACAGGGCCAGGGAAATGGCAAGAGAGCCCGAAGAGCAGACATCATCTGCCACAGGTGATTTTTTAATATTTGCACTCGCGGGTGAGATATATGGTATTGATGTCGCATTTATCAGGGAAGTCTATCCGCTCAGGGACTTCACACAATTACCCGGTGTTCCCTCATTTATATTAGGCATAATCAATGTCAGGGGTCAGATACTGCCGGTAGTGGATCTGAAGAAATTCTTTAATCTGCCCGAAAAAGGGCTGGGTGAATTGAATAAAGTAATCATCCTTCATAATCCGGCCATGGAGTTTGGTATACTGGCCGATAATATAACAGGCATGCAACCTGTTCCTTTTGATGCTATCAGAACATCTCCTGTTTCCGTCACCGGTATTGGCTCAGACTATCTCAAAGGAATAGCTCCGGGGAATGTAATCATTCTGGATGGGGAAAAGATACTGAATGATAAGAAGATCATTATACATGAAGAAGTAACTTAGAAACTGGTTCATAATGATTTAAATTAAATAATTTATTTAATTATCCATCAAATTTTTAACGGAGGAAAATACCATGTTTAAAAATCTTAAGATCAGATTAAAGCTGGCATTAGGCTATACTCTTATCCTGGCTTTTATGATTGTTATAATCGTTGTAAATACGAATCAGATCAAAGTCACTCAGGCAAAGCTTGATCGAATAATCAAAGTAAATAATGTCCGTCTGCAGCTGGCAAATAATATGATCGAGCATACCAGGGAAGTCTCTATTGCCTTACGCAATATTTTGCTTTTAAAAAATGACAAAACCACATCTGACCTGAAGCAAAAGATAGATTCTATAAGGAACTTATATGACAGGGACTTTAAGGAACTTGAAGGATTAACAGCAAAAGACGATACAATGTCATTTGTTATTATTAATAAAACTTATTCATCGCAGGTCGCATCGAGACAACTGAATAACCAGGTGATCGATCTGGCAATGGCACATAAATATGAAGAAGCGATAGTGCTTATGAATGAAAAGGCAAGCAGGGCAGTTCAAAAATGGATAAATGATATAGATGATCTTATAACTCAGAATGAAAACCGCAGTAATATGCGTTACCGGGAAGCTGAAAAAGCTGCAGCTAATGCACGTTTAATCATGCTATTTCTTGGGTTAGCGGCCATCTTATTGACTGTTGTTATCTCAATTCTGATGACCTTAAGTATTACGAGACCTTTACAGGTGAGCATGAAGACGGCTAATCTGATTGCTGCCAAAGATCTCACCGGGGATCTTTCTGGTTTTGCAAAACGAAAAGATGAATTCGGAATAATGATTCAATCAATTAACCAAATGATACAGATGCTCAGGGAACAGATGAAGGATATCCTGGACGGGGTGAACATTCTTGCAAGCAGTTCATCTGAAATCCTCGCTTCAACAACACAGATTGCATCAGGTTCCTCCGAAACTGCCGCTGCTATTACCGAGACTACCACAACCGTCGAAGAGGTACGCCAGGCTGCCCAGTTGTCAAATCAGAAAGCCAATACCCTGTCTGACAGTACAAAGCAGGTGGCTCAGGTATCTGTGAACGGCCAGAAAGGTGTTAATGAAACTATTGAAGGAATGAATCATATACGGAAACAGATGGACAAGATCGGTCAGACAATTATCAGGTTAAGTGAACAAAGCGGGTCAATAGGAGAAATTATCGCCTCTGTTACCGATCTGGCAGATCAGTCAAATCTCCTGGCTGTCAATGCCGCTATTGAAGCAGCCAAAGCAGGCGAGCATGGTAAGGGTTTTGCTGTTGTGGCGCAGGAAATAAGAAACCTTGCAGAGCAATCAAAACAGGCAACCACACAGGTCCGGAATATACTGAATGATATTCAGAAAGCCACCAGCGAAGCCGTTCTTGCCACAGAGCAGGGGAATAAGGCAGTTGAGGAGGGAGTTCAAAAATCTGCACAGGCCGGGGATGCAATACGGGCGCTTGCAAAAATGAGCGATGAGGCAGCCCAGGTTTCGACGCAGATAGCTGCATCAAGCCAGCAGCAACTGGTCGGAATGGAACAGATCGGAACTGCAATGCAGAATATTAACCAGGCCGGCATGGAGACTGCAGCAATTATGGTACAAACTGAACAATCGGTAAAAAATCTGCATGATCTCGGACAAAAACTGAAAGAGCTTGTTGAACAGTACAAAATCTAAACAGGATATAATGAATAAAATGGATGAAGATTTTCTAAAACGGATCAGGGAAACTTTCAGGATTGAGGCGGAAGAACATCTGCGCATATTGTCGGCAGGTCTTACTGAGCTGGAAAAGAAACCGCCGGAAAAACGTGCTGCAGAACTCATTGAAAATATGTATCGCGAAGTGCACAGTTTGAAAGGGGCGGCCCGTTCTGTCGATCAGAAAGAAATTGAATCGGTCTGCCACCCGTTTGAAAGTCTTTTTGCTGCCCTGAAAAGAAAAGATATCGTTTTATCTCCCCGGCTCTTCGATATCCTGTTAAAAGCAATCGACATTTTAACCAGGCTGCTCTCAACAGATGGGATTGTGAAAACACCTGCAGAGCGGCAAATACACAAGGATATAATCAATCAATTAAAGAAGGCGGCAGAAGAATCTCCTTCAGACACCCACGGAAAAGAGTACCCTGATTTTAGTGGCGAGCCGCAAACTGAAGAAAAAGTTATTGTCAGTGAAACAGAAAAAAATAAAGTCTCAGGAGTAGCTGAAAGCTATGAACCTGCCATGGCCAAAGTGGTCCGGATCCCTGTTTCAAGACTCGATCCCCTTCTGTTACAATCAGAAGAATTGCTCCAGACAAAAATATCCTTTGATCAGCGGCTAAATGAACTGAAAGACGTCAATGTCAGAGTTACCGGATTCAAAGCTCAACTATCAAAATACAGCATCGATGTGCCGGAAACAGCTAAAATGATACATGATGAGTATCATGAATTTGCAGGGAACTGTCTGTCCGAAATGGAAAACCGACTCAACGAATTACAGCATTCAATCGAAAAGGATCAATATACTTTTAACCGTCTGACCAATGACCATCTCGGGGAGGTAAAACAGATTCTCATGCTCCCGGTCTCGTCTCTTGTTGAATCCTTTCCTTCCATGGTCAGGGATATCTCTCATGAACATAATAAAGAGGTAAAATTTAATATTACCGGTATGGAACTTGAGGTCGATAAACGTATCCTTGAAGATCTTAAAGATCCTTTGCTGCATCTCATACGTAACAGTCTTGACCATGGTATAGGAAAACCTCATGAACGGACAGAACAAAACAAGCCTCCGTCTGGCACAATAAATCTTGAATTCAAAGCCAGGGGAAGCGATATGATTGAAATCGTTTTGTCGGATGACGGTAAAGGTATCGATACTGAGAATGTTCTTAAAGCTGCTGTCAGATCGGGCGTTATTTCAGCCGAAGCTGCAGAAAATCTTAATCGTGATGAGATTATTTCCCTGATCTTTAAGTCCGGAGTTTCGACCAGCTCTGTTATAACAGATATCTCGGGCCGCGGCCTGGGTCTGTCAATAGTAAGCGAAAAAGTCGAAAAGCTTAATGGTAAAGTAAGTGTCAGGACGGAAAAAAGTAAGGGAACTTCTTTTCATATACTTCTTCCTGTTACGCTTGCCACATTCAGGGGGATTCTTGTGAAGACCGGCGAATATATGTTCATTCTTCCCTCTGTTAATGTAGTTCGGGTGTTAAGGACAGAATCCGGAGAGATTAAAACTGTTGAGAATCATGATACTATCAGTTTTGATAAAAAGGTAATCCCGATGGCCGATCTTGGAAATGTGCTGGGTCTTCAGGAACCAGGAAATAAAACTACAGAGCTTTCATCGAAGAGTTCCGATCAGATCTGTATAGTTGTTCTGACCTCAGGTGATGATGTGGTTGCATTCAGAGTTGATGATGTGCTTGATGAACGGCAGGTGCTTGTAAAGAACCTTGGAAAGCTTCTTACCAGGGTTAAGAATATTTCAGGGGCCACAGTGCTGGGTTCAGGAAACGTCGTGCCTGTATTATATGTCCCCGATTTAATAAAATCATCAATAAGTGCACAAGAAAAGGTCAGTAGACCTGTTGCTGCCGGGATTACTCCTGAAAAATCAGCGAAAATCCTTGTTGCTGAGGATTCTGTTACTGCCAGGGCTCTGTTGAAGAACATACTGGAAACTGCAGGATATCAAGTATCTACAGCTATTGATGGGACCGATGCTTTCACTAAAGCGCGGATGGAAGGATTCGATCTGATTGTTTCTGATGTAGATATGCCAAGGATGAACGGATTTGAACTGACTGCAAAAATAAGGAACGACAGGAAACTAAGTGAAATACCGGTTGTCCTAGTAACAGCTCTTGAATCTCGCGAGGATCGTGAACTGGGAATTGAGGTCGGTGCCGATGCATATATTGTTAAACGCAGCTTCGACCAGACAAATTTGTTGGAAATTATTAGGAGGTTGATATGAAGACGGCACAACGGCTCAGCGGCTCAGTCGCATATTTACACCATTGCGCCCATGCGCCTTTGCGCCATTGCGCCGTAATAATAAGTAACAAGTGACACGAAAAAGTTATGATCAAAGCTCTTATAGTTGATGACTCAAAGGTTCAGCGTGAATTCCTTGCTCACCTTCTTTCTTCCGATCCTGATATCAGTGTTGTGGGTCTGGCTGCTTCCGGCGCTGAGGCAATTGAACAGGCAAAGACAAAGAAGCCGGACGTGATCACCATGGATATACATATGCCGGGAATAGACGGTTATGAGGCTACCCGTTTGATCATGGAGACTGTCCCTACCCCTGTAATTATTGTAAGCGGAAGCGCCACGACAAAAGAAGTGGCGGGTACATTCAAATCTCTTGAAGCCGGCGCCCTGGCAGTTGTTCTTTGTCCTCCGGGATTTGAAAATCCCGATTTCGCTGCTTTACGTATGGAGCTGATACAAACCGTCAAGCTGATGTCGGAAGTAAAAGTGGTAAAACGTTTCCCAAGAGGCCGGAATAAACAGGCAAAACCTCTTCGTCTCGAACAGACACTTGAGACCGGGATGTCAGGGATTGAGATCATCGCAATCGGCGCTTCAACAGGAGGCCCGACTGCCCTTGAAATAATTCTTTCAGGGCTGCCGGCTGATCTGCCGGTGCCGGTTCTTATCGTTCAGCATATAACTGCAGGTTTCTTAACCGGGTTTAAGGAATGGCTGTCGAAGACTTCTGGTATCAGGCTGAAAATCGCTGAAGACGGCGAAGAGGCCCGGGCAGGGATTGGTTATATTGCTCCGGATAATTATCAAATGGGAATTGACAGGAGAAAAATAATTAAGTTAACCAGTGGCCCGCCTGAACATGGATTAAGACCTTCTGTCAGCTATCTTTTCCGCACTGTCGCTCAGAATTTCGGACCAAATGCCGTGGGAATCCTGCTTACAGGCATGGGTACGGACGGAGCAGGGGAACTGAAAGAAATGAAAGAAAAAGGGGCATTGACAATTGTTCAGAACGAGGAAAGCTCGGTTGTATTCGGGATGCCCGGCGAGGCTCTGAAAATTGGCGCTGCCGACCATGCATTTTCTCCGGAAAAGATTGTTGAGATACTTATTAAATCAGGTTCCAAAAAATAGATCATGGGCAAGAAAATAAAAAGTCCCGGTCAGTCCGCCGATATTTTAATCGTTGAAGACAGCCCTACGCAGGCTGCCCGGTTAAAATATCTGCTCGAAAATCATCAATACAAGGTCGAAGCATGTATGAATGGACAGCAGGCCCTCAGCTGGCTTTCCGATAATAAACCATTACTGGTAATATCGGATATCGTCATGCCTCAAATGAATGGATTTGAACTCTGTGAAAGGATAAAATCAGATAAGAGTATTGAAAATATACCGGTAATCTTATTGACCTCCCTATCTGATCCTGATGAAGTTATTGAGGGGCTCTCATGCGGCGCCGACAGTTTCATAACCAAACCATTCAATGATGAATATCTCCTTTCCATCATAAGAAAGATACTTGCTGAAAAGGAGGTACCTGAATTCAGAAGTGATTTTACTGATATAGAAATTAACTATGGCGGAAAGAAAAGAACAGTAAGAACCGGCTCCAGGAAGGTGATTAAATTCCTGCTGAATATATATCGGGGAGCGGTTCACCAGAATAATGAGCTCATACAAACACGTGATGAACTGAGATTATTAAATGAAAAGCTTGAGGATCTGGTAGAAGAAAGGACCAAAGAACTTAAAAAGGACGAGGAACAAATCCGTGCTTTCAATGCCGAGCTTGAACAGAGAATAAAAGAGCGCACAGCTCAGCTTGACGCTGCAAATAAAGCCAAGAGTGAGTTTCTTGCCAATATGAGCCATGAAATACGGACACCTTTAAATGCAGTACTGGGATATGCTGAGCTTCTGGGTCACATGGTTGAGGATAAAACCCAGAGAGATTACCTGGATTCAATAAAATCGAGCGGACGAAGCCTGCTTACCCTGATTAACGATATTCTTGACCTGTCAAAGATCGAGGCAGGAAAGCTTGAATTGCAGTTTGAATATGTGAATGCCAGATCATTTTTTTCGGAATTTGAGCAAATATTTTCTTTACGATTATCCGAAAAGGGATTAAGATTTATCCTTGAAATCTCATCGGGTGTTCCGGATGGCATTCTGGTTGATGATGCCAGGCTGCGGCAAATTATTCTCAATCTTATCGGGAATGCAGTGAAGTTCACCGAGAAAGGCTATATCAAGTTAAGGGTTTATTCTGAAAATCCTCAGATGGTAAAATTATCTGAAGAAAAAAGTGAAGAATATATTGATCTTGTCATTGAAGTTATTGATACCGGAATTGGTATTTCCCAGGAGGTGCAGGATAAGATCTTTGATCCCTTTATTCAGGGTGAAAACCAGAGTATCAAAAAATACGGTGGCACAGGACTCGGGCTGGCGATCACGCAGAGGCTTATTCAACTTATGAACGGGACAATAGGTCTTGACTCACGGTTGAAAAAAGGAAGTAATTTTAAAGTACGCATCTCTGATGTTTCGTATTTAAGGGATTTCGAAAAAAGGACCCAGGAGATTGAGCTTGATCCCGCGGAAATAAAATTTCATGAAGCTACGATTGTCGTGGTTGATGATGTTGAACATAACAGGAAATACCTTATTGATGCCCTGAAAAATACCAGAATAAAAATTATTGAAGCTGAGGACGGACAAAAGGCATATTCTCTTGTCCAGAAAAATAAACCTGATCTTGTGATCACTGATATAAGGATGCCTGTTCTTGACGGTTTTGGCTTACTGGAAAAACTGAAAAGCAATAAAGGTTTACGGCATATTCCGGTCATAGCATACTCTGCATCTGTAATGAAAGCCCAGCGGGAACGGATGAGGAAGAGCGAGTTTGCAGGCTTGTTAATCAAACCGGTACAGGTGACTGAATTATACCTCGAACTTATGAATAATATTCGTTATGAAACGGTTAAAGCACCTGAAACGAAGCAATCTTTACCCAGGACCAAAACCTCTGAAGAGATATCTGACCTGGCGGAGTTGATTCATTTACTCGATACGCAGTTTAAAGAAGTCTGGTCTACATTTTCACGTGTGCAACCCATTAACGAAGTCAGGGATTTTGGAAACAGGCTGATTGAACTTGGGAAGAAACACAATACTTCAATTATTACCGGATACGGTACAGACCTGACCCAGGCTGCCGAAAGTTTCAACATTGAAGAAATACTGACACTGATAAGGAAATACCCTGCTATTGTTGACTCAATAAAAGATATGGAAACAAATACAATATGAATATATGAATAAATCTCTTCCAGTAAGCCCCGTGATCCTCCTGGTTGATGATAATCCCCATAATCTGCAGGTTCTGGGGAAACTGTTGTATGATGAAAATTACATGATTGAGTTCGCTGTCAATGGTGAAGCGACTCTTGAATGGCTGAAGAAGAGAAGATTTGACCTGATCCTTCTCGATTTAAACATGCCGGGGATGAACGGATTTGAAGTATGTAAAAGAATACGCTCTGATAAGAAGATGAATAACCTACCCGTAATATTTCTTTCTGCCGAATCGGAAAGAGAGAGCATTCTGAAAGGATTTGAGGTAGGTGCCCAGGATTATGTTACAAAACCATTTGATAACAGGGAATTGCTTGCAAGAGTTAAAACACAGCTGGATCTTAAGTCAAAAACAGAAAACCTTGAGAAAATCAATGAATGGCTTGGAAAAAAGATCGATAACTGGTTAAAACTGAGCCTGACCAAACAGGAAAAAACAGATGGAAGTGATTTAAGCGTTAAAATCATGGAATTCGATAAGAACCAGAGCATACTATTGAAAGATATTTACCTTGAGCTTGATACAGCACTACAAGAAATGGAAAAACTGATCGGAAAAAGTAAGCATCCTGATATAATGAATCAAGCTAAGGAAATTATCAGGAGAATGTCGGATATAACCAATAAACTGAAAATGCTTTAAGATAAAAATGATATTGCCTGATAAACATAATGGCACAGCAGTAGAAACTTCTATCCTGATTGTAGATGATAATCCGAAAAACCTTCAGATTCTGGGCAATTATCTGCAAAATGAAGGTTACCATGTTGAATTTGCTTTGGAAGGTGATTCAGCTCTTAAATGGGTTGAAAGAATGGAATTCGATCTGATTCTTCTCGATATAATGATGCCGGGAAGAGATGGTTATGATGTATGTAAAATAATAAAAAGTGTTCCCGTAAAACAGAAAATCCCGATAATATTCCTTACGGCTAAAACCGATACGGAAAGTATTGTAAAGGGATTTGATTCAGGCGCTGTTGACTATATCACAAAGCCATTTAACCAGAAAGAGCTGTTAGCCAGGGTACGGACACAAATTGAACTCAAGAGAAACAGAGATGAGATAGCAAAAAACCTCGAAGATATTGAATATAAAAACAAACTTATAACATACAGCATTCAATATGCACAGACAATTCAGTCAGCCGTGATTAAGGCGTCTCAGAATGGTTCTGCTGTTTTTAAAGAACAATTCTTCCTATTCCTGTCGAGAAATATAGTCAGCGGCGATTTTTACTGGTTTCATAACACCGGCAGGAAAATATTGGCAGGTGTTTTTGATTGCACTGGTCATGGTATTCCCGGTGCATTCATGAGTATCCTGGGAATAACTTTGTTAAATGAGACAGTAATAAGAGAAGAAATTGTTGAACCTCCCCTGATACTTAAGCGGTTAAGAGAAAAAATCATTGAAGCCCTGGGACAAAAAGGTGAATGCTTTGAGGTTAAAGATGGGATGGACGGTGCAATAATAAGTTATGATCTGAATAATAAAACCCTGGTGTATTCCGGAGCATTCAATCCTGTTTTTATCCTGCGGAACAACGATATTATTGAATTGAAAGGAGATAAAAAGTCTTTAGCATATAGTGAAAATCTGTCTGATTTTTCACTCCAGAAAATGATATTACATCCGGATGACATCATTTACATGTTTACCGACGGATACAAGGATCAGTTTGGAGGACAGGATATGAAGAAACTTGGTTCCTGTCGATTCAGGGAACTGCTTATCAGATCACATAAAAATCCACTGGAAACTCAAAAGCAGCTTTTACTGGATGCTTTAAATGACTGGAAAGGAAATGAAGAACAGGTTGATGATATAACTGTGGTTGGATTGAAATTGTAATTCATATGAAAAGGCAGGTGCATAAAACCAAGTCGGCAAAGACTGACATCCTTATTGCCGAGGACAGCCCTACCCAGGCAGCTCAGCTAAAATATCTGCTTGAGAATAATAATTACAAAGTAGCGGTTGCCGCGAATGGAAAGAAGGCTCTAAGCATTATTTCTGAAAGACTGACGTCTATCATTATCTCTGATATCGTTATGCCTGAAATGGATGGATATGAACTATGCAATAAAATCAAGTCGGATAAAAGAACTGAAAATATTCACGTAATTCTACTTACCGGGCTGTCTGATCCGGAGGAGATTTTAAAAGGTCTTTCATGCGGCGCCGACAGCTTCATTACCAAGCCTTACAACGAGAGGTACCTCTTGTCGCAGATAAGCAAGTTCCTGTCAGGGGGTGATATTAAAAATGGGGGTAAAGTGCCTTTCGACACTAAAATATTGTTTAAGGGGAAGAAAAGGTCCATACAAACTGAGCAGCACAAAATTATTAATCTGCTGGTGAATATTTATGAAGGTGCAATACAGCAGAATGAAAAGCTGATCAGAACGCAGGAGGAACTCAGGCTTTTAAATGAAAAGCTCGAATCAATCGTTGAAGATCGTACATCTGATCTTAAAGATAAGATCAGGCTGAGTAACGAGATTGCTGAAAAGCTCACGTCAAGCGAGGAAAAGCTCCGCAGGATGTTTGAAACAATGGTTCAAGGTGTTGTATATCAGAATGCTGACGGGCATATCTTCTCAGCTAATCCGGCTGCTGAACGAATCCTGGGTCTGACATTCGATCAGATGCAGGGAAGAACTTCCATGGATCCCCGCTGGAAATCCATCCATGATGATGGCTCTGATTTTCCTGGGAACAAGCATCCTTCCATCGAGGCACTTTCCACAGGAAGAGAGGTTCACAATGTGGTGATGGGAATTTTTAATCCATTGCTCGACGGCTACACCTGGATAAATATCAATGCTATTCCTCTGTTCAGGTCAGGAGAGAGCAAACCTTACCAGGTCTACACTACCTTTGAAGATATAACCGAGCGCAGACAGGCAGAAGAAAAGATAAAGAATCTTCTTTACCGTCAGGAGGTTATTCTTTCATCCATTCCTAATATAATTATGGAAGTCGATAATGATAAAATATTTACCTGGGCCAATAAATCAGGTCTTGAATTCTTCGGCAACGATGTTGTGGGGAAGAGTGCTGAATCCTTTTTTGTTGGTGAGCAGGATACTTATAAGCTTTTCCAGCCAATTTTTAACGGGACAAAGAATGAACTTAATTTTGATAGCTGGCAACGACGACATGATGGTGAAGAGAAGCTCCTTACGTGGTGGTGGCGTGTGCTCAGGGATACACATGACAAAACTACCGGTGCTCTTTCATCGGCTCGTGATATTACTGACCGTTACATTACTGAGAAGAAAATAAGAGAAAACGAAAAGAAATATCATCAGATTTTCGATAATGTAACGGACCTGTACTTTGAGACTACTTTCGATGGAATAATAATGGATGTAAGTCCATCCATAACTCTCCTGTCAAAGGGCCAGTACAGCAGAAATGATCTGATCGGAAGATATATGTCTGATTTCTATCATGATCAGAGTACAAGACATTCATTGCTTACTAAGTTGAAAAGGGAAGGCTATGTCACTGATTTTGAAATCTTACTTAATAATAAAGATTGCTCTTTGGTCCCCTGTTCCATATCATCTAAAGTTATTCTGGATGACGAGGGCAAACCAGAAAAGATAATCGGCAGTATGCGTGATATCTCAGAAAGAAAAGAGTATGAATATGAATTGATAAAAGCAAAGGAAAAAGCTGAGGAAAGCGACAGGCTGAAAACTGCCTTTTTGCATAATATCTCCCATGAAATCAGAACTCCTATGAATGCAATTGTGGGGTTTGCATCAATGCTTGGAGAACCAGTACTGGACTCACAGACACGGCAATCTCATATTGAGACTATTATTCAAAGCAGCAACCACCTGCTGGAAATTATTTCCGATATTGTTGATATATCGAACATTGAAGCCAACCTGGTAAAAATCCATAAAACCGAGACCGACATAAATCTCTTGTTGAATAATCTTTGTAATCAGCTGTTACCGAAAGCAAGAGAAAAAAGAATCACCCTGGTTTGCGAGTCCCGACTCTCAGTAACTGATTCTAAAGTAATGATTGATTCAACAAAACTAAAACAGATTATTTTAAACCTGCTAAATAATGCGTTTAAGTTTACCATTTCAGGTTCTGTGACTATTTCCTGCAGGAAAACCGATAAATTTCTTGAATTCAGCGTGTCGGATACCGGAATTGGTATCCCAAAAGAGTATCATGAGCGGATATTTGACAGATTCTATCAGATACAATACAGTGAATCAAGAACATACGAAGGGACCGGACTTGGACTTGCCATATCCAAAGCCTATGTTGAACTCCTCGGAGGCAGAATATGGTTATCCTCAGAGCAGGGAAATGGCGCCACATTCTTTTTTACAATCCCATTTGAAAAATCGGTAGAAAAGTCAGTCCCCGTAACCGTTGAATCAATGAAACCGGATTATGTATTTCCCGAAACAAAGAATATCCTGGTGGCAGAGGATATTGACAGTAATTTTAAACTGATAGCCTATCTCCTATCATCCACAAATATTAAAGTCCACAGAGCTTCAAATGGGAAAGAAGCTCTTAACCTTGCTTTGAGCAGGAAGGATATAGATCTTATACTCATGGATATTAAAATGCCTGAGATGGATGGGTATACGGCAACCAGACTGATTCGCGAAGCAGGAATCAAAGTACCGATAATAGCCCAGACAGCTTTTGCGGATGACAGGGAAAAGGCAATTGGATCAGGTTGTTCGGGATTCATTTCAAAACCATTCGACAGGAAAAAGCTGATCTCGGTAATATCTGAATATTTGCAATAAAATTTATTTCTGACAATGAGAGGATTTCCCATAGCGAGACCTTTCCAAACTAAAAGAAATCTACTATTTGCATGCACATTTAAAAGCCTCATAGGCTGATGCACAACCAAAGCTTTTTAAAGAGCTTGCAAATAGACAATACGGTGACTGTTAACAAATTAACAAGACTTCAAACCAAGAAAAAAATAGAATCATTAACACTAACACGGACGGTAGGGTTAATAAGCTTGTCACACTTTTTGCTTTTGCTCCTGCACACAAGACAAATTTATAATGGGTGTTGCACATAAACGAATAATTATTAATGGAAACATTGATTAAAATAGAACGACTTAAAAAAAAATATGACGAATTTATAGCCGTTGATGGGATAAGTTTCGACATTAACCGAAATAAAATATTTGGACTTTTGGGTCCAAATGGAGCAGGTAAAACAACAACAATCTTAATGATTTGTGGACTATTGCCAATTACAGAAGGGGAAATCACTTTTGCTAATTGCAATGGTAAAGACAAAAAGTCTATAATTGGTTATTGCCCGCAGGAAAACATCTTCTACCCAAAATTGACTTGTTTGGAACAATTGCTATTTATGGGACAAATGTATGGTTTGCCTTCAAAGTCAGTTAAAATGAGAGCCATTGAATTGCTAAATCTTTTTGGTTTGGCTGATAAAACTCATGTAAGAGCAAGTAATTTATCTGGGGGAATGAAACGTAGACTTAACATTTGCCTTGCACTAATTCATGACCCCGAAATTCTTATTTTAGATGAGCCCGAAGCCGGATTAGACCCGCAAAGCAGAATTCTGGTCCGTGACTTTATAAAAACATACAGCATACAAAAGACAGTAATTCTTACAACACATAACATGGACGAAGCCGAAAGGTTATCTGACAGGGTTGCTATTATAGACCATGGAAAATTACTCTTGTTAGATACTCCTCAAAACCTTAAACGAACTGTGGGCGAAGGCGATATTCTTGAATTAGTAATTGAAAGCAACAATGAAAACTCAACTAAGATTTTTTCAGATAGTATTCAGCTACTTGATATGAATATCAAAATCAATGAAGATACTATATTTATCAAACATTCAAATATCATTGAACAATTGCCTGCAATAAAAAACATTGCTGAAAAAAGCGGACTAAAAATCGCAGAAATAAAACTTCGGGAAAATACACTCGAAGATGTATTCATTCATTTAACTGGCAGAAATTTAAGGCAATGAAAACAATTAGCATAATTTTAAAAAGTCTGAAAGAGCAAATCAGAAGCTATTGGGTACTTTTGCTTTCATTATCAATGGGGCCATTTTTTATTTTCGTTTATTTTCTGATAACGGAAACATCAAAACCTCAATATACAGTTTTGATTGCCAATAGTGACAAAGGAGCTTTTGTTAAGGGACAAACTATAAACTACGGTAATGAATTGATAGGATATTTTAAAAATTTCAAAACAGATAGTGTTGTTTTCCCATTTACAGTACATGAAGCATCAAACAGGACAGAAGGTATTGAGAGATTGAAAAACAAAAAAGCCGATGCTTTGATAATTATTGATACTGTTTTTTCTCAATCGTTGCTAAACCGAAAACTTTCAGACAGTACTTCGCTTGTTAATGTTGAATTTATCGGTGATTTGTCTAATACAAATTATTTGATTAGTGCCGTTTGGGCAAACGAAATAGTAAATGAATACGCATTGCAAATAACTAATAACAAAAGAATAGTCAATCTGAAAGAAACGGCATTAGGAACTTCGGCAACAGCAAGTGGTTTCGATATGATGGTGCCGGGTATTCTTATTGTATCATTAATAATGTTAATGTTTACAGCAAGTATTGCATTTGTATCAGAAGTTGAAAACAAAACCATTATGCGGTTGAAACTTTCAAAGTTGAGTGTTTTTCAGTTTTTGGCAGGAATAAGTTCTGTTCAGTTACTAGTTGGGGTTATCTCGGTTTTATTGACTTTGCTTACAGCGATTATGCTTGGTTTTAAGTATGAAGGTTCATTTGTAATTATGATTTTAATCGCCAGCTTAACCAGTTTGTCAATTATTTCTTTTAGTCTGATAATTGCAGCCATAACAAAATCATCCAATGAAGTTTTGGTTGTTGGTAACTTTCCTATGTTCTTATTTATGTTTTTTACCGGTGCTGCTTTCCCGTTAAAAAGTGAGGCCTTGTTTACAATAGCAGGTTATTCAGTTAATATTCAAGGATTAATGACCCCGACACACGCCATTTCAGCGCTAAACAAAACATTGATAATGAATATGGATGTGTCGAGTATAATTCCCGAAATCATTTCGATTATTGTTTTAACGATTTTTTATTTCATAATTGGAGGAATAATTTTCAAGCGAAGACATTTAAAACTAACATAAAAACCTCATGTGCCCAACAAAGTGTATATGCCATAAGGGTTTTAGTGGGTATTCAAGCGTTGTATCCCGCTCAAACTTTCGTATCGGTGGACAGGAAACTGCTCCGCAACCCCTTACGGCACATACACTCAACGTTAGCACAAATATTTCATACACAAAATATTAGCCTTCGCGCCGTCTTTAATATGTTCTACTTTAATAAAATAATTTCTGCCCCTTATCTGGACATGC